>VYLB01000343.1_pt1 | contig 19320 bp, 20 predicted proteins | sample 5114431 | NCBI WGS metagenome assembly VYLB01 (sample SAMN12291786, study PRJNA351875) | freshwater metagenome | isolation source: freshwater lake | place: USA: Michigan, Gull Lake | collected 2013-08-08
CCGCCGCCCCCCGTGAGGCCGCGCAGGGGCCCGCCGGAACCGTGGCGGTCCTGACCCCCCTCCAGGGGCTGGTCCTCAGCCTCTCCGCCGCTGTGGGCGACACCGTCCGCGCCGGCCAGCCCGTGGCGGTGATGGAGGCCCTGAAGATGGAGCACGTGATCGTCTCCGAGGTCTCCGGCGTGGTCCGCGAGGTGACGCTGGAGCCCGGCGACACGGTCTTCGAGGACACCCCCCTCCTGTTCGTGGAGCCCGCCGAGGTGGAGGGCGACTATGTCGGCGCCCGGGCCCCGGACCCGGACGAGATCCGCCCCGACCTCGCCGAGGTCCAGCGCCTGCACTTCCTGGCCAGCGACGCCGGGCGACCGCAGGCCGTGGGCCGCAGGCGGGCCCAGAACCGCCGCACAGCCCGGGAGAACGTGGCCGACCTCTGCGATCCGGACAGCTTCATCGAGTACGGCCCCCTGGTCACCGCTGGCCGGATGCGTTCGGACACCCAGGAGGTGCTTGAGGAGCGGCTTGTGCGCACCTCGGCCGACGGCATGGTGATCGGGGTCGGGCAGGTGAATGGCGACCTCTTCGGTCCCGAGGCCGCCCGCTGCGCCGTTGTGGCCTACGACTATACGGTTCTGGCCGGGACCCAGGGGACCAAGAGCCACCAGAAGACCGACCGGATGCTGCGGGTGGCCCAGCACAGCCAGCTGCCGGTGGTGCTGTTCTCGGAAGGCGGCGGCGGCCGCACGGGCGGAGGCTCGGGTCCGCCCATCGGCTCGTCCGGAGTCACCTCCCTGGGCGGCCTGTCGACCCGGACCTGGCGGGAGCTGGGCAAGCTGTCCGGGCTCGTGCCCATCGTCGGGATCAACTCCGGCTACTGCTTCGCCGGCAATGTAGTGCTGCTGGGCGCCTGCGACGTCATCATCGCCACCAAGGATTCCTCGATGGGGATCGGCGGTCCGGCCATGATCGAGGGCGGCGGCCTGGGCGCCTATTCGCCCGACGAGGTGGGGCCGGTCTCCATCCAGGAGCCGAACGGGGTCATCGACCTGCTGGCCGAGGACGAGGTAGAGGCCGTCGCCCTGGCCAAGACCTACCTGTCATTCTTTCAGGGGTCCGTTTCGGGCTGGACCGCCCACGATCAGAGGCCCCTGCGGCACATCGTCCCGGAGAACCGCCGGGCGGTCTACGACATCCGCAAGGTCATCGAGACCCTGGCCGACGTGGGCTCCATGCTGGAGCTGAGGCCGCGCTGGGCGACCTCCATGATCACCGCCCTGATCCGCATCGAGGGCCGGACGGTCGGGGTGATCGCCAACAACTGCAACTCCACCTCCGGGGGCGCCATCGAGAGCGTCGGGGCCGACAAGGCCAGCCGGTTCATGCAGTTGTGCGACGCCTTCGACATCCCCCTGCTGTCCCTGATCGACACTCCCGGGAACATGGTGGGGCCCGAGGCCGAGAAGACCGCCCTGATCCGCCACTGCGCCCGGATGTATGTGGCCGGCGCCAACATCACGACCCCGGTCTTCAACATCGTCCTGCGCAAGGCCTATGGCCTGGGCGCCATCGCCATGGCGGCGGGCAGCTTCGACGAGACCTTCTTCTCGGTGGCCTGGCCGACCGGCGAGTTCGCCGGCATGGGGCTGGAAGGCCAGATCAAGCTGGGACGCCGGGGCGAGCTGCAGGCCATCGAGGACATCCCGGCCCGGCGGGCCCTCTACGACAAGTGGGTGGCCGACGCCTATGACTGGGCGCGAGCGGTGAACGCGGGCACGGTCTTCGAGGTCGACGATGTCATCGACCCGGCCGCCTCCCGCAGGTGGCTGGCCATGGGCCTCAAGGCCAACCCCCAGCCGGTGCGGACCGGCAAGAAGCGGGCCTGGATCGACACCTGGTAGGGCAGGCCTCACCCGGAACGACAGAATCGGTCGCAGGTTTTCGCCCGAGGCCCGGCGGGACCTTGATCTCCGGCGTCCGGCAGGGACAGGGTCCGGCGTCCCGTCCACGGTCCGGAGCCCTCCATGCGCCTCGACAAGGCCACCGCCCTCCTCCACCTCGCCCGCCGCCTGGCGGGATCTGCGGAGGGCCTCGCCCTGGAGGAGATCGCAGCGGAGTTCGGCGTCGACCGGCGCACGGCGGAGCGGATGCGGGACGCGGTGCGCGACCTCTTCCCGCAGATGGAGGAGATCCGCGAGGGCCGGGCCAAGCGCTTCCGGATTCCGGGCGGCCTGGACCCCTTCTTCGAGACCCCCACCGTGGAGGAACTGGCCGACCTCGCCCTCGCCTCGGAGGCGGCGCGCCAGGACGGCCTGCAGGGGCGCGCGGAGAACCTGGTCAGCCTGGCGGGCAAGGTGGAATCCCGCATCCGGCCAGGGCTGAGGGTGCGCTACGCCGCAGACGTGGAGGCCCTGGCCCTGACGGAGCGCATCGCCCTGCGTCCAGGCCCCCGGCCGGCCTGCGACCCCGAGGTGCTGAGACAGCTGAGGACCGCCCTGCTGGCCATGAGGCAGGTCCGCTTCGACTATTCGGCGCGGGGCGGCGCCGAGACCGTCCAGCGGACCGTGGACCCCTGTGGTCTTCTCTTCGGCTCGGTCTACTACCTCGTCGCCCGGCGGATCGGGGCCCCGGATCCCGTGCTGTGGCGACTGGACCGGATGGCCGGGGTGGAGGTGCTGGAGAGCCCCGCCCAGGTCCCCGAAAGCTTTGACATGGACGCCTTCGCCCGCCAGTCCTTCGGCGTCTTCCAGGAACCGGCGGAGGACATCGTTCTGCGCGTCCGGCCCGGCTCGGCCGACCTCGCCCGGTCCTTCCTCTTCCACCCCAGCCAGACCTTCGAGCCCCAGCCCAACGGCGGCCTCCTCCTGCGCCTTCGGACTGGGGGCCTGCTGGAACTCTGCTGGCACCTCTTCACCTGGCGCGGCGAGATCGAGATCCTGGGCCCGGACCGGCTGAAGACGCTCATGGCGGAGGAGGTTGCGCGGTTTCTTTCCCCGGGGCCTTCCGCCCCGAACGACCAGTCCTGACGGGTGGGCCGCCTAGGGTGGCCACCGGAGGCGCCCAGGTGGGCGGCGCCCAGAAGCAGCAGGCCACCAATGACGCCGTCGCCATGGGCGTCGGCCTGGTCCTCTTTTGGCCCGCGCTCTTCTGCCTGGCCGGCGGCAACGACCGGAAGGAAGAGCTCTCCCGGCTGAAGGGCGAGTACGAGCCCTGGAGCAGGCGGCGATCCAGAAGAGCTGCCCCGTGGCTTCCGAGCTCAAGGCGGGCCGCGGCGACTGACCCCCTTAAGGGTCGTCGTCGACAGCTACTGCGGGGGTAGCAACGGGCGGCTCTCATTCCTCCTCCCAGGGGATGGTGGGCCGCGCAGCGGGACGGAGGGGGTCAGCTGAGGCGCCGTTGACCCCCTCCGTCAGCTTCGCTGACAGCTCCCCCTTGGGGGCGCAATTGGCGCGGTGCTTCCTCTCCTTCGGGGGGCGCCAACCCAGGGATTGCGGGCGGCAACGGCGTCGCCTCGTCGCCACTCCCCTGCTTAAGTGGGGCTCGCCATCCGCCGCCGGAGACTTTAGGCCTGTGGCCATGACGACCCTGCACACCCTCGGCCAGCAGTCCCTCTTCGCCCTGGAGATGTTGGCCGTGCTGGCCAGCGCCCTCTCGGGGGTGCTGGGCGCCTTGCGCCAGAGGATGGACCTGGTCGGAATCTGCGTCTGCGGCTTCCTGGCGGCCTTTGGCGGCGGGGTGCTGAGGGACATCCTGATCGACCGGCGCCCCTTCTTCTTCGTCGAGCACCAGGGGGTCCTCCTGGCGGTCCTCATCCTCAGCGCCGGCAGCGCCATCCTTGTCGGGCGCAGGGGCCTGGAGTCCGGTGAGCGGTGGCTGCGGATCCCGGACGCCATCGGGCTGGGCCTGTTCAGCGCCACAGGGGTCCACCTGTCCTGGATGGCCGGCCAGCCGCCCCTGGTGGCCATCCTGATGGGGGTCATCACCGGCAGTTTCGGGGGCGTCCTGCGCGACCTGATCTGCAATGAGATCCCGACCCTGTTCCGCGACCATCGCCCCTATGCGATCTGCGCGGCGGCCGGGGGGGCGACCTACGCCGCCGCCACACTGCTCGACGCCCCCACGGGCGTCGCGATCGCCGCCTGCGCCCTTGTCACCACGGGCCTTCGCATCCTCGCCTTGCAGCTCGACTGGAGGCTGCCGCCGACCGAGCCGGGCTGACGGCGGATGAAAGGGCGTGAGGAAATGATGTCGGACACCCTGCACCCCCCCGTCTTCCGGGAGCTTGTCAGAACCTTCGCCCGCATAGGATGCCTCAGCTTCGGAGGCCCTGCCGGTCAGATCGCCCTCATGCATCGCGAGATCGTGGAGGAGCGACGCTGGCTGACCGAAGACCAGTTCCTGAACGCCCTCAACTTCTGCCACCTGCTTCCCGGGCCGGAGGCCCAGCAGCTGGCCACATGGATCGGCTGGAAGCTGCACGGCGGGCGGGGCGGGCTGGCGGCGGGGCTCCTGTTCATCCTGCCCGGGGCCCTGGTGATCCTGGCCCTGACCCTGTCCTATGTGGTGGCGGCCCAGGCGAACTGGTTCGCCGCCCTCTTCCTGGGGGTGAAGGCGGCGGTCCTCGCCATCGTCCTGCAGGCCCTGATCCGAATCGGCCGCCGGGCCCTGGACACCCCCTTGAGGCAGGGGCTGGCGGGGGCGGCCTTCCTGGCCCTCTTCACCCTGGACCTGCCCTTTCCCTGGGTGGTCGGCGTGGCGGCGGTGCTGGGCGCCCTCGTGGCGCGGCTGCGCCCCGGCTGGCTGGGAGTGTCGCCGCCCACCGATGTCGGCGGCCAGGCCGCGTCGCCCTGGGCGGCGTCCATCCGGAGCCTTCTCGTCTGGGGTCTGATCTGGGGCGCGCCCATGGCGGCGGTCTTCCTGGCGGTCGGTCCCGACCATGTGCTCTGGAAGATCGGCGTCTTCTTCTCGCAATTGGCGGTCGTGACCTTTGGGGGGGCCTACGCCGTACTGGCCTACATGGCCCAGGAGGCGGTCCAGGGGTTTGGCTGGCTCTCCACGCCGGAGATGGCCGACGGCCTCGGCCTGGCCGAGACCACGCCGGGCCCGCTGATCCTGGTGACCCAGTTCGTCGGCTTCCTCGCCGCCTTCCGGGCGCCCGAGCCCTTCACCCCCCTGGTGGCGGGCCTCCTGGGGGCAGGCCTGACCACCTGGGTGACCTTCGCCCCCTGCTTCCTCTGGATCTTCACCTTCGCGCCCTGGATCGAGCGGCTGCAGGCGTCAGTCTTCCTACGGGGGGCCCTGTCCGCCCTCACCGCTTCCGTCGTCGGCGCGATCGCGAGCCTGTCCCTCTGGTTCGCCCTGCACGTCCTGTTCGCCCGGGTCGGAACCCTGCAGGCGGGCCCCCTCAGCCTTCCGATCCCCGCCGCGGAGAGCCTCGACGTCCGCGCCCTGGTGCTGGCGGCCCTGGCGCTGGTCCTGGTCTTCGGCGCCCGTTGGAGCGTCCTGAGGGTGCTGGCCGTCTGCGCCGGCGGGGGACTTCTCCTGTCGGCCTTCGCCTGAGGCCCCTGCGCCGGGGGTGACAGGCCGGCCTTTGAGGGCCTAGGACAGTCCCGCATGTCCCACGCCTTCACCCCTGCCTTCCGTGAACGCCTTGCCGGCGCCTGCGCGGCCTTCCCGCGGATTGCCCACGACGGCGGGGATCTGAAGCGGGCGGCGGTGGCCCTGACCCTGACCCTGACGGTGGCGGACGATGGATCGGGGGAGGTGTCGAAGGATTTCCCCGAACGCCGCCTCGGCCTGCCCGCGCGGAGGCCCATAGTTGTTGGCCAGGTCGAAGTGTGTGATCCCGAGGTCGAACGCCCAGCACACCATCCGGCGCATCTCCGCCGGGTCACCGTGCTCACCGAAATTGTGCAAGTACCTCAGGGAGATGCGGTGAAGTTTCAGTCAGCTGGAGCCGCAGCGGACGTAGGGAACCGACGGTGACGCCGGGGCGGATTCAGCCTTGATCCTCTCCTGCCGCATGGCCGAGGACGAAGGTCTGCAACACCTCGACCTCCAGCGACGGATAGACCCTCTCCTCGACTAGGCGCACGGCGCTGACGGGCATGCGAATGGCGCTGGCCACGGGGGAGGGCGCGGGCGCTGGCGGCCCGGGCTGGCGCCGGAACAGGGTCACGTGCGCAATGTCGAGCTCCCGCACCAGCCGACTCTGGCTGGCAAGCTCCCGGACCAGCTGGCGGCGCAGGACCACAAGCTGCGGGGGCGGCACGCCGAGCGCAACGATGGCGTCGCCAAGGCCCACGATACGGTCCAGCGCGACATAGAAGGCTGGGGAATGGGCGCAGATCCGCGCTATCCCGGCCAGCCACGGCGTGGCCGCGCCACGCCACGCCTCCGTCGCGGATGCGGTCTCATCCGGGTCCACGACCGGCTGCACCGTGAGGTGGAGCGACGCGGCAGGGATGGCGCGCCACACGTCCGGCTCCGCCGCGCAGCCCTCCTGCGCCGCGAGGAGCGCGGCGAGCGCGCCCGGCTCCGGGACGGCCTGGAGTTGCAGTGCGGAGACGCGCGCGCCAAAGGCAGGCGGTCGGCGAAGGGCTCCGGTCATGCTGCCGGACCGATCTGATCGGTGAACACGACAGCCCTGCCGGCCGCGAGTGCGCGGGCGACATGTGCGGCTGTGCCTGTGTCGGCGAGCGCCACGGCGCAGCCGCCCTCGCTGCGTGCGGCTGAAGATTCTGCGCCATAGGCCCCGGCTTTCCGTGCCGTGTCCCCCCAGGCGTCCACCTCGTCCTTGCGGACCCCTTTTGCTGAGCGGATGAGCATGTGCGCCGCGTCCATGGTTGCGCCGAGCCACGAGAGCGCAAGGCGCGCCTCTCCAGCGCGCCGCCGCGTCTCTGAGGCCAGGCCTGCGCACTCCTGCAGGTAATGTTGCAGTTGCGGATCCGGCTGTGCGAGCCGCTGCTTCAGTTCGGATGCCACCTGATCGAATCCCATGCGCCGGGTGCTACAGGCCACGACGAAGCGTGTTTCAGCAGGCAAGTCCATCGTCTGCATGGATGGCGGGGCCGCGGCGCAGTCCAGGAAACGGGCTCCGCCGCGGAGAGCCTCGACGTCCGCGCCCTGGTGCTGGCGATCCTGGCGCTGGTCCTGGTCTTCGGCGCCCGTTGGAGCGTCCTGAGGGTGCTGGCCGTCTGCGCCGGCGGAGGGCTTCTCCTGTCGGTCTTCGCCTGAGGCCCCTGCGCCGGGGGTGACAGGCCGGCCTCAATGGGCCTAGGACAAGGCCCGCATGTCCCACGCCTTCACACCCGCCTTCCGAGACCGCCTCGCCGGCGCCTGCGCGGCCTTCCCACGCATCGTCCACGACGGCGGGGACCTGAAGCGGGCGGCGGTGGCCCTGACCCTGACGGAGGCGGACGATGGATCGGGACAGACCGCCTTCGTCCTGACCCGCCGCGCGGCCAGCCTGCGGGCCCACTCGGGCCAATGGGCCCTGCCCGGCGGACGGCTGGACCCCGGCGAGACCCTCGAGGAGGCGGCCCTGAGGGAGCTTTCGGAAGAGGTCGGGCTGGACCTCCCGAAGAGCGAGATCCTCGGCCTCCTGGACGACTACCCTACCCGGTCAGGCTATGTGATCACCCCGGTGGTCGCCTGGCTGAGGGACCCGGCGGCCCTGCGCCCGAACCCGGCGGAGGTGGCCTCCACCCACCTGATCCGGCTCGACTACATCGCCGCCCCCGACGCCGTGGATTTCGAGACCATTCCCGAGAGCGACCGGCCGCTGATCCGGCTGAGGATCTCGGATGAACACCAGATTCACGCGCCCACGGCGGCGGTCGTCTACCAGCTGCGGGAGCTGGTGGCCGGCCGCGTCACGCGGGTGACGGACCTGGAGCAGCCGGTCTTCGCCTGGCGCTAGGGGGCGCCCCCCAGGGAGAAGGAACTCAGTCGCAAAGGAGGGGGTTTCGGACAGTGTCACCGTAGCCCCTATGGCCGGGACGATTTGAAACCCCTGTCATGCAGCAGATGCTCTGAGGGCCAGAATCTGCGAGTCTCTGACCACCCGATTCCCATTCGAGGACGCTGTCATGAAGCCTCCCATCAAGCGGCTCTCCGATCTCCCGGGGGGCAGTCCAAAGCCCGGGACATTTGCGAAGCCGACGCCCAAGGTGTCGCGCATGAAGCCGGGAAAGACGCTGACCGCCGCTGAAAAAGCCGCGTTTCTGGCCTCGCGCCCCGACCTCACCGGAAAGTCCTGAGCTTCAGACCAGGGCCGCCATCAGGTTGATGGTCCAGGCCGGAATGGCGAGTTACGGTGACACTGTAGGGAGTTACGGTGACACTGTAGGAAATAGATCGTCACTCACGGCAACGGGACTTGTTGTGAGGCAGGCCCGGGACAACGAAGCGCGCAAGTCTGGCCATCGGCGGCGCTCCCCAGGGTGAAGGAACTCAGTCGCATCGGACCAGGGTTTCGTACAGTGTCACCGAAACGTCACTATGAATACGCTCAAGATAATAGGGACGATCGCACTTCGGGCGGCAAAGCCGCATGGCGCGAGATCCAAGCTTCTCTTCGCTTATGGGGCGGGACTCGTTGTCCTGTTGGGCCTCCTAACACTGGCTCGCGCCTTCTTGTTTACTCTGGATCAATATTGGTCTGGCTTACTCGACAATTTGAGCGCTGGCGTTCTTCTCGCCTTCATTGCGCTCGTTTGGTATCGCCTGCTCTCGCCACCCGAGAGCTTCAAGGAAGATCTTCAGGTTATCGATGCTTGGAACATTGGCCCGAAGCTGGACGACGCCCTGAAAGGCACCAAGGACTACTGGTTCCGAGGTCGGTCAGCGCGATGGTTCAGAGCCAAAGCTCTCCCTCGCCTGGCCGAGGCTGCACAACGTGACCAGGTCGCACGCCACGTCCACCTCATACTTCCTGACCCGGCAAACCAAGGTGTGCTCAACCTCTATGCTAGCCATCGCAACTCGTTGCCGGATGCCGGACAAGACCCTTGGGATTCAGATCGAATCCGAAACGAGATTCTCGCAACCATTCTCGTTGCGGGACAAACGGCAGCTGGCAACCGCCTACTAAAGGTGCAAGTGTTCGTCCTCCCTGAGTTTTCCCTTTTTCGTTACGACTTGAGTGACACCGGTGTCGTGTTGACTCGTGAGGACAAGCGTTGGCCGGGCTGGTTCTCGCCCGCAGGAACGAAATTCTACGCCTCCGTACAGGAGGATCTTCGCATCGCATCAGAGCGTGGCCAAAAAATCAACTTGGGCCAAGCGGACTGGTCGACCGGCGCTCTATCACTCACCACCATCCCAACTCTTGTGAGACAGCTTGGCTTCGCTATCGCTTTAACCTCAACCGATGTCCGCTCAGTTCTCAAGGCCGCGAACTCAAGAGCGAACCCGTATGTTTGATCTGGGAGCCCTCTACACCGAGCTTTGCCGCGCGGCCGACGGGGGTGATTTTGAAACTGCAGTCCTTGCAAGTCCGCTGGGCGATCAACTCGTTACGCTCCATCCTCTGGGCTTCAACGTCGTAAAGATCGAAACTCCACCCCACGCCTTGCGCCTTCATCTCTGGAAATGTAGTGGGGTCGAACAGCCGGGATTTGAAGTTCACGATCACGTATTCGACTTGAAAAGTCGCGTCATCGACGGTGCTATCCGGCACCGGGCCTATCGTTCCGTGGCTGATCCGTCTGGCGAGCATGTCTTCTACAGGGTGGAGTATGGTGATCAATTAAGCGAGCTATCGAAGACTCAGGAGCGCTTTACACTCCAGCTCGTCGATGAGCAGGTGTACCGCGCGGGTACGAGTTATTCAGTCAATGCGTTTGATCTGCATGACGCCGAGATGGTCGAAGGAATTTCGGCTGTTACCTTAGTTCTGACAACGCACGTCGGCGGCAACCCCCGAACAGTTGGTCCTTGGAACGGCCAGCAAACACTATCAGCGATCCGCGCTGTCGTGGGACTTAAGCCATTGCGGGATTTCGGTCTGGCCGGCGCGCTCAACCTTTGACCTAGGAGAGGGAGTTACGGTGACACTGTATGAGTTACGGTGACACCGTATGAAATAGATCGTCACTCAAGGCATCTGCACTTGTTGTGCGGCAGGCTTGGAGTTACGGTGACACTGTAGGAAATAGATCGTCACTCACGGCATCTGGACTTGTTGTGAGGCAGGCCCGGGACAACGAAGCGCGCAAGTCTGGCCATCGGCGGCGCTCCCCAGGGTGAAGGAACTCAGTCGCATCGGACCAGGGTTTCGTACAGTGTCACCAACGTGCCGTGCTGTTCGGGTTTAGCTCGCAGGAAGCTTGAGGTAGAGCTCGCTCGTTCCGATGTTGATGATGGCTGCGTAGCCGCTGAGGACGTCCTGCCCGACGACCCCATCGATCTCGACGCCCGTGGCCGCCTTCAGGCGCGCAGCAACGCTGTCGAGGTTGGTGCCGTAGACCACCGGAAGCGGCACGGCCCGGTTGTCGAGAGCGAAGCTGGTGATCGGATGGCTCGTGATCGCAATGCTGCCACCTGCGCCCGCCCCTTGCTGCGCGTCGGTCGCTGGCGCCAGCCCGAACTTCGCCAGCCTGTCGTGCCGCACCACGGTCCGGCCGGCGCCGGAATCGACCACGAAGGTGCCCGATTGGCCGTTGATGGTCACGCTGATGGTTTCATGGCCAGTTGGCAGTTTGGTCAGCTTGAAGGCGGTAAAGCCCTGCTCGCCGAGAAACGCGGGGACTGCGTCTGCTACGGGCGTCGCCGCGACAGCGGGGGCAGCCAGCAAGATGGCAAAAATGACAGAAGCCTTGGTAATCAGTTGCATGATAGTTCCCTCCATGGGGAGTTACGGAGTTACGGTGACACTGTATGAAATAGATCGTCACTCGAGGCATCTGGACTTTTCGCCCCCGGCTTGGGACCCCGCCTTCCAGCCGCCAGTTTACGCCCGGTCTGAGCTTCCAGCCCCTCGATCCAGTCCGCCGCCCCCACCGGGCGGCCCGTGGTCCTGGAGTTGAGCAAGGCGCGTGTCGCGGCCTCGTCCTCGGCGGCCTTCAGCAGACCTGCAAAGTCCGGAACCCTGCGAGTTACGGTGACACTGTAGGAAATAGATCGTCACTCACGGCATCGGGACTTGTTGTGAGGCAGGCCTGGAGTTACGGTGACACTGTAGGAAATAGATCGTCACTCACGGCATCGGGACTTGTTGTGAGGCAGGCCTGGGACAACGAGGCGCGCAAGTCTGGCCATCGGCGGCGCTCCCCAGGGTGAAGGAACTCAGTTGCACAGGAGGGGGTTTCGTACAGTGTCACCGTAACCCTACAGTGTCACCGTAACCCCAAACCGTCCTCCTGGCCGGGCGTCATGATGAAGTGGACAGGGTTAGGCATGAGGCGCTCCGAGCGAAGTCCAAAAAGGCCCGTAAGCTTGGCGGTACGTGTCTGCGGCCCGAGTAGTACAGCAGGGGCCCCGGAAATGGCTCCGACCATTCCGGCAGCACTTCGACAAGCGCGCCGCTCGCGAGCGCTGATGCCAGGTACTCCTCGAATGATTGCATGAAGCCAACGCCACTGACCGCCGCTTCAATTGCGGCGCTCATTCGCCCAACGGTAAGTCGTGGGGAGGGAGCGATGCGCACGGTTTCGCCTTTGCGATCGAATTCCCATTCAGCCATGGCCCCGCTCGCGAACCGATAGCGGATCGCGGGCGCTGCAACGAGGTCTTGCGGGGAGAGCACAGGGCCGTATGCGGCGAGCAATGCGGGCGCCGCGGCGGTGACATAGCGCTGCCGTTTCGGACCTATTGGGACGGCGATCACATCCTGGGCGAGGCGCTCGCCATAGCGCACGCCGGCGTCAAATCCGGCCGCGAGCACGTCGATGAAATCGTCTTGCGCAACGAGGTCGACGGAGACGTTCGGATAGCGGGCGAGGAACCCAGCCAGGAGTGCGGGCATTACGACGTCAGCGACGACTGTCGGGACATTGAGGCGCAGACGCCCACGCGGTGCATCGCCGAACGCTTCGGCGGCGCGCAGGGCCGCCTCGATCTCGGCCAGGGCGGGAGAGGCCCGCTCCAGGAGCGCCCGCCCAGCCTCTGTGAGCGATTGGCTGCGCGTCGTACGGTGCAGAACTCGCACGCCAAGTCGATGTTCGAGACGACGCACTGCGGCGCTGAGCGCAGATGCGGAGACGCCCAGCCGCAACGCCGCCGGCCGGTAGCCGCCCGCATCCACGACGGTTCTGAGCGCCGAGAGCTCGGAGAGGGAGTCATCCATTGTACTCGGTCCTGCACGCTGCGTGCATCGCTGTGTGGCTTATCGCATGATCGAAGGCGTGGTGTCATCGGGATCGATACAGGAGGTGGTCAATGCAGCAGCGTACTCTTGGCCTGAACGGCCCCGTAGTTTCGGCGATTGGACTTGGCGCGATGGGCATGTCGGATTTCTACGGTCCGGCCGATCGCCGGGACAGCATCGCGACCATCCATGCCGCGCTCGACGCAGGTGTGACGCTGATTGATACCGGCGACTTCTACGGCATGGGTCACAACGAGCTTCTGATCGCCGAGGCGCTCAAGGGACGAGAGCGCACGCGTGTGCAATTGAGCGTCAAGTTCGGTGCGCTTCGCGGCCCAGGCGGCGAATGGATTGGCGTTGATGGCCGACCGGAGGCGGTGAAGAACGCATTGGCCTATTCGCTGAAGCGTTTGAATACGGATTACATCGACATCTACAGGCTCGCCCGGCTCGATCCCGCCGTGCCCATCGAAGACACTGTTGGCGCCATCGCTGACCTGGTTCGGGCCGGGTATGTCCGCCATGTCGGTTTGAGCGAGGTCGGCGCTTCGACGATGCAGCGCGCGGCGGCTGTGCATCCGATTGCCGACCTACAGATCGAGTATTCACTCATTTCGCGCGGCATTGAGCGCGAAATCCTTCCCGCCGCGCGCGCGCTTGGGATCGGCGTCACCGCGTATGGCGTTCTCTCGCGGGGCCTTATCAGCGGGCATCCGGTCATTCTAAGTCAAGGCGATTTTCGCGCACATGCGCCGCGGTTTGAAGTCGATGCTCTGGAGAGCAATCTGGCTGGAGTCGAGAGGCTTCGAGCCGTCGCCGCATCTCGCGGACTTACGCCCGCGCAGGCGGCGATCGCGTGGGTATTGGGCCAGGGCGCTGACATCGTGCCGCTCGTGGGCGCGCGCCGCCCTGATCGCCTGGCCGAGGCGCTCGGCGCGCTCAATGGTCTTCTGACATTGGAAGATATCGCGTCCCTGGGTGCGGCAATCTCGCCAGAGGCGATCATTGGCGAGCGCTATCCGCAGGCTCAGATGGGGATGCTCGATAGCGAACGTTAGCAGACACGGATGTCTCATTGGCCAAACGGCGCCAATGCGCACGGATAACAGTGAATGCCTGATTTGGGAGTTACAGGGGAGTTACGGTGACACTGGAGTTACGGTGACACTGAATGAAATAGTGTGACGGTGTGGAGCTGAACCTGCCTTGCCAGAGATGGCCGGTCAGTTTGGGCTGGAATGGATGCCGGCGCTGTATTGGCGATGGGCTTGGGCAAAGGCCGCCCGCAAACCGTCCTCCTGGCCGGGCGTCATGATGAAGTGAACAGGGTTAGGCATGAGGCGCCAGACCCAGATCTCTGCGCCCGAGGCCTTGGCGGCCTTGCTGATCAGGTCGAGATCGGCGGCGGAGTCGCCGTCACTGACGAAGACCGGCTCCCGGTGATTGCCTCTCCGGGTGATGTGGCGCGGCTGGCCTGGGGCGCCGACGCGCGTCAGCCTGTCCATGGGGGACACTCCCCAGGGTGAAGGAACTCAGTCGCACCGGACCGGGGTTTCCTGCGGTTTCACCGTAGATCCGCGACAGTGACCCAGACATGCGGATCTCGGGACGTCGCACGCCTCGACGGCATCGGCCTCAGGCCAAGAACACCTGGGGCAGCTGGTCCGGCTTCGCGTGCAGATCCCGGTTGCTGGCCAAGCCGGCAAGCAGCGCATCGACCGTCACCCGCACCCGCGGCGCCAGGTATGAACGGTGAGGGTAGTACAGCACGATGTCGCGCTCGCCGGCTTCGTGCCGTTCGCTGAGCAACACCTTCAGCCGCTTGGCGCGCAGGTGAGGCATCGCGTGATGCAAACCCACCTGGGCGATGCCGGCATGGTCAAGCGCAAGTCCCAGCAAGGCTTCGGGATCGGAAAGCCACAGGCGCGCCGTCAGCGGCATCTGGAAAGACCCGCGTCGGCCGGACTTGCGAAATCGCCACGCAATCTCGCCGCCACCGGGCAGCCGGGCGCCAAGAAGATCATGTGCGGCGAGGTCTTCTGGCGCGGCGGGAACGCCGCGACCGCTCAGGTACTCGGGCGATGCCACAAGCACGAGCGGCAGGCGTGCGATGCGACGCGCTACGAGGCTCGATTCCTCGATCACGCCGCCGCGTATGGCGATGTCGAACCCCTCGGCGAGCATGTCGACGGGGCGATTATCGAGGCTTACGTCGATCTGCAGCTCCGGGTGGGCAGCCACGATCGCGGGCAGCAGCGGCAACAGGTATTGCCGGCCGAAGGAGATGCCCACCGAAAGGCGGACCTGTCCGACTGCGCCGCCGCGCGCATGGCTGACCTCGGCCACAGCTTCGTCCAGGGCCCTTAGCGCCGGCGCTGTGCGTGTGCGGAACATCTCGCCTTCCGCAGTCAGGCGTACCTGTCGCGTGGAGCGGTTGAAGAGCCGGACACCGAGCTGGTCCTCCAGTCGAGCCACGTTCTTGCTGACCGCAGCAGGCGTCAGGTTCAGCTTGGCGGCTGCGGCCGTGAAACTGCCGGCGGCCGCCGCCTCGGTGAAGGAGACCAGGCCATGGAGGTTTCTCATTAGTTCCTCTGGGTTGAGGGTAATTCTCTTTTATGTCGCTTTTATCATCAAACCCGGCCTCGTACAGTCCCCCCTGTGATGACCGCTTCACCCCGGTTCACCAAGGAGAACACAGATGACAAACCGTATCCTCGTCACCGGCGGCGCCGGCAATATCGGCTCCGAACTTGTCAGGCGGCTGCGCGCGCGCAACGCCGACTTCGCAGTCATGACCAGCAGACCTGGCGGCGCTCCAGCGGGCGTGGCCGAGCAGGTTGGCGATTTCCTGGATCCTGCCTCCTTGCGCCAGGCCTTTGCCGGCGTTGACACGCTGTTTCTGCTCTTCCCGCTTGTGCCCGACATGCCGCGCATGGCCGCCAATGCCGTGGCTGCTGCGAAGGCGGCCGGCGTCAAGCACATTGTGCGTTCTTCAGGGGCGGGCGCCGACGCCGGCAGCGAGGCGGCGATCGCGCGGGTGCATGGCGAGATCGACGCACTTGTGAGCGCCTCGGGGATCCCGTTCACACTGCTGCTGCCGTCCAGCTTCATGCAGAACCTGGTCACCGTCTACGTAAGCGCGATCCGGAGTGGCGCGCTCTATGCCCCGCGTGGTGATGGCGCGGTCGCCGTCATCGATGTCCGTGACATCGCGGACGTGGCCGCCGAAGTGCTGGTCAACCCGGCGGCGCATGCCGGTCGCAGCTATACGCTCACAGGCCCGGAGAACCTGACCGATACCCAGATGGTGTCCGCGATCGCACACGAAATCGGCCGCGACGTCCGGTATATCGACATTCCGGAGCAGGCCGCGCAGGACGCGATGACCAACATGGGCATGCCGCCCAAGGTGATCGAGTGGTTGATGAGCCTCAACCACGTCATCAAGCAGGGCTGGGCGGCCGGAGTGTCGCCCATGGTCGAAGAGATAGCCGGCCACCCGCCGCGCAACTTCGCCGACTTCGTCCGCGAGAACGCGTCGGCCTGGAGCGACGGTGACACGAAATGAAATAGACTGAGGGTGTGGAACTGAACCTGCTTTGCCAGAGATGGCCGGTCCGTTTGAGCTGGAATGGATGCGGGCGCCTTATCGGTGATGGGCTTCGGCAAAGGTCGCCCGCAACCCGTCCTCGTGGCCCGGCGTCATGATGAAGTGAGCAGGGCTCGGCATGAGGCGCCAGGCCCGGATCTGGGCGTCCGAGGCCCTGGCGGCCTTGCGGATCAGGGCGAGATCGGCGGCGCAGTCGCTGTCGTTGAAGAAGACCGGCTCCCGGTGATCGCCTCTCCGGGTGACGTGGTGCGGCAGGCCTGGGGCAACGACGCGCGCCATTCTGGCCATCGGTGACGCTCCCCAGGGCGAAGGAACTCAGTCGCACCGGACCGGGGTTTCGGGCAATGGCGCCGGAACCTCGGTCTTCGCCTGGCGCTGACGGGGCTCAGGCCGTCAGGGCGGCGACGACGGACTCGAAGACCTCCCGGGCCTTGGCGCGCATTTCCTCGTCGTTGGCGTCCTGGATCGGGTGATCGACCAGGAGATAGCGCGCGCCCTCCATGCCCAGCGCCTTGCGCTGGACCTCGGCGGCCTCGGCGAACTCACTCGAGGCGATGGAGACGGCGGGAAGGCCCTGGATCTCGAACCATACAGTGTCGTGCAGACTGCACGTCGTGCATGATCCTCAATCGGCGAGGGCTTCCACCAGGACGCTGCATTCCGACTTGATCTTCAGCCGCAGGTCCGAGGGACAGGGCTTGGTGAAGGTCGGCTTGGCGTAGCGCCGAATCTCGTTGTCCGGGAAGCGGTCGGCCAGCAGGCGCTCCAGCTCGTCGAGGAGCACGTTGCCCCGGGGCTTGCTGATGTCCAGGAGGCCGATCACCCCCTCGATTTTCCCCGTTCGCGGGGTGATCTGACGGGCGACGGGCACGCGCTCGTCGGTCGGATCCAGGATGGTGGTCATGACTTTCCTCCGAAGTCCGGAAACGAGGCTATCAGCAGTCGATCCTCCTGGAAACGACCGTTGAGCCCATGGCCCCGGTGACCCAGCCGTGGAAGGCGGCCGAGAACTTGCCCGCCTCCGACCCGGCCACGACGATGTGGATGTACTTGCCGTCGGCGAACTTGGGCGTGGGGGTGTCCAGCATCTCGGGCGTCATGCGCGCGGCGGAGGCGATGGGGATGCCCGCGCCGGAGATGTCGTTCGACACCATCTCGCGCAGGGGCCGGGCGGTGACCTCCTGGATCCGCGCCCGCAGCCGGTCCTTGGGATAGTCGCCGTCCACCGACAGGGTGTTGATGTGTTCGGGACAGACGACCAGCAGGGCGTCCACCGGCATGCGCCGGATCTTGGGCAGGAACATGCCCTCCAGCCCCAGGCCGAGGGTTCCGGCGATCTGGTCCGGACGGCGGGACTCCTGGTCGACGATCTGGACCGGCCCGCTCGTCATGGCGAAGGCGGTGACCACCGAGTCCTCGCGCGCAAAGCCTCGCTCCACGTGCAGGGGATCCCAGGGCGAGCCCTCCTCCCACTCGGCGAAGCACATGGTGAACTTCATGGGGCTGGACAGGGTGGAGCGGTCCACGCCGCCCGGCCTTGCGCCGCCAAGGTTGCGGATGATGAGTCGCACCGCCCGGCCGATGGTGGCGTTGGCGCGGTTGCCGGTTCCCAGGGCGGCCAGCTTCATGTTCATGCCGATCCGGTGGCGGATCGGGCCGTTGACCACCAGCACCGGCGAGGCGCCCATGGTGGTGGCGTTGACCCCGTGGATGTTGAATTCGTCGGTGCAGACCGCCTCCAGGGCGGCGATGACCACGGGCAGGTATTCCGGCCGGCAGCCGGCCATCACGGCGTTGATGGCGACCTTCTCCACCGTGGCGGGCGCCAGGTTGGGCGGGACAATGGCGACGACGTCCTGGGGGTCGCGGGTCGTCCCCGCCAGCATGCGGACCACCCGCTCCGGGGTCGGCGGGACCAGGGGCAGGCCGTCGCTGAAGCCCTGGTCAAACAGGAACTCGTCGATGTCGTCGGAGGCAGCGATCTCGATCCGGCGGGCTCGGATCGGGCTGCCCTCGGCCTCGGCGATGAGGCGGTCGTGGATGTCGGGGTCCAGGTGCTTGGAGCCGCACCCCGGGCGCCAGTCCGGCAGCTCGGCCCATGCGATCTCGGGAGCGGAGCCGCCGAGGGCCGAAGTGATGCTTTGGGCGAGGGCCTCCCACTCGGCCTTGACGAAGCCCTCCATCCCCGGCGCCGCCGACCCGTCGGCGCCCGTCCAGAAGACCGCCGGCACGCTCTCGAAGTCCCAGGCCAGGGAGGTGCGCAGGGCGCCGTCGTCCAGGATGGGCAGGGTGAGGCCATGCCGGTCGCGCAGGATCTCGGCGCCGTCCCGGGCCTGGGCCACCATCCAGACGTCGGCCCTGTCGCCCCAGGCCTTGTGGAAGGCCTCCAGCAGGGGGGCGACCAGGTTGCAGGTGGCGCAGTCCTCCTTGGCGAAGACGACCAGGCTGGGACGGCCGGTGGGATAGCTGCGCGGGGTCCCCTCCAGGTCCTGGAGGGTGAAGGCGGGCGGGGTGGCGCTCATGTTTCCGTCCTCTTCCCTATTGTTCGCCCTGGGGGCGGGTTGGCGGAGGTGGATGGGAATCGAACCCACCACACGCCTCAGAGACGTGTCACCGGTTTTGAAGACCGGGGAAGCCACCAGACTCCAGTCACCTCCAGCATGGGAGACACTAGAGCGGGACCGGCGCGGGACCGAAGCGGTTTCTTGGCGCCGTGACCTGGCGGATGTCGCCCCGGCGGGCCGTATCGCCCCGGGAGTCCAGGAACTCCAGGGCCGGGACGATGAACTTTCGGGAGGTGGACAGGGCCGCCCGGGCCTCGCCCGTGGTGAACTCCGCCGGCGGGGGGAAGGCCGCGTGAAGGGCCCCGACTGCGGCGTCGAGAGCGTCGAGGTGGAAGACCAGAGTCTGGCGCAAGGCGTGATTGCGCAGGGCGACCAGCCGACCGGACGCCAGGAGGAGTTCTATCAGGTCGGCCTCGAAGGCCGCAGGGTCCGGCGGGCTCAGGCCTCCATCCCGGAAGTCGGACTCGATCCCGGCCAGCCGGGACAACTGGTCGGCGGAGAGGGTGGCGAAGGGGTCATGTCCGGCGAGGGCGACCCGGCCGCGCTCCAGGCGGATCTCCCCGGCGTTGGCCAGGCGTCCCTCGGCCCAGGCGATCAGCGCGGGGGCAAGCGTGCGCGAAAGTCCGCTCCGGAAGGCGGCCAGGGGGACGAAGGCCCTCAAGGGCTGACGGCCGTGCGCCTCGGCCAGCCGGTCCAGATAGGCCTGTCTCGCCTCCGCCAGGGCGGACTCGGGGGCGAGGACGCCGTCGTCCAGGCGAATGAGGGACAGGGAGAGCGCGGCCTCGACCTCCGCCGGCGGCCGCCGGGCGAGCCGGGCCGCCTCAGCGAGGGACACCGCACCGCCG
>VYLB01000085.1_pt1 | contig 18647 bp, 24 predicted proteins | sample 5114431 | NCBI WGS metagenome assembly VYLB01 (sample SAMN12291786, study PRJNA351875) | freshwater metagenome | isolation source: freshwater lake | place: USA: Michigan, Gull Lake | collected 2013-08-08
GCCCTACGCCGCAACCAGCGCGAACAAAGCGCCCGTCATACCCGTCACGCTGCTCGACGAAGGGGGTCCCTTTTGCACGCCGATAGGGGGTCCTTTTTGGACGCCGATTGACAAACTGAGAGCGCGGAGGCTCGCCGATACTTCGAAGACGCTCGCCGAATCGAACAGCGCTGGTCGACAAGTTCGTCGCAAAGCGTGAGCGGCGTGATGAACGCGAGCGACGAGTTCTTGCGGTTCGCTCGTCAAGAGATTGCTTCGACACCACTCGTGTACAAACGGTTTGACCCAGCCAGCGCAGCTGACTGGAGCAGCACTGATGTCGAGACGTCCGGTGAGCGCGATCTCCTCGTGCAACGCTTCGTAGAGCACGTCGGCGAGCACATCCGGTCGGAAGTACATGGACGAGTATCTGAAATCGACGACGCCGGCCTTCGGATGCCCCTAATGTCAGCGGTAGACGCAAGATTGCCGGCGATCTCATCCGAGCCGACGCGGCTGAGCGGGCAGCACGTCGGCAACGATGTTCAGAGGGCGTTAGGCACTGGTCGCCGGGACATCGAGCGCCGTCGCTTGGCCACGGAAGGCCAAGCCGGCTTGGACGGAGTTGAGCTAAACAGAGGCGGGGCTAGGCAGGTCCGAGATTGGGGAAGGCGGCAATGAATCTACTGCAGAAGCAGGTATCCAAACGCGCTTGCGACTATAGCTAGGAAGGCAGCGAGCCACCACACGCTCAAAGCCCGAGAATGCGAAGGGGCGGGAGGGCGAGCAGGCTCGCTGCGCGTGAACATCCCCGGATTCAGGCTTGAGGCGAGAGTCCCGTCCAGCGTGCCAGGTCGCCTCCACCATGACCCATCGCTGACTCGGGCGGGATTCTGCTCGGGTGGAAGAAAAGGGGATGGGTCCGACATGCAGCACCTGTTTGATCTGATGTCTTCCATACCACGCCTCCATGGCCGCCGACAGGTAGAGCCTGCCAGAGCCGCCAACTCCCCTTTTCTCGGTTCCACTTCACGACGGTTGCTCACCGGCGCAAGCCGGCACCCCTAAGTTCCGGTTTAAAGCGCCTCCGGCAAACTGTTTGGAGGGAAGGGGAAAGGCCGCTTTCCGGCAGCGATCCTGCCGGCCCGGCCGTGTGTTCGGTTGAGGCGTAACGGCAGCTTTCCGCCTCATCTGGCCGTTCAGCGACAAGCCGGCCGCACCCGATAGCTGCCGTCCAATTGGATTGGCCGGCGATACGAACCGCCGTTGGCGAGACACTCAATCGCGTGAATGGGGCAATACTCTTCGTTCGCGTGCGGCTGCGACTTCGACCTAAGTCGATCACCAAGATCAGGTTTCGTTCGCAATAGGCGCGATCATCTTGCCATCGAATACGATCAGCTGGCAGTCGACGTCCCTAAGGAAGCCGCGCACCTTGGCGAGATCTTCGCTGGTGGCGATCAGGATCTGAGCCTGGTCGGCTGCGAGCCGAGAGGCCTCGGCAAGCAATCCCGCGACGCTTGTTTCGGCCGCTTCTTGCTGGCGCGGCTCGTCGAACACGACGAGGCCAGGATGGTTCGTCACGCTATGGTGCGACACATTCAACAGCCCGAGTTGATAAGCCCATTTTAGTCGAATGCTATCACTGGCCGATAGCTCGAAGCCGATCTCGAAGCCCTCCTTCTCGGGGCGGTAGCTGTCCTGCGAGACTGTCAAATCCTTGGCGGGGAAAGTGGCGAACCCGTAGCGAACGAGCTGGGCCCTGATCGACCGCTCAAGGTCCGAAATCTTCTCGACATCCCCATCGCTGAGCCGCGCATCCGGAAGCTCCGACCGCTCCGCCAGCATCTCACGCCACACTCTGCCCTGCTCGGCCAACCTGTTCAGCTGTTCCTCGAACCGGGCGGTGGTATCACTTAGACGGACAAGCTCATGCTCAAGCCTCAGACGCTCCTCGATGAACGCGGCCGATGCGGCGTGAGACGGGGCGATGAGGTCCGATCGGAGCGCACGAAGCCGTGCAGACTTGCTCCTGACCTCCTCGCCTGTCGAAACCAGCTCAAGATCAAGCTCCCGAAGGATCGCTGAGGACCTGTCAGCGAGCCGCTTGAACACCTTCCGTTGGGCGCCGAGATATTCAATGTTGTCTTCGATCGACATGACCGACTCCAGCGTGCCTTGCGGCAGGAGGGACTGGTCGATGGGCTGTTCGCAAGTCGGGCAGTGGTTAGGATCGAGGTCGCGCGATAGCGTGGAGCCGAACTTCTGGAGCTTCAAAGAGTCCTTGTTCTTCTGGAGATCCTCCTCGAGCTGGGCTATCCGCTGTGCGGTGGCCGCCTGCTGGACCAGCTCCGCCTGGCGGTCCCGGAAAATGCTCGAGCGCTCGGTATTGAGCGCGAGGATTTCCGCGTTTAGTCGCTCCGCCTCGGCCGCAGCGCCCTCGACCACCCCTTCCACTTTGGGGATGGACTGGCTGTTCAGGGTTTCCAGCTGCTGCGCCAACTCGGCCACGCGCGACTGGAGGCGGCGCCATTCGCGGTTCTGCTGAGTCTCGAGGTAAGGTGACTCCACTTCTTCGGCCAAGGCCGTGGGCGCCATGGGCAGGCGGGCCACCCTTAGACCCGACGCGGTCGCCAGCGCCACGATAGAGTCGACCGATTTGGCCCACTCCGTCCGGGCCGCGTTCATCCGCAACTCGAGGTCCTGCCGGCGCAACTCCATCTCGTGGGTGTCGAAGTCCATCAGGAACTCGACACTGCGGCGATGCACCTCCCTGATGCGGAACTGGGTCGGGATCGCGCCCGGGATTGCAGTCCAGCCGACCTTCTGTTCAACGAAAAACAGCGGGAACAGCGTTTCGACATACAACGGACATTCGCCGCCATCGTACTTCTTCACGATCGGCAGGCTCCATCCCATGAAATCGGCCAACAGCCGATGGAACCCTGCTTCGCGCTGCGCGCCTCCGGCATCAATCACGAAGTAATCGCGGCGAGGATAGTCACCGCCGCCCTCGGTCAGTTCCGGACCCGCGATCACGCTTATCAGTCGACGGTCGCCTTCGGCAATCACGTTGCGGCGCACTGTCATTCTGTGGCCGTCGGCGTTCTCGATCTCCACAGAGACGTAGGACTGGAGGATCCTATGCTCGGCCTTGGTATTCGGATCCTCGACGTAGTCTCGCATCGCGTAGGACAGCGGGATCTCTCGTCGTGGACTGAGCATTTGCTCCAGCCCCAACGCGTAGAGGAAGGCATGGAGTACCGTCGATTTCCCCGAGGTGTTCGGTGCATAGAGGATGGTCAGCCCACCATCGAGCCTAACGTCCGTCCCGTAGACACCGCCGGTTGTTTCGGCGCGCAGCCTGATGTGTCTGATGCGAAGCATTAGAACGCTTCCATCTTCATGATCTGCTCCACGACCTGTTCCGTTGTCAGCTTGCCCACCTCGTCGAGAAACGATGCCTCGGCATCCAGTACCTTCGCCGCTCGGATGGCCTTCACCGCAGTCTTGCCTTCATCAGTCAGCGCGAGTGCCTTGCCGTCACGAACCTCAACGAGCCCTGTGGCTGCGGCGTAGGCGGCCGCGCGGTTGACCCATGGCTCAATGCGGACTGACAGATCGACGGGGCCGCGCCGCCTCGCCAGCACCTCGCGCATCTGCTGCCGCGACTTGGTGGTCCGACTAAGGTGCGCAAGGAAGTGAATTTTCTGAAGGCTGCACCGCTGTCCCCGCGAGGACGCCAGCACCAGCAACAGAAGGGACTGGCCCCAGCCCAGGCGAAGGTCGCCGGGTATCGGCTCGGGCCGCAGTGTGACCGAGAAGTCGCCAGTCAGGGCACCCCGCAGGCGGTTAACCTCCTCCATGTCAGTCCAACCTCAGCGGACAGCGCATCAGCCATTCGCTGACCGCCCCGACCGCGATCGTCTCGGCCGTTCCAGGATCCAGGTTCGGTACCGATGTGAGGATGGCGCCCTTCAGTCCGTTGATCTCCGAATCCAAGCGGTCGCCCTCGGAAGCGCGCGAACCCATCCTGATGCGGCGAAGCCGCTCGGAGATCAGCCGGACAACGTCTTCGTACGGATCTGGCGCGATCGACCGCAGCGCATCCTTTGCGTTCTCCGACTCGACGAAGACCCGAATCGCGTCGTCGACCGCGTCCTCCAGTGCGCCCGGATCCGGCAGCCTTATCCCAAGCTTCGTACGCAGGTTGTCGGCGAGGCTCTGATCGCCGTCCGATACCGCCGCCACCTCTGCATCAGTTGGCTCAAGCACCAACGGGCGGATCCGCTTCCGGAGAGCCATCCTGCGTCTCCAGGTGTCGGGGTCGAACGTCTCCTGATCCTGGATGAGGATCTGGAAATCGTCGTCTACGTAGGGGAGCTTCTTTGCCTTGACCTCTGCGGCCTTCTTCGCCGCGTGCAGGACGACCTCCTTACTGTCATGCAGAGGGACGGCAAGTATCCATCTCTTGATCTTGCGATCCTTGAATATAAGCGCCGCACCGCCATTCGGGTCGCAGAACTTGTTGATATCGGTCGTCATTTTGAATTCTGCTTGTCCGCGCGCGCGGCGACGTCCACCGGCTCCTCGACCGCATAGCACTGATAGACTAGAGGCTCGTGTAGGCAGAAATAGTCGAGCCCGGCATCGCCTTTATGCTTGGCGGGAACCTTCTGCACATTATGGGCGCCGTGCTCGGCCTGAAGCAGGTGGAGGACATGGCCCTCCCACTCCTTGCCGTCCCAGATGTCCGCCTCGTTAGCCACCCGGCTCTAGTCTCCCGCAGTTCCGCTGGGCCAGGTCCGCCGGTGGCGTGGACCGATTGTGCAGCGTCGACGTGACAAGAATGTTCCCCTTTGTCTCGCAGGCTAATAGCGGGAAGATGCGGGAGCAAACTCCATAATTTCCATTCGAAGTTGGTCGCCAGTGGATCGGTCGGGAGCGTGGCGGCGGCGGTGAGGTAATCCGTCATCACGAATACTGCGCCAACGTTGCCGGCCATGAACCACGTCCTTGTTTCGATGACAAGAGCGCGGAACATAGAGCGAACACGTCTGCCAGTCAAAACCGTGTCACAGGCCCAGCTATTCGAAATCGTCAGATTGGAACCGACCAATTCGGCGGTTCAACACGCCAGTCGCGAATGTCGGGGTTTGCCCTTGGCTCACCCGAAAGCGATCAGGCAGAACGGGGCCCACTATCGGCTCTTCAGTCGCACCTGAGCCGACGACCGCTCCCGGGACTGGGCGGGTGCTCGTGAGTGTCTGACAAGGTATGCTCGGATGACCGATGACGGCGATTTAAGCACCAGATCAGAGTTGTCTCACAAATGATCGATTTTGATCCGCAGCCATGTGAGAACGTCTAGCAGGCGTGGCGCGTGTATCAAAACACATTCTCGATTGCGATCGGTCGTGTTAGGCACGTGAGATGAGTTTTGAGAAGGTGCCATGCTGATCGGCTACGCGCGGGTGTCGACCCCCGAACAGGATCTGACGCCGCAGCTCGACGCCCTGCGTGAAGCGGGGTGTGAGCGGACCTTCAGCGACAAGGCGAGCGGTGCGAAGGCGAACCGGATCGGCTTGGCTGAAGCCCTGTCACACGCTCGCGCCGGCGACGTGCTGGTGGTCTGGAAGCTCGACCGGCTCGGCCGAACGATGAAAGGCCTGGTCGACCTTGCGGCGGAGTTGGCGGACCGGGGCATCGGTTTCCGGTCGCTGACGGATGGCATCGATACCGCCGGCACCGCCGGCAAGCTCGTCTTCCACATCATGGCGGCGATGGCGGAGATGGAGCGGGACCTGAACCGCGAGCGCACGACGGCCGCACTGATGGTGGCGAAGCGCGAGGGCAGGGTAGGCGGCCGCAAGACAGTGATGACGCCCAAGCGGCTCGAGGCGGCCCGTAAGCTCCTGGCCTCCGGAATGCCGATGCGCGAGATCGCGCCGGCGATCGGCGTCTCGGTCCCGACGCTCTACCGCCACCTTCCCGCGCCGGAACAAGAGGCGATCAGCGCGGAAGGGGTATAGCACCGACCGGATCAGTCGGCGTCGAACGCGGTTAGAATGGGGCAGGGGCCTTCCGAGCCCGACCCACATTCATGAGCAAGCCGCTGGAGTGATGCGCGGACGCGCTTCAGCTCCTGGATCTTTGCATCCAGCGCCGCGATCCGCTCGTTGGCAAGCTGGCGTGCCCGAGCGCGATCGTCGGTCGCGTCCAGCGCCACCAGTTCTCCGATCTGCTCCAACGTGAAGCCAGCGGCCTGCGCCGATCGGATGAACCGGAGCCGGCGAACATCGTCTGCTGTGTAGCGGCGAATACCGCCATTCGAGCCCGATCCTTCAGGCCTCTCCGGCGTCTCGAGCAACCCTCTGCGCTGATAATAGCGGACCGTTTCTACACCGACGCCGCCCTCGCGCGCGAGCCCCGCAATTGTCACGTCGGCCATGCCTTGACTCCGTACCATGGTACGGCCCCTATATAGGTGTCGCGAACATGGTGGAGAAGAACATGGCGACCGCGGCGCCCAAGAAGGCAACGATCTACCGCATGGTGATGCCGACGCACACCTGCCCCTACGGCTTGAAGGCAAAGGACCTGCTGCACCGACGCGGCTACGAGGTCGAGGACCATTGGCTGACGACGCGCGAGGAAACCGACGCATTCAAAGCCGAGCACGGGGTCAAAACGACACCCCAGACCTTCATCGGTGGCGAGCGGGTAGGCGGCTACGACGATCTGCGCCGGTTTTTCGGCAAGACCGTGGCCGACCCCAAGGCGGTGACCTACCGGCCGGTCGCGGTTGTGTTTGCGATGACGGCATTAATGGCGCTGGCGGCCAGCTATGCCGTGCTCGGCACACCCTTCACGGTACGCGCCGGTGAGTGGTTCATCGCCTTCTCCATGTGTGTGCTGGCGCTGTTGAAGCTCCAGAACGTCGAGAAGTTCGCGACCATGTTCCTCAACTACGACTTGCTCGCGAAGCGCTGGGTGCCATACTCCTATATCTACCCCTACGCGGAAGGCGCGGCGGGCGTGCTGATGGCGGCCGGCGTGTTGACCTGGTTGTCGGTGCCGATCGCGCTGGTGATCGGGACGATCGGGGCGGTCTCGGTCATCAAGGCCGTGTATGTCGACAAGCGCGAGCTGAAATGCGCGTGCGTGGGCGGTGACAGCAATGTGCCGCTGGGCTTCCTGTCGCTCACCGAGAACGTGATGATGGTCGCCATGGCTATCTGGATGGTGCTGGGCGTCGCGCACTGATCTGGTGCAGCGTCCCGGCGCAGCCTAGAAGGGCCGCATGAGCTTCGGCCGCCTCGCCCGCACACTCGCTCTGCTCCTGCTGGGCGCGATGCTGTTCGTGCGGATGGGCCCAATGTGCGAGGCCATCGCGCAGGCTGCTCCGCCTGCGGAGGCGCATGCCGGAATGGCCGATTGCGATCGAGCGCCGCCCACGCCCGTGAAAAAGGCCCCTTCGGTGGACTGCGTAGGAGCCTGCATCGCAACGGCCCTCGACGTTCACACGTCTCCCGCGCCGCAGCTCGCCGTGCGGACGGATCCGCCCGCACCCGAGCCTCATGCCCTTGTTGGTCGCTCGGGCGGTCCTGCACCGCCACCTCCTCGAACCGCCTGATCGACGTGGATTCCGATCAATCAGTGCGTTTGAGGAAAATTACACATGAAGACCATCAAGTTCATCGGCGCGGCTATCGCGCTCGCGCTCGTTCCCGCCACGGCCTTTGCCGCCGCTGACTGCTGCGCGGGGAAGGAGTGCTGCAAGGATGGCGCCGACTGCTGCAAGGACAAGGACGGCGCGAAGAAGGATTGCTGCGCCGACATGAAGGACATGAAGCACGGCGAGCACGCCGGTCACGACATGTCGGGCATGCAGAAGAAGTAAGCTGGGAGGGGAGGCGTTCGCGCCTCCCCTTTTCAATGGCGGGCGAACACCCTGCGGCCGCTCGGCCCGAACGCGATCACGTCATAGGCCTGGGCCTTCATGCCCGGCATTTCCATGCCCGGTGAGCCCATCGGCATCCCGGCGACCGCGAGGCCGGTGACGCCCTTCGGATGCGTGGCCAAGGCGCGCTTCATGTCGGCAATCGGAACGTGCCCTTCGAAGGTCATGCCGTCGATAATGGCAGTGTGACAGGAGGCGAGGTCTTGAGGCACGCCGCGTGCCTTCATGAACGCCGGCCGGTTCGCATCGTCGACGACGCGGACGGCGCGGCCGAACTGCTCCTTCACCTGCTGCGCCCATTTCTCGCAACAGGGGCAACCCGGGTCGCGATGCATCAGGACGGGACCCGCGGCGAGAGCCCCCGCAGGGGTAGCGCACGCCAGCGCGGCGGCGAGAAGGCGAAAGCGATCCATATCTGAGTTCCCGGGTGGCCATCCCCCCGCACGGTGACGGGGGGAGGGACGGTAGTCGATTACTGGGCGCTCTTGCCATGCGCCCGCAGCCAGGCGTTCAACTCGCCGATCTCGCGGGTCTGCTCTGCGATCGTCTTGGTGGCCATCTGGCGAACCTTGGGGTCCTTGGTCTCGCGAAGCACGATACGCGACATGGCGATGCCGCCACGGTGGTGCTCGACCATCTTGCGGACCCACGTCTCGGTGGCATCGGCACCCATCGCCGACATCATCTTCTGATGCATGTCCATCTCGGCCTGCGGGTACGGGTTCGCCGGCGTCGGCCGCATCATCTGCCCGTGGTTCATGCCGGAATGGTCCATGCCCTGCATCTGGGCGACCGCGGGAGCCGCGCCGAGGGCGGTCGCGACGGCCATAATCATCATCTTCTTCATCGTGTCGCTCCTGCGTCAAAACTCCCGCTCAACAGGGATACGGGCTCAAACCGATTAGCCCTCAAGCGATGTTGCTCAGCGGATCGGCTGAAGCGTGTTGACGCCGACGCTCTCGTCGGTTTCGGGGGGCGGGGGAGGCACCTGCTTGTCGCGATAGGAGGGGAGGTCGGGCGCATTGTCGGGCGTGGGGTGCGCCTCAAGCCGGGCGATGTAGCGCTTCATCTGCGCGATCTCGCGGACCTGAGCGTCGATGATCCCGTCCGCGAGTTTCCGCACCTCGGGGTCTTTGATGTGAGCGCGCTCGCTGGTCATGATCGCGATCGAGTGATGCGGGATCATCGCCTTCATATAAGCAACGTCTCCGACCGTCTCCTGGCTGCGGACAAGCCACAAGGCACCGGCGAACACCGCGATCGAGGCCGCCACGATGCCGAGATTGGCCCGTCGGTCGGGATACATGCCCCACATGAAGCCGATCATGATGAGCGCCATCACGGCGCCCATGACGATCGCCATCCACGTCCGGGTCTGACTGTATTCGACATGGGCGAGCGCGTAAGTGTTGAGGTACATGAGCCCGAACATCACGACCGTCGACGTCGCGATCATCGCGGCGAAGCGCCCGTAGCTCATCCCCATACCGCCCTGTTTGGAGCCGGGGTCGTCGTGGTTCATGATGCGCTCTCCTGTGCGGCCCCACCCACTGAAGGATACGCAGCTCTCTAGCGGACCCCTTGAGCTTTTCTGCGACGTCGACGGGGCCAGCGCATGAAGAGCAGGATCGCCCCGGCGACAGCGAACACGAGTCCGCCCGCTGCGAAAGCGTTGAGCCACGGCGTGTTGAACCGCTCGTGCTCGGTCCAATCCATGATGTGAAGCCCCCAGAAGAAGTCGTAGAGCCGCCACGTGCCGGTCCGGACCGATGTCAGCCGCCCCGTCTCGGCGCCCACGTAGATGCGGGTCCCGTCGTCATCGGCGAAGGAAGCACGCCAGGCGGGGAGGGCACCGCGGTACTCGGTGCTGAGGCGCTCGATCCGCTCGACGACGGGCACCGAACCAGTTTCGCCGCGATACGCCTGCCTTGCGATCAGCGCTGCGGCCGGGCCGTCGACCGGGGGCAGCGGCTTTGCGGTGCGGGCGTCCAGCAAACGCACCTTGCCGTCGCCGAGCTGGGCTTCGACGATCGGCCGCCCCAGCAGCATCCGGTGCTGGAGCTGACGCACCGGCGCTCCGGCCGATGCGAGAAGGGCAGGGACGGGCGCGAAATCCTGAGTGGCGATCAGGGCCGGTTCGACGTTCCGGTCGATCCGGTGATCGCCATGCACGGTGTCGATCGGCAGCAGGCTCATGACGAGCCCGCTGGTGAACCAGACGATCGCCTGCGCCCCGATCAGGAGCGCAAGCCAGCGGTGAACCTTGCTTGCCCCGACATGGAGGCGGAGCCGCGGGCTCAGAACCAGGTCCTCACGCCCGCGACGAAGCTGAAGCCGCCCGTATTGTCACCGCGTGCGCGGGTGAAGCGCGCGGTGTCGCCGAACTGCCGCTCCCACGACACGCCGATGTAGGGCGCGAACTCGCGCCGGCCCTCGTAGCGAAGCCGAAGCCCGGCCTCGAGGTCCGTGAGCCCGGAGCCGGTGCCGGTTTCGGGCACGTCCTGCGCGGAGAAATTGGCCTCCACCCTAGGCTGGAGCACGAACCAGTTGGTGATGCGCTGGTCGTAATAGCCCTCCGCACGGCCAAGCACGTCGCCCTTGTCGGAGAGGAACAATGCGCCCTCCACCTCGAACCAACCGGGGGCCAGCCCCTCGATCCCTACCGTCGCGTAGGTGCGCGAGGGGTTGGGCTTGAAGTCGTAGCGAACGCCCGCCTGAAGGTTCCAGTATGGATCGAGCGCGCGGCTGTAGAGCGCCTGCACCTCGGCCTGTTCGAGCGGCTTGCCGAACGTGCCTTCGCCCTCGCTCTTTAGCGTAAAGCGATTGATGTCGCCCCCGATCCAGGCCTCGCCATCCCAGCGATAGCCGTCGCCACCCTTGCGAGCCTGATATTCGGCGAGATTGAAGAGGATCTGATAGACGGTCATTCCGCCATGCTCGCGGCGTAGATCGTTCTCGCGCGAGCTGGCCATGGCGTCCGCGCCCCAGAAACGATCGGCGAGGTGGTCCCCGGCTGGAGCGGGAGCGGGCTTGTTGCCGGGGGGAAGGTCGGTTCCGACCTTGGCAGCGGGCTGATCGCCGGGCATCGCCATGCCCGGCATCGTGCTCATGTCGTGGCCGGCATGCGGGTCCTGCCCCGCACCTGTCGATGCTGCCATGCCCGGCATAGCAGACATATCGTGCCCGGCGTGCGGGTTCTGGGTGGGCGCAGCCTGCTGCTGACCGCTCATATCCATTCCCTGCATCCCGCTCATGTCATGCCCGGCATGAGGGTCGGCAGCCTGCGTCTTCGCCGGTTGCGCGCGCCGCGGCGCGGTGCGTCGGACGGGAGCCTTACGCTTAGTCGCGGACTTGGCCGCGGCTTTCGCCTTCGGCTTGGCGGCCGGCTTTGCCGGCATCGTCATGCCCGGCATGTTGTGCATGGAATGGTCCATGGTCTGCCCGAATGCGGGTGTCGCAAGGCCGAGCGGCGCCATACCGGCGAGGAGGAGCGACCGGATCACGCCGCGGCCTCCCCGGCCTTGCGGACCTGGACAACGCGCATCATGCCCGCGTGCATGTGGTAGAGCATGTGGCAGTGGAAGGCCCAGTCGCCTTCCTCGCCGGTCACGTCCCAGCTCACCGTGCCTCCCGGCTGCACCAGCACCGTATGCTTTCGGGGGGCATAGGCGCCCTTGCCGGTCACCAGGTCGAAGAAGTGGCCGTGGATGTGGATCGGATGTCCCATCATCGTGTCGTTGATGAGCGTCACCCGTACCCGCTCGCCGTGAAGCAGCGTGATCGGGTCGGGGTTCTCCGACAGCTTCTCGCCGTCGAAGCCCCACATATAGCGCTCCATGTTGCCGGTGAGGTGGAGCTTGATCTCCCGCTCCGGTGCGCGTGTGTCCGGGTTGCGGTCGAGCGCCATCAGGTCGCGATAGGTGAGAACGCGATGCCCGACATTCTCCAGCCCCTGCCCGGGATCGCCGGTCCGATCGACCGGCATCGGCGAGATGGTCTGCACGCCCGGTCCCTTTTTAACCTCGGGGGCATTGCTGAAATCGCGCATGGAATGGCTCATGCCGCCCATGTCCATCCCGCCCATCTGATCGCCGTTCATCGCCGGCATCGTGCCGGAGCCATGGTCCATACCGGCCATGGCGCCGCCCTGAGCCTGGCCGTGGTCCATGCCTGCCATGCCGCCTGCCGCGGTGCCGGCCGCGCCGTGGTTCATTTGGGAATGATCCATACCCGCCATCGCGCCGGTGCCCGCGCCATGCCCCATCGCAGCATGGTCCATGCCGGACATCGAACCCGCAGCGCCGCCCATGGCGCCATGATTCATGCCGCCGTGGTCCATCGTGCCATGATCCATGCCGCCCATGCCCATGTCCTTCATGGTCGCGAGCGGGCGCTTGCGGAGCGGGGGCACCTCGGCCGCCATGCCCTCGCGCGGAGCGAGCGTCGCGCGGGCCATGCCGGAGCGATCGATGCTCTCACCGACCAGCGTATAGGCGCGCAGGTCGGGCGGGGTGACGATCGCGTCATAGGTCTCGGCCGGGCCGAACTGGAACTCGTCGATCTCGACCGGGCGCACGTTCAAGCCGTCGGCCGCGACGATCGTCATCGGCAGGCCCGGAATGCGGACGTTGAAGGTGGTCATCGACGAGGCGTTGATGAAGCGCAGCCGCACCCGCTCGCCGGGGCGGAATAGCGCGGTCCAATTGTCCTTGGGGCCGTAGCCGTTGACCAGGTAGGTGTAGACCGAGCCCGTGACGTCGGCGACGTCGGCGGGGTCCATCCGCATCTTGCCCCACTCCAACCGCTCTTTCAGCGACTGATCCTTGCCGGCGAGAAGCCCGGCCAGGGACTGGCGCTGGCGGTTGAAGTAGCCCGACTCCTTCTTCAACCGATCGAAGAGGTAGTGCGGGTGGTGGAAGCTGTGGTCGGACAGCACGATCACGTGCTCCCGGTCGAACTTCACCGGATCGGGGTTCTTCGGGTCGATCAGGATCGGGCCGTAATGCCCCTCCTGCTCCTGAAGCCCCGAATGGCTATGGTACCAGTAGGTGCCGCTCTGGATGATCGGGAACTCGTAGGTGAACGTCGATCGCGCCGGAATGCCGGGGAAGGCGATCCCGGGAACCCCGTCCATCTGGAAGGGGAGAAGCAGCCCGTGCCAGTGGATCGAGGTTTCCTCGTCGAGCTCATTGACGACGTGGAGGCGGACGTTCTGCCCCTCGCGCAAGCGGATGAGCGGAGCGGGCACGGTGCCGTTGATGCCGATGGCGTGGCTCTGCCGCCCGTCGATCATCATCATCTGATGCGCGACCTTGAGCGTGATGTCCTCGCCCGACACCGTGGGCAACGGCTTGGCGATGCCGGCCGAGACGGGCTGTGCCCATGCCGGCATATAGGCCGACAAGGCGAGGCCGCCGCCTGCCAGACTGGCACCGCGCAGCACCTGGCGGCGGTCGAGAACGCGCGACATGCAAGCTCCTAAGAATGGGGCCGTGAAGGGCCGTCGACCCTTCTACGCGGCCGATCTGTCCAACCCTCAGCGGTTCCCTAGTTTTTCGAGCAGCCGCGCCCGCGCGCGATAAAGGCGAGTTTCCACCGCCTTCTGGCTGATCCCCAGCACCTCGGCCGTTTCGGCCTGGCTCAGCCCTTCGATCGTCCGAAGTACCAGAGGCTCCTTCAGGTTAGCCGGCAGGGTCGAGATGGCGCGCGTCACGCGGTCGAGTTCCTGCCGATCGCCGGCTGCGTCGTCGATCGGCACCTGTTCGTCGACGATGCTCTGGACCTGTTCGTCGTTCGGCAGCGCGAACGACAGAAACCGGCGCACGGCACGCTTACGCGCCCAATCGCGGCATTTGTTGACGGCGATGGTCGTTAGCCACGCCTGCATTGATCGGTTGGGGTCGTAGCGCGACAAGGCCTGATGCGCGGCCACAAACGCTTCCTGCGTCACGTCCAGCGCTTCGTCGGCATCGCCGAGGAAGGCGCGCGAAAGCCGGAACATCGGCTGCCGATAGCGTCGCACGATCTCGGCGAAAGCGGCTTGTCGGCCGGCGATGCTGAGCGTCGCCAGTTCGCCATCCGACAGCGCGGTCCAATCGAGGCTCACCCCTGGCCGTCGGTGAGCGCCTTCACCACCGCGTCATCGAATTGAGAGGTCTGATCGGGCCGGAGAAGCTGACGCATGGCGAAGATGTGCGCCAGCGTCGCCTTCTGCAGCTCGCCCATCGCGGCATGGCTCTGGTCGACCGCGGCGGCCACTCGCGGACCATTGCCGTGCTCGGCCTCGATCGCCTCGGCAAGGCGGGCATTGGCGGCACGCATCTCCAGCTCGAGGGCGCGGCGTTGCACCGCGAACCGGTCTTCGAGCACCTTCAATCGGGCCTGCTGGTCGCCATCGAGCGCGAGCTTGTGGTGCAGCACCTCGTGGAGCGCCGCACCGGGTTGCTTGGGCTGCGGCAGCAGCGCGCGCCCGATAAAGACACCACCAATCGCTGCCAGGAAGGCGAGCAAGGCGCACAGGACAACCCGCTTGGTCGAGGTTATGGCTCGCCGATCAGCAACGCGGAAGGAGCGAGGGGGGAGGCTCCGCCGAGCGGCGCGAGCGAGACGGCAGGGCTTGCCGTCGCGGGCAGCTCGGCACCGACGATCCCGACACCGAGCGCCGCGGCGGTTATCACACCGATCCCGAGCCCGGCTCCGCGCACGGCGGGGCGGCTGCCGATCCGTCTGAGGACTTGGTCCTCGATACCCTCCAAAGCGGCCGGGGCGGGTGCGCCCGCTAGTCGCGCCAATGCTCTGTCTAGATCGTCCATGCTTTCCACTCCACCCCTCTATCATCGGATACGCATCGCTGCCCATCATCCCTCAACCGCCGGTGAGGGGTCGGGCAGCGCGCCGCGTAGAAGGGTGCACGAACCTCGTCGGAGTACCCCATGCGTAGTCTCGCCCTTCCTGCCGCCCTCACTCTCCTGAGCCTCGCCAGTGCGGCGCAGGCTCACCCGAAGCTCGTTGTGGCCTCACCCGCGCCCAACGCGACCGTTGCCAAGCCCGCGCGTGTCGCTTTGCAGTTCAGCGAGAGGCTGATGCCGAAATTCTCCGGTGCGGACTTGATGATGACGGGCCATGGCGGCACCACGCACCCACCGATGAAGGTTGCAACCACCACCCAGGTTGCACCCGATGGCCGAACGCTGGTCGTGGTGCCCAAGTCGCCGCTCGGCGCGGGCCGCTACAGCGTCGCATGGCACGTCGTCTCGGCCGACACGCATCGGGTGTCGGGCAACTTCGCCTTCGCGGTGAAGTAAGGTGGATGCCGACTGGCCGTTGATCGGGGTCCGCTTCGCGCTTTATGCGACGTTGAGCGGGCTGTTCGGCCTGTCGGCGTTCAGCCTCTACGGGCTCAAGGCCGGGGAGCGCGCAGACGCACTCGCCTTGCGCCCTTGGCTGGTGGGGAGTGGCCTGCTCGGCCTTCTGTTTTCAGGCATTGCGCTCGTCCTGCTCGCCGCGGCAATGGCTGGAGCGCCGCCGTGGCCGATCGATCGGGAAGCGATCGGAATGCTGATCACCGGCTCCGCGACGGGCACGGCGTGGGAAGCGCGCATGGTCGCGCTGATTGTGGCCGTGATCGCCGCGCTGATCGCGGCAGGACGTACCGCGCCGCTCGGCATGGTGGCGCTCGCGGCGGGCATTGCGCTCGCGACGCTCGCCTGGACAGGCCATGGCGCGATGGATGAGGGCGCGACGGGCTGGGTCCATCTGCTGGCCGATATTCTGCATCTGTTGGCGGCCGGAGCCTGGGTCGGCGCACTGCTCGGGTTGACGCTGCTCGTGGTGCGACCGGCAGTTCGCGTCGACGTCGCGCATCTCAGACTGACCCACCGGGCGTTGCACGGCTTCGGTCTGGTCGGCACGCTCGTGGTCGGCACGATCGTTGTGACGGGCCTGGTCAATGGCTGGCTGCTGGTCGGTGCCGGCAATTTACCGAGACTTCTGACCACCCTTTACGGCCAGCTCCTCCTCGCCAAGCTGGTACTGTTCGGCGCGATGCTGGGGCTGGCCTCCCTCAATCGTTTCCGGCTGACGCCGGTTTTCGAGCGCTCGGTTGCCGCGGGCGATCATCGGGCCGCGCTTGGTGCTCTGTGGCGCAGCCTCGCGATCGAGACGAGCTGTGCGGTCACGATCCTCGCTCTGGTCGCCTGGCTGGGGATGCTCGAGCCCCCCGCAACGGCGATGTGAGGAGCGGGCGGCCGATCGCCACCCGCCCATCACCGATCAGGCGGCCATCTTCTCGCATGCATCAGCACAGCGCTCGCACGCGGCGACGCACTCTTCCATGCCGTCGAGCCCGCGGCAGGTCTCTGCGCAAGCTCGGCAGATCTGGGCGCAGATGCCGCATACGAGCTTATGCTGGTCGGACCCGCGCGCCATGAAATCGAGTGAGGTGGCGCAAATTTGCGCGCAATCGAGCATGATCTTGATGTGGTCGGGCGCGGCATGTGCGCCGCCCACCTGAAGGCAGTGCTGGGTGGTCATCGACAGGCAGGTGACGTGGCAGTGATGGCAGGCGTCCATGCAAGCCTGCATCTCGGCGCTCATATGATCGTGCATCGGTGATCTCCGCGTGAGCCCCCGCTCAAAGAGTAATACGCGGCTTGCTACTTGTACCCTCAAGCGTGCGAGAGGGCGTCTATGACGCGGCAATCAGCGATGATCGTGGCAGTGCAGGCGCCGCCCCACTGCGCGATCTCAGCACGGAGCGCAGCAAGGTCCGCTAGCTTGCGGTCAATCTCCTGAATGTGAACCGTAGCTATCGCGTCGGCCTCTGCGCAGGAACCGCGAGGATCGTCCGCCAAGCGAAGGAGGTCGCGCACCTGGTCGAGGGTGAAACCCAGATCACGCGAGCGTTTGATGAACGCGAGACGATCGAGATGCGATTGCCCGTAGAGCCGATAGTTTCCACCGCTGCGCTCCGGGGGCGCGATCAGACCCTCGGCCTCGTAGAATCGAACCGTCTCGACCTTCAGCCCGGTCCGCTGCGCGATCTCACCAATCTTCATCGCTTACCTCTTGACCCTCTAGTAGGATGAGGGTTCATATAGAGCGTCTGATCCACGAATCGAGCTTCGATAATGGCAGACGCTTGTTGCTCAGCGAAACGCGACACGATCGCGGAACTCGGTCGCAAGGCCGAGCAGCGCCGCGTGCTAATCATCGTGATGCTCATCAATCTCGCGATGTTCGTGGTCGAATTTGGCGGCGGCGTTGTCGCGCGTTCCTCCGCCTTGATGGCGGATTCGGTCGACATGTTCGGCGACGCGGTGGTCTATGCGCTCAGTCTCTATGCACTGCATCAGGGGGCGCGCTGGGGAGCGGGCGCGGCGCTGGCGAAGGGCGGCATCATCTTGGCTTTCGGCGTCGCGGTCATTTTCGAGATCGCGGACAAGATTGCGAACGGCGTTCCTCCGGCATCGGGCTTGATGCTCGGGGTTGGCAGCGCCGCGCTGGTTGCGAACCTCATCTGCCTGGCGCTGCTCTGGCGCTTCCGCCGCGAGAATGTGAATATGTCGAGCACGTTCGAGTGCTCGCGCAATGATGTCGCGTCGAACGTCGGGGTTCTCGCGGCTGCCGGATTGGTCGGCCTGACCGGCTCGGTTTGGCCGGACATCATTGTCGGCGGATTGATCGCCGCGATTTTCCTGCGCTCGGCATGGCGCGTGCTTCGCGAAGCCTGGCCGGCATGGCGTGCCGCGAAGGCACCGGCTCGCGAGTTATTGCAATGACATGGAAACCTCTCCGTGGTAAGGGCGGGTTCGTGCGAGCCTTTTTGCCTCTCCTGACATGCCTGATGCTGGTTCTCACCAGCTTCTCCGGCATGGCTCATGCCGCCGATTTGGCGGGGGGAAGCATCGCGGGCGTTGAGTTTACCGTTCATACCGCCGGTGACATCGACGAGGTTCCGTCGGATGCGGACAAGAACGTCCCGCACCATCACAATTACTGTCACGGGCATGATGTTGGTGCGCCTGCGCGCACGACGATCGAATATACCCACGTCCTCACGATGCCCAAGCCGACAATCTCCGCCTCTGCGTCGCTCGATGGCCGCACTGGCATGGTCCATTTGAGGCCTCCGCAAGCCTGACGTCCGATTTGGGCGCGCGTTGGGCGCGCCCCTGTCGATCATCGTCAGGAGTCCTATTTTCATGTATCGTATCCTCGCGGCCATGCTGGCCGCAGCGTCGTGCGTCACTATGGCGCAGGCGCAGGTCGGACCGTCCGCGGCTGTTACGCAGGACGTGCCGATCTACACTCTTGACCAAGCGGTCAGTGCAGCGGGTGGTTCGGCCCCTGCTGCCGAAGCGGCGACAGCCGCGATTGACGCGGCCCGTGCGGGCCGTACGGTCGCCGGATTGCGGCCCAACCCGGTTGTCCAGGGCCAGGTTGAGAACGTCATCGGCTCGGGGCCGTATCGGGGTGTCCGCAGCGCGGAATCTACGGTCGGCTTTGCGATCCCGATCGAGCTAGGCGGCAAGCGCGGCGCCCGCGTCGCGGTCGCCAATGCGCAATTGTCCCGGGCCGAGATCCAGGCCGCGATCATCGCAGCCGATGTCCGGCTTCAGGTGACGCAGCTCTATGTCGAAGCGGTCGCAGCCGACCGGCGGGTGGCGACGGCGCGGGATCAGGCCCGGATCGCCAGCGACGCGCT
>VYLB01000087.1_pt1 | contig 18512 bp, 10 predicted proteins | sample 5114431 | NCBI WGS metagenome assembly VYLB01 (sample SAMN12291786, study PRJNA351875) | freshwater metagenome | isolation source: freshwater lake | place: USA: Michigan, Gull Lake | collected 2013-08-08
TGACCACTTTTTCGACACATTTTTAAAATCTTATACAACTGTCCCAAATTGGTAAAAAATGTTTTACCCAGTAAAAATTAGGCACATTTTTAATGACCCAACATGTACAGATTTAATTGACCCAACCATAATATAATTATATAACTGTGCGCTAGGAACTTAGCGAGGAAATAGTTATATAATGGCGAGCGTTATGTTAAGTAGCTTTGGCATCCGGGCTTACCCAAATCTTCTTAGAAAGTTTTTTAGCGCGGGTTTTCAATAAACCCATCTTCATTATTTACACCGGACTGGAGCAGCGACACTCTTTGGGTAGGCTTTGGTTTTTGCGTTGGCATGTGCGGCCTGCACAATGTGTGTTGCTGCCGGGAGGGAGGATTTACCAGGCTTCAATAGATATAGTCTCGATACTGTTGAAGTGCTTGTCTCTTGTAATTAACTTGAGTTTATGCTGGTCTGCTAAAGCAGCGATCCAGATATCGTTTTCCGGTATTGGGCTTCCCTTGATTTTTAGCTGACTTTTTACTTGTCCGTAAGATCGGGCCGTATCGAGATCGCACTCAAGAACTAGTAGGGAAGCTTCTGCTAATTCTTCTATCTTTTTTCTGTTTTCATCTTTTCTTGTTGATTGCTCCGCGCCATAAAATAATTCACCCAGAACAATACTTGGAATAAAAATACTACCGGAGAAGGATTTGATTTTTTCTATTATAGATGATTCATTAGCAAAGAGACCGATAACAATGTTGGTATCGAGGAGACAATTTTTACCATTCATTTTTATCGATGTTTTCGCATCCAGCCTCTATAGCGGAGTTGATCTCTTGAACATCTTTTGACTCAAAACTACCGGCAAATTGAAGCAAGGCTTGTTGATTATTGCTTTTGGTTCTTTTCAGCAATGCCCTAACATAAGCTATTACACTATTTTGTTGCTCTTTGCTGAGCAATTCCAGGTTTTTCAAAAATTCACTTTCGAACGTTTTTGATGCCATTTTGGTGAAGATTCTCACAAATATACAGTTTTATCACGTTTTTGGTTTCATAGATTCAGTCTAATGAAAATAGACTGGCTGCTTAAAAAATTGCAATATTCTTGAAGTCTTAATCGTTGAAGCTATTTAATTTAACGTCTCATTATGTAACGGGTGCCGTTTAAGATTAGATATCATTGTTACATAATGGCATTGCGTTATGTTAAGTAGCTTTGGCATCCGGGCCTGTCTGCCGGAGTGCCTCACGAAGGCAGGCTTACTCAATCTTCATGGAAAGTTTTTTTAGCGCAGGCATTTCAGAACCCAAGCTCAATCATTTACAACGGCTGGGGCAGCGACACTCTTTGGGCAGGCTTTGAAAGTGGGAGGGAAGTGTGGCCTGCACAATGTGTGTGGCTGCTGCGCTGGGAAAAGCAATAGGGATAGAAACGAAAAGCACGAAGTGTGCCGGCAGGAGCGAGGCCGGACTTGTAGCGAATAGCCCGGGCTATGGCATTGCCCAAATACAAACAATCCTACAAGAACTTAGAATTGAATGCTTTGACTTATTCTCTATTTCACGGATATTCTTATTCCTCCGCTATGGCTGCTAAATTCTGGGGCGTACATGCTTTGAATGGTGGTGATACCATTAGAAAAACTGCCTTTGTTGTTCACTCTTAAATCATATTCGAAAACATAAACGCCTTTCTCAATCGAGTCAAAAAAGAAGTTGGTGGAAGCGTCTTTGGTGCTTTGATAATAGCCGAGTCCGTCCTTCCATTTGTATTCTGATAGTACATCTACTGGTTCTAACCCTGAGGCACGCATATCTTTCATGTGCAAAAATTCCATGTATCGATCAGCACCTAGCTCAATCCTGATTCTAATCAGATTGCCAACTTCGAGCGATGTATTTGTATTGATTTCTGTTAGCAACTCCCCCTGAGCGGTGCGGCTAACTAAGAATGCTTTCTTTGATAATCTAAGAGGTGTTTCCGCAGAAGTTATCTTATCAAGGTCTTCAAAATACTGCCAATACAATCCGCCCCATGCTACTCCATTTCCTTTTTTCGTTAGTGAGACTTCGCTCATGGAGGGTTTTATCTTCTCTTTTTTCCAGGAAGTTTTAAAGTAACCTGTTCCTAATTCTGCTGTTGTTTTTTGACTATCTGTGAAAACTCTTTTGCCTCCAATGCTGCACTCTACATGGTCTTCTAGTGACAACCAATCTGTCCCATTCAATAACAACGCATAGATTGCTTCGGTGGTGGCTTTCGTGGTTTTCCATTGGCTCGTTTGCTTATTCTTCAATAACCAAAGTCTTAGCTCATCAACCGTTTTTTGCTTTTCTTTTTCTGATAGATTTTTGTCGGCAGATTGGATTTCGGAAAAAGCTTCGATCAAAAGTGATTGTGTTTCAATTGGTGCTTCATTCCAATACCAACCCGATTTGTTTTCTTTCCAATACATACCCATTTCGTCACTCAGTATGCTATTCTCGGCTAAGGATTTAAGAATTTCATTGGCAAACTGACTATTGCTACTCCGAAAATGGATTAACGCAATCATTGCTTTATCGTATAGATTAAATTCCTTCCAATAACGTTGAGATTGTTTTTCATAATACCGCAAGGCAGTCGTAGCTTTTTCAGAAGTCTTGATTTCAGGAAAGAAACTTCGCATATATAAATACTGTATCTGATCGTTACCTACATGTTGACGCTCCATAAACTCAGCGACTTGTTGATTTCCCTCTTTTTCATTTCTTGATTGCGCTCGTATTGTGTTGGCCTGAGTCAATAGGCGATCATAATCTTGAATTGTCTCTTGATCTAAGTAAGTAATCGCTTTTTGAAGCATGTCTACAAATTCATTACTGGTTGATATCTGTAGTTTTTTCAAGTGACCAAGCCCTGAAGCAATGTGTAAAGTGATATATCGACTTGGATAAGTGTTTCCAATGAACCAAGGGAATCCGCCATTCCCCATCTGCATTTGCTGAAGCTTGTCTATCGCAATTTGCAATTGGTCTTTCATCTTACTTAGGTCAAATAGCAAAGCAATCCTTTTCTTTTGCTCAGATTCACTTTGCGCATCTCTAAGCCAAGGCGTCTCTTGAATAATAATTGATTTCAATTCAGCATTGTTCTCTAAGTTGCTTATCAGTGAACTGGAAGATGCCCACTGATCGAATACTTGTTTGATCTTGGGGTTACGGTTAGCCATGTGACTTGCCAATAGGTTGGCATAATATCTAGCAAATGTTTGTTCTGCACACTCATGCGGAAACTCCATTAGGTAGGGGAGAGCTTGAAGAGCATACCAAGCAGGATTAGAAGTGATCTCTAGCGTGAGCTGATGCTGCTGGAGTGTTGGTGAAGTTGTCGTTTTCAGTTTCTCTAATGTGTATGTTTTAGTCTGGCCAGCTTTTACCTGCATGGGTATCGTTTCTGTTACTAAAACTCGGTTGGACAATACGGGTAGTGCATTTTGTTCCCCGTCACTAAAGTTACCTGCCTTTGCAACTACTTTATATTGAATGGCATCAATCCCTTCTGGAATTTTTAGTTTCCATGCTACTTGTGTATTACCTTTTGGGTTCACTTTAAAAGGCTGATTCCTGTTTATATTTCCGAGTAGATTGTCTGCTGATACGCCTGATACCGCATTCGTTAATTGTAAGGTAATGTTGCCAGATTTATTTTCACTAGATAGGTTGCTGATTTTGGTTGAGAAAATGATCTCATCGCCCACGCGCAGGAAGCGCGGTGGATTGGGTGTCACCATTAACTCTTTTAGTGTAACTGCTTGAAGGATTTTCGTTGCCGTTAACAAATCCCTTGAGTGCGCCAAGAGTTGAAGTTTCCATCTTGTCAATGCTTCTGGTGTGGTGAAACTAAACTGTATTCTCCCATCTTCATTGGTATTTAGATGAGGAAAGAAAAAGGCAGTTTCTTTGAAATCCTTTCTAACACTTACTTTAGCAAGTTCTTCATCTAGTTTTTTCTGCCCTGATTTGGTAGTGATAATAACAACGCCATTTGCGGCTCGGCTACCATAGAGTGCAACGGCAGCATCACCTTTTAAGGCTTGAACAGAAGCTAAGTCATTTTGATCTATTTTGGAAGACTCCAAAATTACACCATCAACCACATAAAGTGGCTCCTGATTTCCATTTAGCGCAGCATTTCCTCGAAGAATTAATTTGGCTGGGCCTCCGGGCATGCCTGTAATCTGGACTCCAGCAACTCTACCTTCTAATTTAGCAAAAGAGAAAACCTCATTTAGGCTATCGGCATCAACAATACTCGATATGGCGTAGCTTAATGATTTCTTTTCAACTGGAACACCGTAAGCCGTAACAACCACCTCTGAGAGTTGTGTAACATCTTCGTTCATCGTTACATCCATCACATTCTTTTTGGTAACCTTCGCCTCTGCTGTTGAGTACCCAATAAAACTATATACAAGAATGTCGCCTTTATCTGCCTCAATGCTGTAGTTTCCATCTGCATCTGTAACGGTTCCCATCGTAGTGCCTTTAACAATAACATTTACGCCTGGCATTGCGCTTCCATCACTTGCTTTAATGGCGCCATACACAAAACCTTTTCGAAGGCTTTTATTACTGCGCAACGACACTCTTGATGGATTGTCAGCGTCATAACCATCGGAATAAAGCCTTTCGAGATATTGACGATTGATATAGCCGTTGCCACTTATGGTAAAGCCAAACCAATCGAACTGATCATAGTATTGCTTGGGAATGGAGTTAAAACCGTAGTTCTGATTTTTAACAGTGAAAATTTCGTTGCCAAAACTTTGGTTAGCTGATGAGTGATAGTAGCTGTAATAGTGATTTTGAGGAATTGGATTAAAAGTCCATTCGTGTGGCTTAAATTGATCGAGCGAAGCATCGTACATAGATGCAAGCACTTCAGCTTCCTTTTTGGTAGCATCGTTCCCTTTTATTTCAAAGCTCCACATTTGTTTTGCTCCAGGTTGTAGTTTGTCCTTGAAGGTGATCGTCTCGATTTCAATTTTATCTTTTATGGTAATGATCGGAATCGTTTTATTAATTTGTAAAAAGGAGTTATAATTTACCCCGCTGCAATTGACACCAAAACCATCTCCCATATTTTCGGTAATGGGAATGCTGATCTCTTTAAAATTACCAGAAAAACTTTCCACATAGGTCTTGGCAATCTTATGGTTCTTTTCGATATCAATGGTTAATGTGATGTCCGAAGAGGCGGAACCGACTTTTAACTTTGCGACATCCCCAATTTTATAGCTTGGTTTGTCTAGTTGAAATACCAACAATTCATTATCTGCTATTTCTTTGCTGCGCGAATCCAAAACTTGAAACAAGTGCTTTTCAGTGATATTATTTCCCGCATCATCAGTTGATGTAAGTTCCATTAGGTAGCTTCCTAACGGCCAAGATTTGGCCACTTTAAATTTAATTTCCTTTGATGTTTCTGTATTAAATGATTCCTCAGCTACTTTTATTCCTCTGTTTCGTTTTGCAGGGTCATCAGCATCGTTGTAAGAATCGTTGGGGAAAAGGGCTCTAAACTCCTCTTTTAATAATATAGGTGAATCAGGCTCCTCCCATGTTCTTTTTCGCATAGGTGAACTAGGGAATTTCAGTTTATAGAGTTGAATCACTCCTCTTGCATGAGCTGTTTGACCATTTAAATTCTCCACTGATACACTCGCTGCATAATCTTGGATTCTTTTATCCACCACATTGGCAGCATTTAACGTAACTAATAATGAATGGTAGCCCACCTTTACATAGGTGGTTGCGCTACGTGTCTCCCCATTAATATCTGTTACATCCACCGCAACTTCATATTGAAAGACTGGCCATGATTCTTTAGAAACAGTTTCGTCTGGAATAGCCGTAAAATCAATTTTAAACTCTCCGACATTATTAGTTGTGCCTTCGCCTTCTGTAATCTCTTCTTCATTGGATGTATTTCGTGAATTGTACCAATAGTACCATTCAGGATAGCGAACGTTTCTCTTAACTCGATAACTAATTTTTGCATTGCTGATCTTTGAGCCATTATAAGCAATTGAATTTCCCGTTAATGAAATGGTATCGTTCAATTTGAATGTTTCTGTAACGGGTTTGAAAGAAGTTTCAAAGGTCGGCCTCTTATATTCTTCTACAGAAATGGAAAGGTCATTATACTGAAAATTGTTTACCCTATCGTAAAACCTTGTGTCGCCTTCTGTATCTTCATCGGCATACAATCTATATTCTCCATTTAAGCCAGACGAGGGCAATTTGAATTCTCCACTAAACGATCCGAAGGAGTTTGTTTTCAATCTCAATTTCTCCACCTCGTTATAGTTAACATCTTCTACAATTACTTCCACATATTCACCTGATACTACGGTTGATTTTTTTCCTTTCGTCTTGATAAGAATTCCTTTAAAATATACCGTCTGTCCAGGGCGATAGATGCTTCTGTCGCTAAATAGAAAAGTCTTCGCATCAAAATCTTCATTTTCGTCATCTTTCCCATCGTATGATTGCTTAACATAGTAATCGCCCATCTTGGCTGTATCGGCCTTATAAGTTACGGTTGCTTCTATACCACTGCTGTAAGATTTCCCCCTTTTCACTTCAGCAAAACCATTTTCATCAGTTGTTGAGTGCTGATCAACTACTGGCTGGTTTGAATTTGGATATTTTGATTTGAAATGGATATCTGCTCTAACTATCGGACGCCCGTTGTTTCGGTCAACTACTTGGTATCGATCCTTGTCATCAAGAGAAGTTTCAATAAGTGCTAGGTTGGTACATTGCAGCATAGCGTAAGCGAATATTGGCGCTAACATTTTCTTCTTTTCCAATACCTGCGCAACGAGAAGATACTCTCCTTGTTTTAGTTGAGGCACTACTATTTCAGTAGTATGTGCTTGATAGTCTTGTATCTTTATTAAACGCACCTTCCAATTGGCTTCGGCCTTTAGTTTAGCCAACTCTATCAATTTAACAGAGTCATTCATAGATTGGTAGAACTTTTCGGCATATCCTTTTGATATTCGGAATGCTGAAAATGAAAGACTATCAATATTTGTGTAACTGACTAGAATTCTAGAAAATTTGTCAATAGGTATAAACCGTTCTGTGGTTAGTTCTAATCGAGAAACCAAAATATTCTCTTTGAGCAAAAGACATTTCTCTGAGCCCTTTCCACTTGGAAATTTCCTGACAACATTTTCACAAATCTGCAAGGCCTCTTTCTTTTTGAATTGATTTTCTATATTCGACTTTAGTCTATACAAATCTCCCTCTTTGTAAAGTATGGAGGCCAACTCAAAATCTATCAATGATGAAGCTGGGTGACTTCCATGCTCTGCTTTCATCCTAGCCAAAGATTTTTTATAGAGAACGGATGCATTGTTGAACTGCCCTTGTTCTTGAATGAACAGCAATCTTTCCAACTCAAGATTTATATAGGCTGTCGGATCTTTGTCATTTTTATGAAAAGAGAGTAGGTTTCTGTATATCTTCAATGCCTGTAAAAGTGGGGCTAGACTGTCGGAATCAGTTAGTGTGATTTTTTCGAACTCATCAAAATAGTGCTCATCACTCAGTTTAAAATGAATAGCGGACTGGACGATACCGCTTTCATTTGTTTTGTAGAAATCCAGTGCGTTATGGGCTAAAAAATCAAATAGGGTAGGGCGATAGTTCTTGGAATCCATTGCTTGCGTAAGAATCTCTTCGATGCTGGTGAGACTTATCTTCTGAAGCAGCACTTCGTTCTGTAAAGAGTTTTGGTTGTGTTCGTGAATTTCCTGAAATAATTGGCGTAAATCCCATGTTCGAAAGTCAGTTGCATTTACTTTTTCCGATATTTGAGAGCGATCATAATAACGCCCGCGATTTTCTTTAAAGTGTTGCCAATAAATATTGGCGAGTACGGATTCCAATACATTCTTGAGAGGAGATTTGCTGCTGCTTATCTCTTTTTTAAATCTATTTACGATACCCAATTCAGCATCTTCTTCCAGTGAGAGGGCAAACTTGGATTGATAGATCAGAGCTTTGGTTACTTGCGGTATATTGTTATCTGCCTTGGCTTTGATGTATATTGTATCCACCACAGCAAGTGCCGATTTGGGTAGGGCTTTTAGTTCAAATTTGTAAACCCTGCTCCAATGCTTAGTGTAGGAGTCAACTTGAGCAGAACTTTTATGAGATGTAACAACAACTAAAAAGGATAGGAGTAGAGCTGCTTTCATGCGTAGAGGTATAAGTTATTGCCATCAGGATGCTAGATTGAGAGCAATTCCATAAAGAAATTGAATTTTTGCAAGAGTTTTTATTTGCGCTACCTTTTTTAATCCAAGCTCACATGAAAAGTAACATATTTATCAATATGAGTAGCTATTAAAGAACGGAATTGAATTCCGTAATAAAAAAACGTCTAAAAGTTTTGCGGTTTACCTCCCAAGGTTTTAAAAATGTTGTGACCTCAACCTCGACTTTCCTCCAAAAGCATGGATGGCATGACGTCAAACCTAAACCTGAGCGATTGCCACCCCCGAGAAGCTCGGGACAGGCACCCACCGATGCGGACACGAATTATGTATTTATAAACACTCATTCAACGGTAAATGCTTTATATTTCTTAAGTGCCACCTCCAGTTTCTTTTCAATCCTTTCCCTCAGTCGTTGAGGTTTTAACACAGTTATTGAATCTCCAAACCCAAGTATCTCCCTTTCTAATTCATAATTCAGAATAACTTCAATTGTAACCTCAATTCCATCGCTGGATTTGTCAACGATCTTTTGCGTATGGTGAAGTGGTTTTGTAATAACATATGGTGCATTACTTCGGTCTATGGCTAAATGAACAAGCTGTGGTCGATTGCCTTCATTGACAGTAACTCCGATAACATCTTTATAATACTCATCCGCATCAAATTCTGAATTTTCGATATAAGTTGGGCTCTGTAAAGTCTTCATTTCTTTGAACCTATCAAGCGCCAACGTAACTAAAGGTTCTTTACTGCTCCTTCTCCCTAGCACAAACCAACGGTTGCGATATTCTTTCAATAGATAAGCATGGAAGTTAAAAACGTTTGGAGTCCTTGCCTTAAAAGACTGATAGGTCAATTCAATAACCTGTTGCTTTTTGATTGATTGATAAACTTCATTAATGAATTCAATACCTCTTAGGCCTTCGTTCGTTTCGAGGTGAACAATTGATTTTCCCTTACTCTTGGCTGCGCTGACTTTGTCTTCTAGTCGTTGAATCATTCCAACCATTTCATGGAAGTGAGAGAATCCCTTGAAATGCCGAAGTATGTCCACTACTTCTGTAAGCTTGTTTAAGTCACCCTTCGACAATGGGTTGTTTGTAATAGAGTAGGCAGGATCTTCATAGGTATAGTATTTCTTTTCCAAGACCACGATGGGCGCGTTGTAGCCGAGTTTATCACTCCGCATTAATTGTATATCCATTTGAATGGTCCGGGTGCTGACCCCCTTGTCGATACCCTCATATTGATAAAGGGCTTCTGAGCAGGCCGTGATTAAATCCTCTAAAGTCCATTGTTTTTGCCTGTTTTTCAGACAGTTATCTATGGTTCGGTAACGGATTAGTGCATTTCTGTTAACAGGCATGGGATGAAATATGTGATAAAATAATGAAAATATATTTCACTACGCAAAAAGACTGCGTAGTTGATGCCCACCTTTGACATATCAATCGAGGTTGATATGCGGTAAAAAGCTATCCACCCCTTCAAGAGAAGAAGGGGTGGTTACGAAACTGAAAGGATTAAATTAGGTATGGAACAGGAAATAAAGAATAGGATATTCATGACAATTGAGGAACACTTGTCGCTGAAGGAATTTGAATTCTGGTTATACAGTCAAGAAGTGTTGTTGAGCAGACTGAATCAAGATTATGTCCTTGAACTCTTTACTTTCAACTACAATCAAAAAGGAGCTAAGTATGAATTTAAAAATGCTTTTTTAGGATATTTTGAAAAGGAAGAATTCATGCTTTGGAAAGTGAAGACAAACCTTCAGGATTTGATCGATGGTCGAGAAACTAGAGATAGGATTTTGAATGATTTCTACACGATCGGATACGATGAAGTTCCATGTATTCAAGGTTTGGGATATTACATGTATGAATTAGAGGATGCAGACTATTATAGAATGGGAAAGCAAACTGTAATTGAGAGTTTAAAAAAATAGGCTGCAGAACTTCTTCAGGAAATAATAGCAGAAGAGAGCAAAAACTCCGAATTTAAGATTTCATCATTCAAACGGGTTCCTCGTTTAGAGTTTAGCGCATAAGTAACTACAGCGAATAACTCTAAAGAATGGTGGAAGTTTTGGAAATAAAGAAGTCAGAAAATAGAATAAATAAATCATGCTTTTAAAGATATCTACTACTCACAATCCAGCAACTGATCTAAGTCACTTGTTGCACAAGCATCCGGAAAAACTGCAGGCCGTAGAGTTGTCGAATGGCAAAGCGCATGTTTTTTACCCTGAAGCTAAGGAGGCTAGGTGTACAGTTGCGTTATTGTTAGATATTGATTCGATAGGCTTGGTCAGAAATTCCGGAAGGAATGGTGATGATTCATTTTCATTGGGACACTATCTAAATGATAGGCCCTATGTGGCTTCTTCTTTTATTAGCGTTGCAATATCAAAAGCATTTTCAACAGCTATGAACGGAACATGCAATAAGCATCCGGAACTGGTTGATCGGATCATGCCTTTTGAAGTCGAGATTTCAGTTTTGCCAGCTCCAAAAGGAGGTGAGATTTTGATTCGGAAATTATTTGAGCCCTTGGGGTATCAAGTAAATCTCGAGAGGCATGAGTTGGATAGTAAGTTCACCGAGTGGGGAATGAGTAAATATTTTACACTAAGCCTTTCAGGCAATTTCAAACTCAAAGACTTGCTTTCGCACTTGTATGTTTTGATTCCTGCACTCGATAATGAAAAGCATTACTGGGTTGGACAACATGAAGTTGAAAAGCTTTTGGAAAAGGGGAAGGGCTGGTTAAAAGATCATCCTGAAAAGGAACAAATCACGAAACGCTATTTAAAGGGTATCGGAGGATTAACTCGAAATGCTTTGAGTAGACTATTGGAAGGTGATGAATTGATCGAAAATGAAGAAAATGACGCAGAAAAAGAAGATGTGGTTAAAGAAACCTTGCACTACAAAAGATTAAAGGTTGTTTTGGACGAGCTCATAAGTTCAGATGTAAAGACTATAGTTGATTTAGGATGTGGCGAGGGAAAACTCCTAAGAATGCTTTTGAAAGAAAAGCAGTTTCAGAAAATCTTGGGTATCGATGTTTCCTTTAGGGAATTGGAGAAAGCGAATGACCGGCTTCGTATTCAGGAAATGGCACCTAAACAGAAGGAAAGAATTGAATTGATGCAAGGAGCATTAACGTATCGTGACAAAAGACTACAGGGTTTTGATGCGGCTGCCATTGTAGAAGTCATTGAACATCTTGATCCAAATAGGCTAAAGGCTTTTGAGCGGGTAGTATTTGAGTTTGCTCAGCCCAAAACAGTTGTGCTCACAACTCCAAACCGTGAATACAACGATCTTTTTGAAGATATGGAAGCAGGTCAAATGCGACACGCTGATCACCGATTTGAATGGACGAGAAACGAATTTGAAGCTTGGGCAAATCAAGTGGCCGAAAGGTATGGATACAAAGTTTTAATTAAACCAATCGGAGAAGTAGCTGAAAAAATAGGGGCACCCTCTCAAATGGCGGTTTTTAATTTGATTACAAATGAATAATACTGAAATAAAAATACCTGAACTCTCATTAGTCGTCCTTATCGGAATTTCTGGTTCAGGAAAATCTTCTTTTGCTAAAAAACATTTCAAGGAAACTGAAATTCTTTCGTCAGATAAATGCAGAGGCATTGTATCAGATGATGAAAATAATCAGGCTGCCACCGATGATGCTTTTGAGTTATTGCATTACATCGCTTCCAAGCGCCTTAAGAATGGATTGCTTACAGTGGTGGATGCAACGAATGTTCAACCTGAAGCTAGGAAGCCATTGGTTCAATTGGCCAAGGATTATCATTGCCTCCCGGTAGCTATTGTATTAGATGTTCCTGAGAAAGTATGCGAGGAGCGAAATGAAAACAGACCCGACAGAAACTTTGGGAAACATGTTATTCGGCAGCAACGGTCACAACTCAGAAGATCAATCAAGCATCTTAAAGGTGAAGGCTTCAGACACATTTTTGTTTTGGACTCAGTTGAGGAAATTGAATCGATCACAGGTATAAAGAGAGATAAGCTCTACAATGACAAGAAAGATGTTAAAGGACCATTCGACATTATTGGTGATGTTCATGGTTGTTTTACAGAATTGACAGAACTGCTGATCAAGCTTGGTTATACTGTAAATCGCACCGATGAAGGTCAAGGCAATCATGGCTTCAAAGTTGAGACCCCCGAGGGTAGGAAAGCAATTTTTCTTGGAGATTTGGTTGATAGAGGATCAGATTCTCCATCTGTGCTGAAATTGGTAATGAGTATGGTTAACTCAGGAGCAGCTTATTGTGTACCTGGAAATCACGACATGAAGCTGCAAAAGTACTTGAACGGAAAGGATGTCCAATTGAAGCACGGCCTTGCTTTGACTGTTGAGCAATTGAAAACTGAAAATTCGCACTTCATCAATCAGTTGAAAGATTTTCTCTATGGCCTGGTGAGTCACTATGTATTTGATAATGGTAGACTGGTTGTTGCGCATGCCGGATTGAAGGAAGAAATGCAGGGCAGAGGGAGTGGAGCAGTGAGATCGTTTTGCATGTTTGGCGAAACGACTGGCGAAACCGATGAGTTTGGATTACCTGTTCGTCTCAATTGGGCGTCTGAGTATAGGGGAAAAGCTATGGTTGTTTACGGTCATACACCAGTGCCCGAAGCACAATGGTTAAACAGAACTATTGACATTGATACAGGGTGTGTATTTGGAGGAAAGTTGTCCGCCTTACGTTATCCTGAAGAAGAACTTGTTTCTGTGGACGCAAAGCAAGTCTATGCTGAACCTGTCAGACCGCTGAACTGGAAAGCGAATGTGGCGCTGAGTCATCAGCATGAGCACGATGACGTCTTGGATATAGATGATGTAATTGGTAAACGTATTATCAGTACGAGGCTGAGAAATAATGTTACTGTACGGGAAGAGAACTCCATTGCTGCATTGGAAGTAATGAGTCGCTTTGCATTAAACCCAAAGTGGTTGATTTACTTGCCGCCCACCATGTCGCCTTCTGAGACCAGCGAATTAGAAGGTTATCTTGAACACCCACTCGAAGCCTTGAAATATTTCAAAAGTCAAGGAGTAGAGAAAGTCGTGTGTGAAGAAAAGCACATGGGCTCTCGGGCTATTCTGATCATTTGCAAAGATGAGGAAACCGTTCGCTCTCGGTTTGGTATTGAGAATGAAGGAATAGGAGTTTGCTACACCCGAACCGGAAGAAACTTCTTTACGGATGGCGAACTCGAAGTTCAATTTATCGATCGGGTAAACAAGGCTTTAACCAACGCAGACTTCTGGTCGAGATTTAATACTAATTGGGTTTGCCTGGATGCCGAGTTGATGCCTTGGTCTGCCAAAGCGCAAGCATTGTTAAAAGATCAGTATGCTTCTGTTGGAGCGGCAGCATCTGCTGCATTGGCAAGTGCAGTTGTTGTGCTAAGTCAAACTGCTGGCAGGAAAATCGAGGGTGCAAGTGAGCTGTTGCAGAGTTATGCAACAAAACAGGAGATGATAGCAGATTATACAGATGCATATCGAAATTACTGCTGGCCGGTAAACGGGGTGGATGATTATAGGCTTGCGCCTTTTCACATATTGGCAACAGAAGGTTCAGTTCATGTGGATAAAGATCATGCCTGGCACATGCGTGAGATCAGTTTACTTTGTGAACAAGATCGTCAATTGTTATTGGCAACACCATATAAAATCATTGAAGTAAATGATGAAGCTGGCATCAATGAAGTTCTGAGTTGGTGGACTAACCTTACTGAAAAAGGAGGGGAGGGAATAGTTATCAAACCGTACGATTTCATTACTACAGGAAAGAAAGGACTTGTTCAACCAGCAATCAAATGCAGGGGTAAAGAGTATCTTCGTATTATCTACGGGCCTGAGTATTCAGCTCCAGAAAACATGGTAAGACTTAAGAACAGAGGGCTGTCTGGAAAAAGGTCTCTGGCGTTAAGAGAGTTTGCATTAGGAGTCGAGTCATTGGAAAGGTTTGTTAGAAAAGAACCGTTGAGGAAAGTACATGAATGTGTGTTTGGGGTGCTGGCTATGGAGAGTGAGGCAGTTGATCCTAGATTATAGGTCGGTATACTTTTATAAAAAAATGCCATGTATCATTTTAAGAATTCTATTACACATCCAGATCAATCGATAGCTGATAAGGCTAATTTTTTTGCTGACTACTTTGAGTTTGTAGCGGCAGATTTGGGCAAAATTGGAACTGCCGAACTCGAGAATCACAAATCGCTTCTTGAAAAAATACTAACCCAGCTTGTCAATCACACTAATCATTCTAAAAAATTCATAGCGCATTACTTTGCTAACCCCTATTTAACGTCCAAAGATCTATTAATAAAGGAGTACTACAAAGGGGATTGGAAACTGATAATTGATTCTAAGAAAAAATATTTTAGAGACAATAACCCTCAAAATCTTCTTGGAGCAATTCAACCTTTCGTTGATAAGTTGAATGGTACCTTGTTCGAAAACACTATTAATGAAGTGATCACCGCTATTCTTTGTAAATACCCATTATCTGGGCACAACCACGTTCGAATATTCGAATACTGCACTCCAATTTTAGTTTCTGAATTTGTATTTGCCGGATTTAACAATAAAGATTTGCACGATCTTTTTAGGAAAATCTTCGAGAGGGACATTCTAATTGAAGGTAATAAAGTAAAAACTAAGGCTCCGCTTCCATCGGAGTTAATTGAATTAAAGCACGATCCAGTTAAGTTCTTTGAAACTGCAAGTGACTATTTAAAGAATAGAAATTTGAAACAACAGTTCGAAGGAATCTACTTTCTTTTTAAGAACTCAATAAAGAAAAGGACTGTTATTTTTCCTCTTTTAAATGTACAAGCCTATGATCAAATAACCTTAGAATACGATAACGTCACATTCTCAAATGAATTCCGCGAAAAGTATGTCAAGAAGGGGGCTCGAAAAGAGTTTTCTTCTTTCTTCGCTGGGAGCAGAAGAGTGTTTGCTAGTGTGATTGTCAAACAAGGAGATGAATCAACGACTTTAAAACAAGCTGTGCGAAACGTGCAAACTTCATTGAATTACTTTAATGCTACACTTAAATCAAATGCGCAATTAACTACTTTGGATTATGTTATTTGCGAAGATGACGATTGCACGCGCGCGACCTTATTTTCAACCGTAATACGCGATAGCAACAGAAAACTGTTCAACGATGGTAAGCCCCTCACTAATCTAGAGGGGGTGAATACTAAATTTACAAAGCGAATAATTTCTTCAGATAAAATCTATTTTCATGCTATGGGATCTCTTTATGACGAAGAAAAACTAGTTAATTTATGGAGGTATCTTGAAAGTTTCTTTGATGAAGTTAACTATGAGGCCAAGGATGTTAAGGTTCAAGTAAGCCGGATTCTAAGCTTAGAATGTTTAGAGTCTTTTGCGTTTTTGAATCTTAACTTAGCTACACAACTTCTAAATCCCCCAGACATAGGCTTAACACCAGAAAGATTCGGCATTACAAGAGATGAGTTATGGCAATTACTTCATCCAGGTCTAATTGTGAATTCGAATTTTAAAAGAATGGATGAGATCATTAAACATCCATACGTGAGCCGGCAACTTAAATGGCAATTAAATACAATTGACTCCAATAAAATAGAACAAGCAAATGTTTATTATTCCAGAATATTAACTGAGGCTTATGAACAAAGAAATTTAATAGAGCACAACGGAACTTATAATCAGAAAGCGATTCAAAAAATTATGTTAACACTTCCTGAAATGGTAGCGAAATTTCGAAGAACCATAATCAAGAGAGCAAAGGAGAATCAAAATAAAAGTTTTTATGAATTACTTCTAAACCTATAAGAGCTTAATCATAAAATGAAAAATACTATTATTACAAAACTTGATAAAATTGAAAGGAATGGGATTAAAATCCTTTACTCTTGTGAATCCGGTAGTCGCGCCTGGGGTTTTCCGTCACCGGATAGCGACTATGATGTGCGTTTCATTTACGTTCACAATAAGGAATATTATTTGAGTGTTGATGAACAGCGGGACGTGATAGAATTACCCATCAATGATCTTCTGGATATTAACGGCTGGGAGTTGCGCAAAGCACTTAGGTTGTTTAGAAAATCAAACGGACCTCTTTTTGAATGGCTGCAATCACCTATAGTTTACGCTCAGAACAATGAGTTCATTGATGACTTAAAGAATCTAATGCCTCACTATTTTTCTCCAAGGGCAACCATGCACCACTATCTAAGTATGGCCAAGACTGTTCTTGAGAGCGATCTGGTAGGAGGGGAGGTGCGGTTAAAAAAGTATTTCTATGCTTTAAGGCCAATACTAGCGTGCCGTTGGATAGCCGACAGGAGGGAAGTCCCTCCTATGGAATTCGGTAAGCTACGAGTTCTGCTTGCCAATGATTTAAATAAAATAGTGGACGACCTTTTAAAACAAAAAGCAGTAGTGGATGAAAAGTACATGATCAAACCAATTGAACAACTTCATTCATTCGTCAAAAGTGAAATTGAGTATTGTGAAAGAGCAGTGCCCGCCGTAGCTTCTACAAATGCAGATTCGGAAATGTTGAACAGCTTATTCAGAAAGTACGTAGCATGACTCTTCAGGATCTAAATAAGGATAACAACAACTTACTGTTGAAGTGTATTAGTGGCAGTCAGGCTTACGGCTTGGCATTACCCCATTCTGACACAGATATCAAAGGAGTATTCGTTTTGCGAAAAAGTGAATTCTATGGACTTCAGAACACCGACCAAGTAAACAATGAAACGAATGACGAGATGTTCTATGAGGTCAGAAAGTTCTTTGACCTTCTGCTAAAGAACAATCCAAATCTTCTTGAACTGCTTAACACACCTGACGATTGTGTGTTGTTCAAACATCCATTGGTGCTCAATATAAAGTCCGAAATGTTTCTGTCCAGGCTTTGCGCTCAGACATTTGGTCAATATGCTTACGCACAAATCAAGAAGGCGAGGGGTTTGAACAAGAAAATACTCAACCCACTCGATAAAAAACGTAAGACTATACTTGATTTCTGTTATGTGGTTAAAGGGCATAGTTCCATTCCCTCCACGCAGTGGTTACAAGAAATGAATCTTGATCAAAAGGATTGTGGTCTTGTAGCTATTGATCACATGCGTGACATGTATGCAGTATTCCATGCAGCTCAAGCAGATCAAAACGTTAGGTTTAATGGTATCTACTCGGGAGATTCAGCGAACGATGTTTCGTTAACGTCCATTCCAAAAGGAATTGAGTCAATAGCTGTTCTTAGTTTCAATAAAGATGGCTATTCGAAATATTGCAAAGACTACAAATTATACTGGGAATGGGTCGACCAGCGCAACGAAGAGCGTTATGAAAACACAGTGAGTCACGGAAAGAATTATGACTCAAAAAACATGATGCACGTTTTTAGACTATTGAATATGGCTGAAGAAATAGCCCGATTTAAACAAGTCAATGTGAGGCGTTCAGAGAGGGAGTATCTATTAAAAATCAGAGCTGGAGAATTTGAGTACCAGGATTTGGTGGATCAGGCTGAAGAAAAGATTCAGGTAATTGACGAGTTATTCAAAAAGTCTGACCTACCAAATGAACCTGACCTAATCGAGACGGAAGCTTTGCTTATAAGTATCAGAGATCAATTTTATAGTTAACTCAATCTTTATAAAATAGCCTATGCGCGCTGGCCCGGCCCAAAGGCGGGGTGGCGCGTTGGCAAGCGCGTGGAAGCATCTTTGGGCCTTGATTTTTTTCCCTGCCTGCCGGTAGGCAGGGTTCTTTTTGCATCAAGGCAAAAAGAACAATAACAAAAAGTGCGAACACCACAGTTTAAAGCGTAGCGCCAGCGGAGCAAATCAAAAACAATGTGTGAGCAAATCCTTCACCAAATCTATCTTGATTAACTCTATGAGCGATGGCTCAAGCATGTGTGATGCTGGCTTTGGCCTGAGCCTGGCATGCGCGGCCTGCATTACTTATGCTTGGTGCGGTTGGTTGCCATTCATGCGCGCCTGCCTGCGCGTAGCCGCTTCGGCAAAGGCAGGTGGGCAAAAAACTTTCTTGCTCCATCTTCATCGTTTAACCCAGATTACGCATTAGAGAATTGAAAGGGGAAGGAGACTGAATTCGATTGGTTCCAAAGTCCCTTGCACCATTCCCTTCTTTTCATGTTCAATGCTAGTTTGAGGGTGA
>VYLB01000096.1_pt1 | contig 17787 bp, 15 predicted proteins | sample 5114431 | NCBI WGS metagenome assembly VYLB01 (sample SAMN12291786, study PRJNA351875) | freshwater metagenome | isolation source: freshwater lake | place: USA: Michigan, Gull Lake | collected 2013-08-08
CGATACGATTACCGAAAACGCCAACGAAGGTACAGACACCGTTCAATCTTCTGTAACTTATACCCTCGGTAATAACCTAGAAAACCTCACCCTAACTGGGACTACAGCTATTAACGGGACAGGTAACGCCTTAAATAACACCATCACCGGTAATAGTGGTAATAATACCCTCAATGGTGCAGCGGGAAATGATACCCTGATTGGTGGCTTAGGTAATGATACCCTAACAGGGGGTGCAGGTGGCGATCGCTTCACCTTCAACAACCGCAATGAAGGGATTGACACAATTACTGATTTCCTCTCCAGTCAGGGGGATAAAATTACTGTCTCTGCTGCGGGTTTTGGCGGTGGTTTAGCCGCAGGAGTTGCGATTACAACCGCTCAATTCGTGTTAGGAACAACTGCATTAAATGCCAGCAATCGCTTTATTTATAATACAATCACTGGAGGACTATTCTTTGATGGGGACGGGACAGATACACTAGCAGCTATTCAAATTGCAACTCTTAGTTCTAAACCGACTCTTACCGCCTCTGATATAGTTGTATTAGTTTAAGGTTAATTCTGTGTTCTCTGTGGTTTTGATTGGACTAGAAAACGGGTTTCTTGAAGAAACCCGTTTTCTGGACTTTAAGACAAAAAAACGTTTCGCTCACAAACTCTATAAAATTGAGCTGCAGCCTTTGACTGATTACTGTTTACTGATCACTGAAAGGTTTCCTATCTCAACTAGAAAATTAATTTTTCACGACTACTTATAGTTAATCATGTATTTCTGGCAATTTCGTGTTTATCAGCGTCCTTTGCTGCGTCCCCTACAAACCCATCACAGACTATGGCAAATTAGGGAAGGAATTATTATTCGCTTAGAAGCTGAAGATGGACGTATTGGATGGGGAGAAATTGCTCCTTTACCTGAATTTGGTTCAGAAACATTATCGGCAGCAATATTATTCTGTCAAAGTCTCGAAAATCCCCTATCAATAACTTCAATTTTTTCTATTCCCGAACAATTTCCCGCGTGTCAATTTGCCTTTGAATCAGCTTTAGAAGATTTAAGTATCGAGAATCAATCAAGAGAATTAGAAACGAAAAATTATAGTTATTTATTGCCCACTGGTGCAGCAGTATTTCCTTGTCTAGATGATATTTTAGCCGCTAATAAACCTAATACTTATAAATGGAAAATTGCGGTCAATTCCCTCGCAGAGGAGTTAACCTTATTTGAAAAATTAATTGGCCGATTACCCAGGGGAATTAAATTGCGTTTAGATGCCAATGGAGGATTAAGTATTGCTGAGAGTAAAATCTGGTTAAAAATTGCCGATGAATGTCAACTAATTGAATTTATCGAACAACCTTTACCACCATCTCAATTAGCGGAAATGTTGCAATTAAGTCAAGATTTTACCACGGAGATTGCCTTAGATGAATCGGTGGCCAATCTTCGACAAATAGAGGAATGTTATCAACGGGGATGGCGAGGAATTTTTGTGATTAAACCTGCTATTACCGGTTCAATACAAGGGTTAAGAAATCTCTGGGAAAAATATCCCTTAGATTTAGTATTTTCCTCCGTTTTAGAAACTAATATCGGCAGAAAATCCGCTTTACGTCTAGCACAAGAATACCCCCGAAAGGAGCGAGCTTTAGGCTTTGGTGTGCAACAATGGTTTAATAATAGTGAACCCGATTGGTTAGAAAAACTGTGGACGACATCAGCAAACAATTAGCATATCTCAGTCAAAAAGATTGGTTATATGGATACAATAGCCAGAAATTTTATCAATTATATCAGTCCTATTCTCGGCAATTTATCGCCGCAGATAATCCTCGATTAACTATGCTTCTTTCCGAAGGCAATCCCCTTAAATTCTTAGCGATATTCTTGGCTGCCGTCAGTGCCAAAAGTTGCCTATTTCTAGCTAATCCCGACTGGAAAACTAACGAATGGCAACAGGTTTTCTCTCTGATGCAACCCGATTATATTTTTGGCGAAAATATCAAGGTTTTTAACCATAATTTCCCTCCCGTCAATCCTTTGACTAATTCTCTGATGATACCCACGGGAGGAACCTCGGGAAAAATTCGCTTTGCTATCCATAACTGGTTAACTTTAAATGCTTCTGTTAAAGGTTTCTCTGAATATTTTCAAGTCAAGCAGGTTAACTCTTTTTGCCTATTGCCCTTATATCATGTTAGTGGTTTAATGCAGTTTCTCAGAAGTTTTTTAACTGGGGGAGATTTTGCTGTTATTACTTACCATAAAATCAAACAAAAGCGCATAAATAATCTCAATCTTCAAGATTATTTTATCTCTTTAGTACCCACTCAATTACAATTTTTTCTAGAAAATGATCCTCGATGGTTAGCCAATTTTAAAACAGTTTTACTAGGAGGTTCCCCTGCATGGCCATCTTTACTAGAAAAAGCTAGAGAATATAATATTTCCCTATCTCCCACCTATGGAATGACGGAAACTGCCTCACAAATTCTCACTCTTAAACCAGAAGATTTTCGACGAGGAAATAATAGTAATGGACAGCTATTACCCCATGCTCAGATAAAAATTAATCCCGATAACCAGAAAATTATTATTGAAGCGAAATCTTTATTTTTAGGCTATTATCCCCATCTTAATCAAGCAAGCTACTTCGAGACCGATGACTTAGGTTACTTCGATGAAAGTGGTTATTTATATATCATTGGTCGCGATAGTCAAAAAATAATTACTGGAGGAGAAAATGTTTATCCTTTTGAGGTAGAAACTGCCATTAGACAAACTAATTTAGTTAAAGATGTGGTGGTTTTAGGGTTGCCAGATTCTCGATGGGGACAGGTAATTGTGGCTTTTTATGTACCTGTTAATTCTCAGATAAACCAGACAAGTATTCAATCCCAGATTCAAGATAAATTAGTCAATTATAAACTACCGAAACATTGGATAAAATTACCAAAGATACCAAAAAGTCCCCAAGGGAAGATTAATCAAACCACTTTAATTAAATTAGCTGAAACTTTTTTGACACCGAGTCAAACCCCAGAGGATAATTATAGCTGATCTAAACAGATACTTTAAGGAGAATCTTCAGGATAGTCGATAAATACCCGCTCTCCAACTTTAACCCCATTAAGAACCTGAGTTTTATCGCCGATAACTGGGCCAATAGTCACTGGACGAAATTTAGGTTTATTCTCCTGGTTAGGAACTAATACCCCAGTCTTGCCATTTTGAGTTAAAACAGCGACATTTGGTACGACTAAAGCCTGAGGAATTGAGGAACCTAAAAGAGTCAGTCTCACATTCATTCCCGACAGGAGTTTTTCCTGTCCCGTTTCAATTGCTATCTGTACCTGAAAAGAGGTGACATTATTAGTCCTGACCGCTTCTGGGGCAATCAAGCGGACTCTACCTTGAAAGACTTTTTGCGGATAGGCATCAGTACGAATTTGCACCATTTGTCCGACTTTTATTTTACTAATATCTACTTCTGAAAGTTCGGCGAGAATCTCCAATCCCGTGGCTAAAGCAACAATTGAAGTGGAAGTAGCAGAAGCACTACTAGAAGCAGAAGTAGTTGGGGTGACAAAAGCACCGATGCTGGCATAGCGTTGAGTAATCAAGCCCGAAAAGGGAGCCACAACCACGCTATCTTGCATTTGGGATTGAACCCGCAAAACTTGAGCTTTGGCTACGGCGACTTCTGCTCTCGCTTGGGCAATTTCTTGGGGACGGCTGCCATTTTCCAATTTTGTTAGTGCGGATTTAGCTTCAGCAACCTCGGCACGCGCCTGGGCAATTTCTTGGGGACGGCTGCCATTTTTCAGTTTAGCTAATTGGTTGATCGCTTCTTGGCTATTAGCGGCAGCACTCTCAGCATCGGCAGTCGCTTCATCTAGTTTATCTTCGGCGATCGCTCCATCGGCTAAAAGCTGTCGGTTCCTCTCCAATCTAGCGACGGCTAGTCTTTCTTTGGCTTGGGCTGCTTCTAGTTGAGCTTGAGCTTGGGCAATGTCTTCAAGGCGGCTGCCCGCCAGTAATTGAGCGAGACGGGCTTCGGTTTGGCTCAAACGGGCATGACCTTGGGCGATGTCTTCAGGGCGGCTGCCCGCCAGCAATTCAGAGAGACGGGCTTCCTGACGACTGAGATTAGCCTGCGCTTCTATTAGTTGGGTGCGAATTTCTGTATCTTCCATGCGGGCGATAACTTGCCCTTCCTTGACCCGATCTCCTTTTTCTACGAGAAGTTCTGTCAAACGCCCGGAAGTTTTGGGACTGATATTAACGCTTTCAATCGGTCTAACTCTGCCGCTGGCTTGAATTTCTAAGGTAAGGTTCTCTTGTTTGACGGCAACCGTGAGGTGATTGATGTCTGTGGGAGCAGCGGGATGGCGCGATGTTAGGTAAACTGTAGCAGTGCTGCCGATGATGCCGACGGTGAGGATTCCCATCGTCCAGGTACGGGGGAGCTTGAGGGTAATTTTGGGGATCACTGGAACTTGCATAGTTAGGTTTTATATACTCCGCAAGGCGACAATTGGGTCTAGTCGGGCTGCCTGTCGGGCAGGGGCGACTCCGAAAAATAATCCGATGCTTCCCGACACACCTAAAGTTAAAGCAATCACTAGAGGAGAAATGCTGGCTTTGAGGGGAGTAAAACTAGCAACGAGGATATTCCCGCCGACTCCCACAAAAGCGCCTATTGACCCCCCAAGTACCGAAAGGATAACTGCTTCAATAAGAAACTGCATGAGAATCTGGCGGCCAGATGCTCCTACTGCTTTTCGTAGTCCAATTTCTGAAGTGCGCTCACTTACAGAAATCAGCATAATATTCATGATACCAATGCCGCCGACGAAAAGAGAGATACTGGCGATCGCTACTAAGAATAAAGTCAGGGCGCTGGCAATCCGGTCGGCAGTTGCTGACAAATCTTTTTGAGTTTGTATGCTAAAGTCATAAGCCTGATGGCGCTGTCGCAGTAGATTTCTTACTTGAAATAGGGCGGCTTCTACTCTGGTTTTATCTCGTGCTGAAAAGGAAATAAAGGATAGTTCTATACCAGCAGAAGAGGTTCTTCCAGTCAGGCGATTGGCCATTGTGGTAACTGGTATCATGGCGACATCATCTAAATTGGTTCCTAATACTGAACCTTTCGGTTTCATCACTCCAATAACGCGAAAATCAATATTTCTAATCCGCACGTATTGATTTAGAGGATTTTCTTGGTTAAATAATTTTGTTGCCAATTCTGGTCCTAAAGTCACGACTAAATTATTGCTTTCAATATCTGATTCATTCAAAAATCGCCCCTTAGCTACATCAAAATTTCGCACCGAGAGATATTCCGGTGTGGTGCCAATAGCACGAGTCTCAAAGGTTTTACTGCCGTAATTTGCAACTTCGGTCGATTGAATTTCAGGAGCAACTTCTGACACGGCCGGCACTTGAGTGGCAATCGCTCTAGCGTCTTCTAATACTAAACTTCTCGGTTTTTGATAAGTAGTTCCCCAGCCATCGCTGACATCAGGGACGACAAATAAAACATTAGTTCCCAAGGATTGAAACTGCTGGGCTGCTAAATTTTGTGTTCCCTGACCAATTCCGAATAAGGTGATCACGGAAGCATTACCCACAATAATTCCTAGCATAGTCAGACTACTACGCAGTTTATTTTTGAGGAGATTTTGACTGGCAATTTGCCAATAATCAAAAATTTTCATTGGTTCCCTCCTGATTCAGTTTGACGGCGGAATTTTAGATTAATTAGGGCTTGAATTAAACGCCATACCATCAAGCCAAAAATGGCGATTAGAAAACTTGAAGTAGCAAAAGCTTTTAATTCTTCTAAACTCAAAATAGGAGGCCAATGCCAAAGCTTAGAAGCAATTGAAACTACTGCTTGGGGATACTTGACTGATTCTTGCCAGAAGAGAGGAAAAATGAACCAAAGAAAATATCCCCAAATAGCAAAACTCAGGAAAGTATATAAAGTTAAAATTATCAAAATTATGGGAGGCCAAGGTAAGGGCTTTACTGGACGTTTTCTTAATTTATTGAAGAAATAATGAGAAATGCGTAAGGGTTGCGCCGCTAAATTTGTCACCCCCAAAGCATCAGCAAGGAACCAATAGCCATCAAACTTAAAGACTGGATTGAGGGTAAATAGACAACTGCCCACAATCATCAAGAGAGCGAGTTTGAAGGCGAGCAAATCAGTAAATTTATAGATTATAACATAAACAGCAGCAACTACCAATTGGAAAAATACGCCGCCGATATCGACAATTACCCTTTGCCAACGCTTGAGTCGCCAAGCGGAACTAACATCACTATAAAAAGCTGGCCAAATCAGATAGAAAGTAAACCCAATATCACTGGGTTCACTACCGTAACGGCTACAGGCACTCGCATGACCTAATTCATGAATTATCAAGGAAAATAGAAATAGTAAATAGCCCCAAAAAAAGCCGTCTGGCGTAACTTCTAGATTAAAATCATTATGGGGAGCAATAGCAACGGCTAGTGCCATGAAACCTAACAAAAAATAGACACTAATTTTAGAAAAAGCGAAAGAGAGAGAAGCTGCGAGGGGACGAACCAAACTTTTCGGCAATAGGGGAAATCGGAAGAAAAATTCTGACTGCTTTGACTTAGGATTGCGCTCAATTTCATTAATTTGTCCTAATACTTTATGATAAGCCGCTTCAACTTGAGCGGGCGATACCTGCTGTCCTTTTTTATTAAGATCTTCAGCCACTGACTCGAAGGAAACCCCCAAGCTGTGCTGTTCCAAAAGGTAATAGGAAGTAGATGACAGTCTAATATAGGTGGGATTTGTTCCCACTGCTAATAGATAAACTGGACGACCTTCAGATGTATCAACTATCAGTCGTTCTTGAATTCCCTGTATGTCTGGTAATCTGTTCATATTGCTTCAAGTTTTTGCAACCTACTAACTGAAAAAATACGAGATCTACGGCAATCGCCGTGACAGTGTAAATGATTTCTGTACTGGGACTAAGGTCTTGAGGCACTAGCAAAATATCAGTGAACAACAAATTCTGTAAGCCATGACTGAGAATTGCTGGATAAACACTGTTAGTTCTCATGCGAATTGCACACCAAGCCAAGCCATCGGCAATGAAAAGAGGAATCCAACTCGGCTGTCCTAAAGACAAGTGTAACAGGCCAAATAAAAAAGAACTGATAGCAGCAGCTACTACTGGTCGAGAAATCTCTTTTAAGGTTCCACTGTAAAGTAAACCGCGAAAGTGAATTTCTTCAGTTGCCCCATTGATGAACAGGAAAAACAATAAATCGGGAATTAGTATTTCCCACTTGGGCAGGCTAACACGGTAAGGCAAAAAAATAACCCAAGTTAGAGAACGCAATGCTAAAAAAGAGAAAGCCCAAAGGAAGGAAGACAGTTGAGGAATGCCGCCTAGACCACAATCCTTAAAATTATACCAGCGATAAATTAGATATAAGCTGACTAATAACTGCCCTCCATAGATTAGTAAGGATAAAATTTGGTTATCTGCCTGCAATAAGTAAGCAGGCAATGCTAAAATAGCACTGCCGAAGAGAGGAAAGAAGAACAGGGCAGTGATTCGCCCAACTTTCTTGATACTATCCGCTTTTATTGCCTTTACTATTGCCATTTCTCTCTCATTCCCTTATGAAGTAATCTGTCTGCTCAGTTGATGCCAAGCATTAGCTGCTTTCATCACGAAGGTGCTAGTTATGGTACGGCTACCATAGGAAAGAATTTGATAAACTTGACCGGAAGCACGCCCCAATTCCATGCGAATAAATTGACAATTTTCCCAAGCTTTATCTGGTTGCCGACAACTTTGCAAAAATGACAAAGCTGGAGTAGCTAAATTGTTATTCTCCTCACCTCCCCCCAGCTTGGCGACAGCCGCTAATCCCAACAAAGATAGGGCTGTACTAAGGGAATCACTATCCTCTGTCAGTCCCCAACCTCCATCAGGATGTTGGTGAGTTTTGACAAAGTTTAAGGCGCGGGAAATAGCCGGTGAATCCGGTTTAGTAGCGGCTAACAGTCTCAAGCAGACGTAAGTGCCATAATAGGGACCGTGATACCAACTGCTTAACCAACTGCCGTCAGCCTGTTGTTGAGATTCTAAATAGGAAATTCCCTGTTTAATTTGAGGGGAAAAACGTTGTGAATCGTACAACCAAAGAGCATAGACTAAATTAGCAATTACATCGGTATCAGGTCCAGTTCCCCAGGCCTCTTTTGCCCACTTAGCTTGGGTTTCTTGTTCTGGAGTCCGCTGATTTTGGGGGATAATCCAGGTTTCAAAACTACCATCAGGATAAGCACAATCTTCTAAAAGAAATTTCAAAGGAGTTTCGCAGAATTTTACAAGTTCTGCGGTATGATCCAAACGCAACAAAACCTGCATTATCTGTGCTAAATCATCGGCATCGGGTGACAATTCTGGCAAATCAGGAAAATAACTCCACCCCCCAATTCCTGTTGTTCGCTGACAGTTCAGGAGATAGTTTACTTCTTGTTCTAGTAACGGCTGGAGTAACCCGCCTAACTGTTCATCGACATCACATAAAGCATCAGCAATTAATGCTCTTTGAAACACATCTCCATACTGGTATTCTTGAGAAGAACTAAATCCTTGCTCCTGGGGAAATACCATGATGTGTCTAGCTTCCCCAAAGCCTAACTGCCACTGTTTGATGATAAAATTCAAGCCATCCCATGATAGTTGTTGCCATTCACTTGCAGCTGGAGGCAGGGTTAAAGTAAATTTCGGCTGTTTTTGGGCACGTTCTAGGTTTTTCTGGACAATGCCAGCTATGTCTTCAATTAATGTCTGACATTTGTGCCGTAGTTTTGAGGTCACATTCCACCAGAGTAGTTCTGGCAATTCTTTTTTTAATATTTCCGCCCGATCAAGATATTTTAAGGTAAGTTCTAAGACATAATTAGCGTGTCCTTGATAATAAATTTTATGATTTAATTTTTTTCGTAATTCTTCTAATTGTTCCTGGCTGTATTGGTGCGGTGATTTATCTATTAGGCGAGACAGCAATAAAGAGGGAATTCCAGTTTGTAAATCTTCTTTCCAGTCAAAAAGATCGTCAAGCATTTGGTTCGCCACATAAAAATTACTAATTGATTCCTCTAGTTGAGTTAAATATTTGTCCTCCTGAGCCAATTCTACCAAGCCAGCGATCGCCGTTTTAGCCACTCCAGTTCTATCCTTAATACTTTGAATGGCGGTAAATTCTGTATATTCACTCCAAGGACGTTTTCCTGAAATAAAATCATTTTCCTCAAGGCAAGCTTCAGTGTATTGAGATAAATAACCTCGAAACCTTTGCCAGAAAGTTGTATTAGGTGGAAATATTTGATAGAGTAGATGATAGGATTCAAATTGTTTTGCCTGAATCTCTAGTAAACTAGCGACGTTCAATTCAATATATTGCCGATCTATTAATTTGTCAGACAAGACAAGGGAACTGGCAAAAATCTGCCCGGCTAGAGCTAATATTCTCATCTCATAAGTCGGTAAAGAGTCCGAAGAGAAGGCTTCTCTGAAAAGATATATGAAATAATCGCAAATTGTTTGCAGATTGAGATTGTCTTCTAAGTCTTTAAGTATAAGTTGATTTGTCCACATATATCGTAACTGAGATCGATGTTTTGCTATCTCTTCATTTTCTGGATTAATGATTGAAAGCCAATCTTGTTTAATCATATATTAAATTCCTTAAATGACATGACTTGAGAGAAAGAATAGCCTATTAAGAGCAATGACTCTATCTGCAAAAAGTGCCTTTTTTGTGCTTTTCACAGCTGGCTTAATAGACTATTGTAAAAAACAAAAAATTAATGAGGTCAATCACTGTAAAGCGATATTAGTATTTGGGATGCTTCCCCCTCCCCCTCCATCAGTAGGCAAATTAACACCACAAGCACTAAGCTGACATTTGCCAGCACAAGCCTGGTCACAATTGGCACCACACAACCAGGCACTTGTAGTTGCTACCGCTAACTCAAGTCGCTTTTCCAGTTCTTCAACATCAATTTCGTCGAGATTCAAGTTCTCGATTTCAGGTTGAATCTTTTTAGTTTCTTCATCCATAATGGTATTCTCCTTTTAGTTGGATTAAGTTCCCTTGAACAATTGGGTTGAGAAAGATAACTCTCCCCAGGCACAGCTTGACAGATAAAGACCGTTTATACAGGACACAAAAGCTCCTGTCTTTCTTCTACTTCCGTACCGGCCACATAATCTAAATATGCTTCAGCTACACTGGCTCGAAAGCGATGGGCAAAACCATCACAATAATTGGTATAGAATTTGCCCTTATTACTCATGGCGACAGCAGCACACCCACCTCCGCAAGAAAAAGAATAGCGACACTTGCGACAAACTGGGTTAGAAACAACCGTGCGATTTCGCCAGGTTTGGTTTAATTCTTCATTTAAGATAACTTGACTGTCTTCTGTTATGTGACCAATGCGAATTTTCGGATCTCCCGTTTTCTCCCAACAAGCATAAATATCCCCAAAAGGATCGAAAACGTACATTTTGTTATGGGCACCACAGAAACTTGCTTTAAAGGAATTTATCGGCTCTCTATTCTCTGCAAAAATCTCTCTGACCCCCGCCATCAATCCATCATCCGGTCGCTCAATTACCCGCATATTAGGATGTTCTTGCCGTAGGGAGTTTAGTTGTAAATCTAATTCCCAAGAATTTAATGTAGTTTTGACCTCAGTTTTGCTATTAGACGCAGTAACTACGGCAGTATAAGCCTGAAATCCTTTGTATTTATTCCAGCCTCTAGCAACAATTTCATCAGCCAAATCGGGCAGTTTATTAACATTGTTCCTGTCAATATTCATTCGCACCGCCACCCGGACTCCCAAATCTAATGCCCGGGTAATATTCTGGGCAATTTTCTCGTAAGAACCTTTACCGTCGGCATAAATTCGCCGCTTATCATGTTCTTGGGGAACGCCATCTAAAGTGATTTGTAGCCAAGAAATTTTCCCTGGAGCCAGTAAATCTTGATAAGCTTCTAACTCTGTTCCATTGGTAATCGCTGAGAAATTTGCCTTACCTGAAGCGAAGGCGCGTTCAAGGATATATTCAATTGTTGAGCGGTTTTCTGCCAATAAAGGCTCGCCACCAAAAAGGGTAATATTGCGAGGTAAGTCAGCATCTTCTGGTACGCCGTGAGCCGCCTCAATCTGAGGCATAGCCGCAAAAATTCTATCTACTACCTCCGGGGACATTCTTGTTAATAAATGCTTGTAAGCTGGGTCTGTCCTCATGTGATCTTGAAAACAATAAGGACAGCGCAGATTACAACTATAGGTAGGCATGAAAACATAACTCGGCATCAAACGCTTCTGGAAATGGTGCAGCTTGGTTGCCAACTTCACGAAGAATGCCTCCTCTTCCTCTGGTGTCATTTTCGTCAAGTATCCCCGCTTTTTCAGTAACTCAATTGTTGCTTCAGAGGGAGGTGTGATTTCCCCATTAATAGCCGGTTCAGGAGTCCAATCTCCGTATAAAGGTTTAGGTGGTGCTTTCACTTCTAGGGAACGCAAATAGGTGGCAACCCGTCGAGAAACTTTGTTATAAGCTCCCGTGTAACCATGGACAAGCAGCATTTCGTCGGTACTGCTAGGTAAGTCAACATAGATCGTGTAACTGCTTGTTCTTAGCATGGTAAGTCAAAGTATAGTATGTTGATAGGTTATTAATTGTAAGCGAGGAGGCAACGGAAAAATGGAGGCTTCAACCACGTTATTGGGCTGAGTTAGCCTCATATCATTTTTCAAAAGTAAAGTAATGACAGACTTAGTTGATCATTCCAAAGCGTAATTTCTTTCTGAGAGCGGAATTTTCAGATGTTATTTACGACTGTTAAAAATTAGTATCAGTTGCCTAGTTTTCCTGTTTCTGAGAAGGGTAAGAGACGATTGGCTTCGCACCCCTCTTTGCCCTTGACAATCAATTTAGCATATTTTCTCGGCATTAACTGAAACGTAATATAATTAACTGAAACTTAATATAATTAACTGAAACTTAATATAATTAACTGAAACTTAATAAATATTAATAACACACCTAATGATTAGAACTTTGGCTTTTCTCGAATTTGTGTGATAATCAGTGCTTATCATTCGTAGGAGTTTTACTAGGCGAGGTTTTGAAGACTATATTTCTGGAAAATTATCCCTATTTTTCTCCCCTCGACACAGAAACGAGAAAAACCAGAGATAGTTATTTCAAAAATGAATGTTAAGTAGGTGGGTGGAATTAAATATAAGATGAACGTAGGTTGGGTTGAAGCATGAAACCCAACGCCCCGATGGGTTACGCTACCGCTAACCCATCCTACAAATGATTGTGCCTCCCTACTTAAAAGTTGATAGCTATCTTGCTAAAGATTGACCGCTCAGGCAATAATAAGAAAGTTTATCATCCCCATTAAAATAAAGAATGCTCAACGCTTTTATTTGGCTACCGATTATAGGGGCGATACTGATTGCCTACACGCCTCTAGAGGCGAAAAAAGTGCGAGGATTAGCTCTAACTCTTTCTGTCGTTCTCTTACTGCTGAATATTCTCCTTGGCTGGCAATTTGACCCTAGTAACCCGCAAATGCAGTTCACGGTTAACCTGCCTTGGATTAATTTCCTCGGTTTCAATTATGCTCTCGGTGTCGATGGATTATCATTTTCATTACTTTTTCTTAACAGCCTCTTGACAATAATTGCTCTTTATGCTAGTGGTACAGGGGTTAACCGACCGAGATTTTACTATTCCCTACTCCTGTTACTCAATGCGGGAGTAGCGGGGGCCTTTCTAGCGCAGGATTTACTGCTATTTTTCCTATTTTACGAATTAGAAATCGTCCCGCTTTACTTTCTCATTGCCATTTGGGGGGGTCAAAGACGCGGCTACGCAGGCATGAAATTTTTATTATACACGGCAATTTCAGGCTTTTTAGTGCTAATCTCTTTCCTCGGCTTAGTTTGGCTAACCGGTGCTAATAATTTCGCCTATAATCCCCTTTTATCGAACAATTTACCCGTTAACACCCAATTACTGCTCCTCATCCCCCTTCTCATCGGATTAGCCATCAAAATCCCGATTTTTCCCTTTCATACTTGGCTACCGGATGCCCACGTCGAAGCATCTACCCCCGTTTCTGTGCTTTTAGCGGGAATATTACTCAAATTAGGAACCTATGGACTGCTGCGCTTTGGAGTCGGTTTATTTCTCGACGCTTGGGTGACTATCGCCCCTTGGTTAGCAACGATAGCAGCTATCAGCGCCCTCTACGGGGCCAGTTGCGCTATTGCCCAAAAGGATATGAAAAAAGTAGTGGCCTATTCTTCCATTTCCCACATGGCCTATATTTTACTAGCGGCGGCGGCCACCACCAGATTAAGCATCACTGCGGCGATTTTGCAGATGATTAGTCACGGTTTAATTTCCGCTTTGTTATTTTTGTTGGTGGGAGTAGTGTATAAAAAAACCGGCAGCCGGGATGTGGATTATCTACGCGGTTTATTAAATCCAGAAAGAGGTTTACCAATCACGGGAATGTTAATGATTTTAGCGGCTATGGCCAGCGCCGGCATCCCCGGAATGGTGGGATTTATCGCCGAATTTTTAGTCTTTCGTGGCAGTTTCCCGATTTTTCCGATACAAACCCTCTTATGTTTGGTCGCTAGTGGTTTAACCGCAGTATATTTTCTCCTGATGATTAATCGGGTTTTCTTTGGTCGTTTAACCCCTGAATTATCGCGCATTCCTCGCAGTACCTGGCCCGAAAGATTTCCCGAAATTGCTTTGGCTTTATTTATTATTGTTTTGGGATTACAACCGAATTGGATGATTCACTGGAGTGAAAACCAAGCATCAATGTTATTAACTGGGACGGCAATCAGTCAAAAGCAATCATAGAAACCTTTTTCGGGATTTTTTAAACCTAGACCGAAACTAACTTGTGGATAGGTGCCGAAACGTCAAAATTTTTTGGCTTTGCGGAGGGAATTAACCGTTAAAACCACCTGTTCCCCCACCAGTTCAATTTCTTCTAAAGTATTAAAACGACTCAACCCGAAGCGCAGGGAGGCATAAGCGAGAGATTCGGGGCGACCCAAGGCAGTTAAAACGTGAGAGGGGGCGGTATGGCTAGAAGAACAGGCAGAACCGGAGGAAAGCGCCACTATTGGCTGTAATCCTAACAATAACGCCGCACCGTCCACCCCTTCAATACTAATATTTAAATTTCCGGCTAATCTTTGGCTAGGATGACCATTGAGATAAATTCTGTCTAATTGACTGATAATCTCCCATAAACGGGCTTTTAACCGATTTAAGTAGCTGGTATCTTCTTCGATCGCTTTGATGCCCAATTCTACCGCCTTGGCAAAACCGACAATTTGCGGTGTAAATATTGTACCCGATCGCAGTCCTTTTTCCTGGCCTCCCCCTTGAATTTGAGCGGCGAGACGGACTCTGGGGTTCCGGCGCCGGAAGTACAGCGCACCGATTCCCTTCGGTCCGTGGACTTTGTGGGCAGTTAAGGACATCAGATCTATATTCATTTCCTCCACATCTAGGGGAATTTTCCCGATTGCTTGGGCCGCATCCGTATGAAAAAGTACCTGATACTGGCGACAAATCGCCCCAATTGCCGCTAAAGGTTGAATCACCCCAATCTCGTTATTAGCCGCCATAATTGACAGCAAAATCGTGTCAGGACGCAAAGATTTTTCTAGTAATTCCAAGTCAATTAGACCATCAGTACCGACGGGTAAAATTGTCACCTCAAAACCCAATTTTTCCAGATAATGACAGGGATCTAAAACGGCGCGATGTTCTGTCACCACCGTAACTATGTGCCTTCCCTTGGCGAAATAAGCTTCGGCAACCCCTTTGATAGCTAGGTTATTGGCCTCTGTTGCCCCACTGGTAAAAATAATTTCTTCGGGACTACTATTAATAGCAGCGGCGATTGTTTCTCTTGCCTGTTTAACCGCAGCCTCGGCTGTCCAACCATAGACATGATTAATACTACTGGCATTACCAAAGTGTTCGGTAAAATAGGGTAACATCGCCGCCAGAACTTGCGGCTCTAGCGGTGTCGTGGCGTGGCAATCTAGATAAATCGGCTTTTGAGACATATTTTTCCCCCGCGGGGGATTTGAGAAGGAGATATCCCCTGTTTTAAGAGAATCTCTGAAAGTGCATTGCTAATCTATGTTAACAAAAAAGTATCGGATAGTAGTCAACAGCTTACAACTCAGTCTAGAACTTTAAGATTTAATAATGAGAGCGCAATCGCTCTCTGACAGCAGTTACAATTTCCCCATTCCAATGTTGTTCAGTAACCCAACAGGATTAATAACACATATTTTCCGGCTCAATCATGGCTAAAAAATCGAAGGCATTTAGTGAACTGCTCAGGCTGCAGAAAATGTCCCAAGGCTCCCAGAAACTCTTGAAAAGCTTTGAGAAGAAATTAAGAGAAAAGTCCTTGCCTTTCAAGGAAATTGTCGTCTCTCCTTCTGGGGAAGTCAAAATGTCGGAAGTTCTGGAGGATTTTGTCGAGCCTTACCGGGAATCCACTGAAACGAAGGAATCCATGCGAAGATTGCTGACCCTAGGGACAATCGCTTGGAATCTGGCGTTGTCCCCCGAATCAAAGCGGCAAGGGATGATAGACCGAGTTTTTAACAAAGACCTTCTTAACGGAGATGAAAAGCTCAAGGCGGAGATTCAAGGGCTAATCGAGGAGCTAATCGCCAGGAAAAACCGTTATTTCTCGGAAAACAGACGAATGATTGTGGATTTTGAGTTAAAAGAGCTAGGAAACGACTATCATATCTCTGTTGCCTCAACTTTGTCGCCAGAATTTTCCGAGTCAGAGTTTGACTTCAAAGTCGGCGACTCGGTCATCGTCAAACAGGGTGTACTCGACCCAGATTTTGGGACTGACATCGGTGGTTGGCAAGGAAGAATTGTGACAATTGAGCGGCAGAGCAATCTCATCGGCATTGTGACAATTGAGCGGCAGAGCAATCTCATCGGCATTGAATGGGATAGCATCACCCTGAAAAACATCCCTAGTTCGGTGATTGACCAGTGTGAAGTGGAAAACTTAGACTGGACTCAAATGTGCCTCTCCTCAACGGATGTGGAATTAACCCAACCTCGAGATACAGAAGAAGATGTGGCCGCTATCATTGAGCAAATTGAGTCTAACATCGTTGGAGCTATTTAGCAGAAAAGAGAAAGGCGATTCAGGCGGTTGGCCGACGTTGACCCTGAGGAGGAAATGGCGGCTTTAGACGCTTGGAAAAAAACACTTGATTCATTACCCTATTGACCATCGAGCAGCGATTTGGAGGAGAGAAATTTGAGATGGATGATTCCCAGAAATACGAGGCTGACTGTCAAAAGATAAGAAAAGCCAATCATGAATTACTAACGGATTTTGAGAGTTGGCTAGAATCATCAGGCCTGTCCGAAAAAACCATTAATAATCATGTTTCAAATATAGATTTTTATATCAACGAATATTTACTCTATGAAGATGCCGTAGAAGCCAAAGACGGGGTAGATATGGTCAGTGACTTTTTGGGTTATTGGTTTATCAAAAAGGCCCTGTGGGCCAGTCAATCAAGCATCAAGGCTAATGCAGGTAGTCTGAAAAAGTTCTACACTTTCTTACTGGAAAAAGGCCTAATAGATAAAGATGATTTGCAAGAACTTAAAGAAACCATCAAGGAAGAAATGAGTGAATGGCTGGAAACTTTAGGGCGATACGATGACCCATTGACTGAAGATATGTCGGATGTTTGGTAATCTTAACCAAGTGGCAATCCCCCACCCTGTGGCTGAGAAGCTATAATATCATTGTCAGGACACAACAAGAGTGAAACAATGGAAACATTAGAATTAGAAAGCGGCCAGTCGATTCTTAAAGCTGGTCAAACAACCACAGAAAGAGCTTTACAATTGTTTGACGCTCTCGACCCCGTGAGTTTAGACTTTATGCTCGGTCGTTGGCAAGGTTCTGGACTTCAGACAAATCACCCAATGGATGGTTTATTAGAAGCATCTAATTGGTATGGTAAAGAATTTGTCGATACTGAGAATGTCCACCCCCTGTTATTTTTAGATGGTCAGGGAAAAATTTTTAAGGTGGCACCCAATCCCACGGCCATGAACTGGATTTTGAAGCTGCCGATACTCAAAAATAATTCTCTGAAACCTTTACTGATGCTGACCAACTCCTTGCTGAAAACAGAGACAAGTCAGGCTAGACTGCGAATGATGGAATATCGGGGCAAAGTCAGCGCCACGATGATTTATGATTATTTGCCCATCAATGACTCTTTTCGGAAAGTAGATGATAATACCGTGCTGGGAATTATGGATTTTAAAAACTCTCCCCAACCTTTCTTTTTTGTTCTCAAGCGATGTCAAAGACCTCTTAATTCTTGAGGTTCGATTTAAACGCTCTGGTGCAAGAATTTAGAGTTGAGGGATAATTCAAGTACAGAGGAACAGGAGGTAATTATGAACTTATCATCGTTGTCATCGGGTTGAAGTGGCTGAGAAGTTAAAAAAATTAACTCGCCAACCAATTAAGCATTTAGAATAATAAATTCTACACTTGCTGTGGACGAAATGCGCGTTCATCCCATTCTTCTTGATAAATAGAGTCAGATGTTTGATTCATTTTGAGTGCAA
>VYLB01000711.1_pt1 | contig 17734 bp, 21 predicted proteins | sample 5114431 | NCBI WGS metagenome assembly VYLB01 (sample SAMN12291786, study PRJNA351875) | freshwater metagenome | isolation source: freshwater lake | place: USA: Michigan, Gull Lake | collected 2013-08-08
CCCCCCATAGAACCTCCTTGAGCCATCTTGCACACTTTTCTCTTTTTGTCAAATTTTATGTTAAGAAAGATGTGACTAATGGATAGCTTATCAAGGGGGGATTAAGGGGGGATCAAACTTAGAATCAATTTTTAATTTAATTATAATCACTTACTTAGGGCTTGCTGAAAAAGTACGGGCGAAGCATTCGGGTAATAACCTATCGGTGAAACCGTAGATTTTCTATCCGAATGCTTCGCCCCTACAGGACGCGGGCCGATACAGAACACTAAAACCCTTACCTCGTCTATATTTCATATTTATTCAGCAAACCCTACTTATGCCTACAATAATCATCCAAAAGACACAAAAACGTCTTTTAATCTATAGAGAAAAACTCACCGATGACTTAGCAATAGAATTAGTCAAAATACCATCGGGAACCTTTACAATGGGTTCTTCAGAACAAGAAAGTAGTAATAAAAGTGAAAAGCCTCAACACAACGTTACCCTGAAAAACTTCTTGATGGGTATTTATCCCATTACCCAAGCTCAATGGTTATATATTGCCCAAAGAGAAGATTTAAAAGTAGAGCAAGATTTAAAACCAGAGCCATCGCGGTTTAAAGGCAGCACAAACCCCGTTGAAAATGTATCTTGGTTAGATGCCGTAGAATTTTGCCAAAGGCTCTCCAAATTAAGTAAAAGAAAATATAGGCTACCAACGGAAGCTGAGTGGGAGTACGCTTGTCGAGCGCAAACCAAACCCTTAAATCTCGACAAAGGAGAAACCTACCCCCCCTATCACTTTGGGGAAATTCTTACCCCAGATTTAGCCAACTATGATAACAATCTCCAAAAAACCACCCCTGTTGGGCAATTCTACGCCAACGACTTTGGTTTATATGATATGCACGGAAATGTCTGGGAGTGGTGTCAAGATGATTGGTGCGAAAACTATGAGGAGATAAAAAAGAGCAAAAAACAGCAAAATCAGGCATATAAAGCTCTGCGGGGCGGTTCTTGGTACCTCGATCCTAATTTCTGCCGTTCCGCTTACCGCTACTACTACGACTCCCGCCGCGACAGCTTCGACCTCGGTTTTCGGGTGGTGTGCGGTGCTGGGAGGACTTTGTAACCCTTTTTCTCTTTTTTCTCTTTTTACCCTTTTTCGATTTTTTTGAGCAAATGTACTATGTGTGTACTATAAAAGGATTGAGAGAATTATCATGAGTAGAAAACGGGTTTCTCCGAGAAACCCGTTTTCTGTGGGGTATAAATTGCTTGTTGATGCGAGACAAGAGGCAACATTAAAGGGATTGGGGGAAGTTCGGCTAATCTAAGAATAAGCGGTTTAAATGCGTCTTAGCTTACATCAAGAGCCGCTCAGTTATTAGTATTCTCCCCCATCATTTTTTTTCTGGTCTAAAACATGATTATAGATCACACTTTTGAGAGATTGCCAAAAGGGAACTAATAAAATATTCAGAAGTAAGAAAATAGTAGTCAGACCATAGAAAAACATCGCCATTTGTTGGAAAAAAAGAGGATTTTCCGTGAGCGTTTGCCAGTACTCCGAAGAATTGACCCAAAAGAAAAAGAGAATTTTGACCGAAAAGAAAAAGAGAATTGAAGCCAAAGCCCCTGACAGAAGATAAACTGAAATAATTAATAAACTGGCAATAAATATCAGCATCAGCCCCACAATTCTCCAAGCCGAGTTTTTAGTTAAATGCCAAGCTCTCTTGATTGCTTGCCAACTGCCTAAATTATCTTCAATTACTAAGGGCAATTCGGCAATGTAAATGCGAGCAGATAACCAAAGGAAGAAAAAAGGAAGACAGAAAAAAGCCAGTAAAATAAGCAATACACCAAGGATGGGGATAAAACTTACTAGCACCAGAGACAGCGTTATCGCCAAAATTATTGCCGCTCCCAACAAACCGATCAAAACTTGCATCCACCACAAGCGCCACATTTTCGGCTTAACTTTTTTTTCTGCTTGTCCAGAAGTTTCTGGCTGATAAATGATGTCTTGAAAAGCTAATCGCGAGATAACCGCATTATTGAAAAGAGACTTAGCGGCCGAGAAAATTTGTATCGGGAAAAGAAATAAACGTAAACCGATATCGCTGCCTTGTTCGGGGGTAATTGTTTGATAAAGTAATTGACTGAGAATTAATTGCAAAATTAAGGGGAGAAGCGACCACAAGCCGGCGCGGACAGCAAAGAATACATAAGTTTGGAAGCGATCGCGATAAAGACGGAAGGCAGTATTAATCGTATTGCCAATAGTCAAAGGAGCGATGGAATTGTTAGTCACGGTGGGACTCCTTACAGAATGCCACCACTATATTAGGTTAAGTAACTAATAACAGCTAAAAACTTCCAATTTAATCAATATTTCCAGCTAAGACAACAATTCTGCTAAAGTGGTAGAATTTGGCCAACGATTCAATTCCCCAGTTGAAAAATTGCGATCGCATTGATGATCTTAACTCGCTTGGGATTCGGTTCGCGCATGGTAGTAACCGGAGATGTCACCCAAACCGATTTACCGCAATCACAAGAATCGGGGTTAATTGCCGCTCAAAAAATCCTAAAATCAGTAGAAGGGATCGCTTTTTGTTACCTATCGCGGGCCGATGTGGTGCGTCATCCCTTAGTACAAAAAATCGTCTCAGCCTACGAACAGCACGAAAAATAACAGATTATGGATATTAAAAATGGTTTCGTCGATGCGGTGGGTAATACTCCCCTAATTCGTCTCAATAGTTTTAGCGAGGAAACCGGCTGCGAGATTCTCGGTAAGGCCGAATTTCTGAACCCCGGTGGTTCGGTCAAGGATCGCGCCGCTTTATATATTATTCAAGAAGCGGAAAAAGCCGGTACTCTCCAACCGGGGGGAACCGTTGTCGAAGGAACTGCCGGCAATACTGGCATCGGTTTGGCCCATATCTGCAATGCTAAAGGTTATAAATGCCTGATTATCATTCCCGATACCCAATCCCAAGAGAAAATCGACCTCTTAAGAACCCTTGGCGCGGAAGTGCGTACTGTTCCCGCCGTTCCCTACCGAGATGCCAATAATTACGTTAAATTATCGGGGAGATTGGCCAGTGAGATGGAAAATGCTATCTGGGCCAATCAATTCGATAATCTGGCTAATCGTCGCGCTCACTACGAAACCACCGGCCGGGAAATCTGGGAACAAACGGACGGTAAAATTGATGCTTGGGTGGCTGCCACGGGAACTGGAGGAACCTACGCGGGGGTGGCGATGTTTTTAAAAGACCAAAATCCGCAGGTGCGTTGCCTGGTGGCGGATCCGATGGGTAGCGGTTTATATAGTTATGTGAAAACCGGGACAATTACCCTGGAAGGTAGTTCAATTACTGAAGGGATTGGTAATAGTCGTATTACGGCTAATATGGAAGGCGCACCTATAGATGATGCCATTCAAATTGATGATCCCACTGCCATCAAAGTTGTTTATCAACTATTACAAAAAGATGGTTTATTTATGGGGGGTTCTGTGGGTATTAATGTCGGTGCTGCCGTGGCTTTGGCTAAACAAATGGGGCCAGGCCACACCATCGTTACTGTTCTTTGTGATGGTGGGTCTCGTTATCAATCTCGTTTATATAATCCTCAATGGTTGGCTGAGAAAGGATTGGCTTAAATTCTTGTTAGGGTTAAGTCAGCTAGATTAAGGCGATGAAACCAGAATTTTACAGGAAAATCAGGAATTATCGGCTCGGAGATTAGTTGGGATAATGGTAGCGGTAGGGCAACAATTAGAGAAGGCAGCAGGGGAAAATGAGGCGCAATGTTTGGCAAACACTTGAGACAAGATAGACAATAATACTGATGACTATCATTATTAGGAGAATCATCAGATGTCAGTTACTATAGAACAGGACCTCAAAGAAATTTTAGGTTCAATTAATCAGAAGTTAGATAATCTGCAAAAAGATGTTATGGATATTAAAATAGTACAGGCGAGATTAGAGGAAAAAGTCGATAGTTTAGAAAAAGATATTGAAGGAGTAAAAGCAGATACAAAAGAATTAAAAGGCTCTCAGAAAGCCCAGATTTTGACGTTAATCGGCATCTTGGGAACAGCTTTACTAGGAACAGTCATTCGCTATATTATTCTCCCTTTTTCTCAATCATAATTAGGGTTTGCGGCAAAAAGTTTTTCGGTGGTGGTAGGGTGTGGGGTGTGAGGGGTGTGAGCTAAAATAGGTTAGTTGCGGTGCGTTACATTAACATTAACGCACCCTACGAGATCGGCAATCGCACTTGATTGGGTTTTAGTTGAATATTCATGATGACACTAAATTACATTTGTTCTTGAAAAAGATTTTGAAATGGCTCCGTATTTTTCCAACGATAGGTATTGAAATCTCGATAATCAACGGAAAGAATTTTACCTGAATCTAATTCTTCTGCCAAAATAACTAAGGATGCGTCGGCTAAATCCATTGGCAAATCTCTATATTTTTGCATCAGTTCTTCAAGGCGTTGGCAGTGTTTAGTTTTGAGGTTGAATACCTGTAGTTCTCCTGTGGATATTTTATGAATAAAGGTTTTTGGAACATTTATTCCTACTCGTTTTTGTAGTAAGTAGCAAGTTTCAGTGACAACGCACCAGGTTGTAATAAATTGTTGATTGATTAATTTTTGAAATTGTTTTTTTGCTAATGGGTGAAGTGAGTCGTTTTTATTGGCAAGGGCCAGCCAGAAACCAGTATCAACAATGATCATATTTTTGATTAAGTTCACTTGTTAAATAGGTTTTATAGTTTTGCGAAAGGTCTGGTTCAGCTTCTATACAACCGATAAAGTCAGACCAATCTTGTGTTCCCTGCTCTTTAATTTCCTGTTGGTTGGGAGAATATCGTTTTTTTAGAATATCTACAAGTTCAATAATAGTCTGTTGTGCGTCGAGGGGAAGGGACGCAATATCTTTTTGAATTGTTTCTAGGTTTACCATTGTCATTATCTTTTTATAGTTTATTCTATCAATTTTAAAATAAAATACGGGAGATTCACTATTGGTTTGCTTGTTATCTCGTTATCCCGTTCCCAGGTTCTACCTGGGAATGCTCCCTTCAGGTTCTACCTGAATATCGCTTTAAGGCAGAGCCTTATATATTGTATTCCAAGTTGGCGCTTTAGCGCAACTACGAACCTTAACTCAAACTACAGATTACTACCCCAATTTTCTCAAAAAAAAATCGACCCGCCCTTAGGCGGGAAAGAAAAAAAAAAGAAAAAAGTAAAAAAGGGTAAAAAGGGTAAAAAGAGATTGACATCCTCGCCGCCGTAAAACGGACGGCGATTCCTCACCACGCCACTTTTTTAGGGTGGTCGCTGAACGGGGTTGACGCTTCACCGAAAAACGCTTAATTGCTTAAGTCTTTTCCATTGTAGCTTAAAGCCGTCCTAAAAGGACGGGGTTTTAACCCAAATTTTCGATAAGGGTTACAGAGTCCTCCCAGCACCGCACACCACCCGAAAACTGACGTTGCTGAAGTCGTCGCGGCGGTTGAAGCCGCCACGGAAAGCGGAACGGCAGTGATCCGGATTGTGGTACCAAGAACCGCCCCGCCCTATTGGATAATCATTATCATTATCAAGCCACGCCGAGCCATCATCCGGCGCTCCAATATAGTTCCCGTGCCAATTGTCTTCGCACCACTCCCAAACATTGCCACTCATGTCATACAGTCCCCAACCATTGGGCTTTTTCTGTCCTACGGGATGAGTTTTACCACCAGAATTTCCGTCATACCAAGCGTAATCTCCTAACTGATTAGCATCATCACCAAAATAATAGCGAGTAGTTGTTCCGGCACGACAAGCATATTCCCATTCCGCTTCTGTGGGTAGGCGATAGGTTTTCCCTGTTATTTGACTCAATTTCTGACAAAAGGCTTGAGCATCGTTCCAACTAACCTGTTCTACTGGATTTTGAGGATTATTTTTAAACCGAGAGGGATTGGTTCCCATCACCGCTTGATATTGTGCTTGAGTAACGGGATATTTGCCAATGGCAAAACTGTTGACTTTAACTTGGTGTTGAGGCTTTTCATCATTACTTTCAGAAGAACCCATGAGAAATTTACCTGCTGGTAAGCTTACCATCTCTAGTCTTATCCCATTGGCTAGTTTTTCGGTAAATGGAGGAGGTAAAGGACGAGGAGAAGGAGGAGGTGAAGGAGGAGGTGAAGGAGGAGTAGGAGTAGGATTCTGACGAGACAACCAAACAAAAAAAGAATTAATAGCCGGGACCAAAATATTACTACCGTGACTAGCGACCAACGCTGCTGCAAATAAGCCAAATAACGCCACATTTCTTAAGACTTTACGACGCGACCATCTTTGAGGAGGTATAGGTGAAGGAGATGATTTAATCGATACTGGGGGAGGTGATGGCGAAGATGGCGGTGGAGGCGCTACTTTAGGTAACGGTGTAGGTGTCACAGTAGCGATACTTTTACCCGGAAAAATATCAAAATTTAAATCACTAGCTCGCTCACACCAATAACACTTTCCGTAACTTTTGCTGTAGTAATGACTATCAATTTTACCACAGCGTATAACCTCATTTAATGCAGCTTCCAAAGTACCGCACCATTCCTCAGCCGTCGGTCGTTTTTGGGGGAATTTATGTCCCTCATTGAAACAGCGCAAAAATAGGGCGTGTAAGTCGCGATGTAGGATATTTAATGGTATGGTAGTATCACTAGGTACAACCAATTTATCCCCAGAAAAAGGCCAGAGTCCCCGTCGAATTAGTTCCGACTGTTCCAGGGAATCCCCTGCTCCTTGCCACAATCCCCGAAACGGCGGCCCGCTAAATAGTAGATAATAAATAACAACTCCTAATCGAAAGCGATCATGCACTTCTGTTTGATCTACATCTGCTATATTCACTCCGATTAATTCCGCTGGTGTAAATCCTTCCGAGCCAACTAAACACCGATATATTTTACCGCTATAGGGGTCTGATACTTGAAATGAATCTGTGTCAATAATTGTAGGCAACCCCCGATTATTCACTAAGATATTTTCTAGCTTTATGTCTCCTAAAACATAACCTTTAACGTGAATTGCTTCGATAATAGCGGCTATGTTCCGCGCTACTACATGAAGAAAATACCAATTAGTTTCTAACTTGTATTTTCTTCTCATTATGGGCGTACAAATCTTTAATAATGTTTCTGAACCCACCACTTTTGGCATTAAAAACCCGACAACTTCTCCCTGGTTATCTTCTAAGATAGAATAGGGCCAAGCAAAGGAAATATGGTTAAGGTGAGCGTTAGGATCCCTAGGGCAATATCTCACCATTAATTGTAATTTATTTATCCGTTCATTATGGGGATTGTGGTAGATTTTCGCTAAGTACCCATTAAAGTTAGTGTGCCATACTTTCGCCTCGCCACTGTTGGCAAGTTCTTGCGTTAGGGTAATTGGGCTATTCTGTCGTTGACAGCGATAAGTTAAAGACATCAAAAAATCTCCGAGTATTTATGCTGTTCAGAAAAATTTATCTAGTCGTTTCTAATAAGTTAGATATAAGTAGCTGGTTATAATTAAATTGAAGATAGATTTTGGGTTCGATCCCCCCTGCCCCCCTTGATAAGGGGGGTGTCTGACAACTTTTAACACCTACCTACTTATTATAAGTGTGAGAATCTTGCTCACTTACTAATAATATTAGTATCAATTAAATACTGGTTTGGCTGTGTCATCTTGAATGCGATCGAAGTCTGAATCGTTGCCAACGTTGGGAATCTGGCATAGCACCTCTGCCAAGGATTTTCGTTGCGGTTGCAGCAAGGCTTTTTCTAAGATTTTGCGGTGTTCGGCTTCGGCACTGATACCCTGTTGGCTGGCTCGCTTTTTGAGAGCTTTGACGATGGCTTCATCGATATTGCGGACGATTAAATCTGCCATAGACGACCTCCGTTTTATACAGATTACTCGAATTAACTTTAGCCCAATTTTCGCCAGAGTTGAGTGCTGAAGCGCAACAACAAACCTTGTAATCAAATCAGGTTCGTTGTTTTTTGCTGCTGCTGTTCCATCACTTCCCGCAAGATGTAGTTAATTTGTGTCTCATATCCTTTTCCTTGGGCTTTTAACCATTCTAATATATCTTGATCTAGTTGGATGGTTAATTGCTGCTTTGATGGCGAAAAAGATACTGTTTCTTGGGTAAGGAATTCATCACTTAACGGCGGAATATCAGAATAATCGATATTCTCATCCGTCATCGCATCAATTCTCTTCAAGTCGCTTTTGATAGATTTTCTGCTCACGATTGTTTGCCTTTCTCATTGAGATTATACGAGTTTTATTAGAGCGAGGGGTATTGCTTCTTTAAGTACCCGCTCTCTGATTCTATCTTTAAGTCCCTGTTCGGTAACAATATCAACTTTGCAGCCTAACAAGGCTTCAAGTTCTCGAATTAACGGCAAGGGAAACCAGGGACTCCGACGTTCGCTACAATAATCAATTAATAAATCAATATCGCTTTTTTCGTCAGCTTCTCCCCGTGCAATAGAACCAAAAATTCGCACATTATTTGCGCCGTGTTTAGCCGCAATAGCAATAATTTTTTCTCGTTTGTTTTTGAGTAATTCGTCAATTTTCATGATCTACTTAGTCCACAGTCTTATCGTAGGTTGGGTTGAACGATAGTGAAACCCAACATTTTTTAATAATTGAGTTGGGTTTCTAGGGAGCAGGGAAGTAGAGGTTTTTGCTCCCATAGTAGGTTGATTCATGAATCAACCTACAAAGCACGACGTTTTAGATCCAGAAACCGGGTTTCTTAAACAAACCGGGTTTCTTAAACCCCTCGGTTTCTTAAACAAAAAGCTAGGAGTAAAGTCTTATCATCGGTTGTTAACTTATTTAAATCCTCCCGCTCTAAAAATTCTTTGAGGTCTTCCTTCGACGGAGTTTCTGTCTGTTGCAAATACTCTTCTAATGGCTGAAAAAAAGGCGGAAAAGGCTGCCAATTTTTATAATCGATAGATACCTTTTCCACTCCATCCGTCGCCACACAAATAAACGCAACTGGCTCAGTTAAAACTCCTATTTGCATATCCTCCAAAGCATTGCTAGAAGTAACAAAAGTGGTTTCATTGATGTATTCTCCCTTGTCAGGCTGGAACAATAACTGATAATTTCCTTCCACAGGTTTGAACACAATAAAACCGTCTCCTATCTGCATCGCCGCTAATCGTTTTGAAGTAACCAAAACAACCAGTAAAGTTGTCGCTAGATCATTAATGTCTAACTGTTCTTTTTCGGCTTCTTCTTGGAGAATTTGCTGAACATAAGGCAACAGTCGCCGGAATATTTCCTTTAATTCGGCTTCAGTTCCAGTGGCAGCTAATGCTGTTTTTTTGAGATTTTCCTCTAAAAATTGCAGCGATGCTTTAACTGTTATTTTCGCACCCAAATCCGAATGTTTGGCACTACCGGCCCCATCGGCCACGGCTCCAATCAAAACATCCTGACCCAATACTTGATAAGCACCGTAATCTTGACAGGGTAATCCCGTTTGCACATGAAAACTACCGACCACCGACTGACATAATGTTCTCCACATAATTAACTGTCCTCTAGGTGGTGATTTGTCCCCAATTCACTGGTGGTAAAGCGATCGCCGCTCCAATTTTACCACCAGAAACTCGTTTCATTGAGTTACTTAACCACTGAAATAAATCCCGAAAATCTAAACCATTGAGTAACACGGGGGGATTATTAGAAATCTGTTTGAGCGTCTCCATATCAGCACCCTGAACACCTACAGAAATAAATAAAACCCGATTTTCTGCTTCGGCTTGTTTTACCCGTTGCGCCGCCAGATTCCATTGATCCGTAGGCGCACCATCAGTAATTAAAAATACCCAGGGGCGATAATATTGGATACCATAACTTTTATAAATCGCTTTACGATCTTCGACTAAATCTAAGGCCAATTCAATCGCTTTTCCCATGGGGGTTAAGTCTCCTGCGGTTAAAGTAGGTGGCGTAAATTGGTCAATCCCGACAAAATCTTGCACGGTTTTAACCCCTCCATTGCCAAAAGTAATAATGGCAGTTTCTACACTTAACGTCGCCTGGGTATCTCGCATCACATCCTGTTGAAAGGTTTTGATCCCATCATTGAGAGCCTTAATCGGTTCCCCTAGCATTGAACCAGAGGTATCTAGTAGTAGCACCACAGGACAGCGAGTTTCCTGGTTTTCGACAAATTCAGCCACACCAATCGGCATTTTTTTCAAGCCTCCTAAATTTTTGAACTGGGGGAACTATGGGTATCTTAGGAATTGGGATTATCTACTTTTTGTCCTATTATATTATCTCTGCGAGTCCCATCAGAAAAGGTATCTTTCCTTTAAGCTAAACGCAGGATTTGATTTTTGGCCATTAGTCGCAGGGTGGCTCTTCTCGACTTTGTGTGATAATTTTTGCTTATGGAATCGTGAAATGCTTATCGGGCAAGACTTTTAGGGCTATTTTGCGGATATTCTATCAGTATAGACCTCGTTTCCACCCTCGCGACTGTGAATTTCCTCCAGACGATGAACGGGAACACCTTGATCGAAGAGAATTAACGTAGGTAAACTACGCAGACGAAAACTATTAGCTAATTGAAAATTCTCATCGGCATTGACACTGACTAATTGAATTGCGCCTTGACACTCATTTTGCCAAGAACAGAGGGTGGGTTGGATTAAACGACATAAACCACACCAAGGAGCCCAAAAATGCACGACAACCGGACGGGAAGACTCTAAAACTAGCTTATGGAAGCTCTTTTCGTTTACAGATAGTATCATGTCTAAACAGATTTTATGAAAAGTTGATTTTGATATAGAAACAATTCTACACCAATCGGGATCAATAAGAAAGGGGTTGGGAGCAAAATCACCAATAAATTTTACTTGTTGCCTGCATTAGCCAAGGATGCGCCCACCAGAGGAGTAAAATAAACCCTGTTACTCCTAGATAGGCAGGACGAAGGAATTCTTGCCATTTTAGGCTTTGCCGACCATCGATAATCGCTAAAAAGGGAATCACCGAGGTGCGTTCTTTGACCTTTAAAAATGCCTCTCCGTAACGGTTCTCTAACCGGCGATCGCCATGCCAGACAGCAAAAAGATGATGGGCAATTAAACCTAGGGAAGTCAATAGGGTAAAGCTTGTCCCTAACCAGAGGGTGTGAGCAATACACCAGATCACCTGTCCTACCATCTGGGGGTGACGGGTAACGCGCAGGATGCCGGTTTCGTAGAGATGAACCTGCGGTTTTTGGATAGCGGCGATCTCCAGCAGGTTAAAGGTGGCAGGATAGAGAAAGAAAAAAGAAATGGCCGAAAGTATCCAAACTAGGGTTTTTACTCCGGTTACTCCCTGTACTTGCCAGAGAAGCAAACCATCATAACGATGATTGAAGAAATAAACTACTAAAATTACCGCTAGAGGGATACTAACAAGGGCAAATAATACCCGATACAGTCGCGCACCGATGATAGCTTCTCCCCCCATTCGTAAACTGGCTAATCCGCTATGCGCGACGGCAAAACCCAGTAATAAACCTAACATAATCCAATGACTAGCGAATGCCACTTTTACCCTCTTGATTGACTAAATTTTTCTCCGAATTCTATTTTAAAGATTGATGGTTAATTTTTCGCCCCCTTTTTTTGTATTGCCAGTATCGGGGATTCGGGGCAAAATAAAACTATGCTTCCTCAAAGCCATTCCCAAGAATATACCCGGGGAACTATCTAATTTTGCAACTTTTTAGGTAGTATGCTAAGACGCATTTAAACCGCCTATACTTAGATTAGCCCCCCTTGCCCCTTGCAAGAGTGCCTCAACCCTCATCTCAACAAGCAATTTAAATACGCGAGCAGCTTATGTCTTATCCGCAAAAGCGATTTGTGATGGTCTGTCAGCATTCTTCCTGTTTGGTGCAGGGTGCGTCCGAGCTTCTTTTAGCATGGCAAACGGCAGCTCTCCCAGAAGATGTCATCGTTATGACCAGTGCTTGTCAAGGACAGTGTAGCACTAGCCCCACGGTGAGAATTATTCCCGAGGAAACTTGGTACTGTCGTGTTAAACCAGAGGATGTCAATCAGATTGTCGAAGAACATTTAAAAAACGGTCAACCGGTTGAGCGTTTACTCCATCCACGCATTCACGCTCAATGGCAGTAAACTTGATCATCAATTTTTAAGTGATGCTTCACAAGAGTCTTTTGCTCCTAGGTTAAACCCTTTGAGTGCCTGTGATTTCAGCTTAGTCTATTGTCTATGAGCGACTTAAAAATTCCCACATCCAAGAGAGAAATAATTGCAGCTAGAATTGTCCCCAAAAGTAGCTGTTATGTCATTGAAATCGTCTATGAAAGACGGTCGGAAACCACAGATAAACAACAGATAGCTGGGGTAGATTTAGGAGTTAATAACTTAATGGCTGTAACTACCAATCAAACAGGTGTAGCACCTCTTTTGGTAAATGGTAGATACTTAAAAGCGATTAACACCTTCTACAATAAACAACGTTCCCGCTTGCAATCTCAACCGAAAACCCAAAATAATCAACCCTCATCTAAGAGATTGATATTCCTAACCCATAAACGAAACTGTCGAGGAGAAAATTATCTACACACAGCCGGCAAAAAAGTAATAGATTGGTGTATTCGACCTCAAATAGGGACATTAATAATTGGGCATAATGAGTGGATGAAACAATCTCTTAATCTAGGAAAAAGGAATCATCAACAATTGGTCAATATTCCTCATCATAGATTAATAGAAATGTTAACCTATAAAGCTCAATTAAAAGGAATAAAAGTCATAATAACTGAAGAATCCTATACGTCACAATCCAGTGCCTTAGATAGGGATGAGTTACCTAAATATGGTGAAGAAAAACCATTATTTAAGGGAAAAAGGTTAGCTAGGGGACTGTATAAAATGAGAACAAATCAGTTGTTAAATGCCGATGTCAATGGGGCATTTAACATCATTAGAAAAGTAATTACTGATGTTATTGAGCAGGGAATAAGGGGTTTGCCGTTTAACCCCCGTGCTTGAACCACTAAGAATGACTAAGCTTTCAGACTTTTAAGTAAGTTTGAGTAAGTTTAGTTGAGCGGTAGATTGACATCCTCGCCGCCGTAAAACGGACGGCGATTCCTCACCACGCCACTTTTTTAGGGTGGTCGCTGAATGGGGTTGACGCTTCACCGAAAAACGCTTAATTGCTTAAGTCTACCCCCTACTATCTGTGGTCAAGGTTCAGTTTTTAGCTTGGTTATCGCTTTTTCCATTGTAGCTTAAAGCCGTCGTAAAACGACGGGGTTTTAACCCAAATTTTCGATAAGACTTCGAGATAGCGGGTGCTAGATTGTGATTTTGTCCTTGCGTTTCCCAAAGATGGGCGTACTATGAAAGTAGGGGAAAAAGATAATTTTAGCGATCGATTAACAATGACTAGGGATATCTGTAGGATTTTATTGATAGAGGATGAACCGACGACTGTTAAATTAATCCAGAGATTGCTGTTAAAGGCCCCCCAATGTTCCCTGGCCGGGGGGTTGACTTTTACCCTCACCCAAGCTCAGGATCTACAGGAAACTGCCGAAAAACTAGCAGGGGAGAAATTTGATCTCATCCTCTTAAGCTTGGAAATCTCTGTCCCCCCCGGCTTAAATATTCTAGTCAAAACCAGAGAATTAGCCTCTGATATACCGATAGTAGTTCAAACTACTAGCAATGATGAGAAATTAGTCGTTAAAGCCTTTCAACTGGGTGCTGACGGTTATATTCAGTTAAATAATATCGATAGTAGTCTTTTAGTCTATCAAATTCGTGTGGCGATCGAGCGTCAGCAATATATCCTCAATCTTAAACATCAACAACAGGAAGAGGAATTTCGCGAACTGGAACAGTTAATCAAGGGAGTACAAACTAGCATCACGGCGAAAATGTTCGGTTCTGAGGCAATAAAGCAGAGTATTCCCGATATTTTTCAAGAATTAGTCCAAAATTACGGAGACTTATTAGACTTAGCTTTAGAAGAACAAGCATACAAAGTGGAACATAATCTATCGGAACGACTGCGAAGCTTGGCCGATAAGTTAGGATTCTTAAAAGCTAGTCCTCGCGATGTGGTGGATATTCATACCACCACCCTACGCCAAAAAAATCAGGATGTCACCCTGGCTAAAGCGCAGGCCTACGTTAGCGAAGGTCGTCTCATGGTCTTAGAATTGATGGGTTATCTCGTCTCTTTCTATCGTAAATACTATATCGGTCTCAGCAACATTAAACTGTTCAATAACACGCAATCATGAGTCAATATCTTCTCAAACTCTACATTATGGGCGATTCCAGTAAATCCCAGAGGGCGATCGCCAATATTTTTCGTATCTGTCGCGAGGAGTTATCCGATCTTTATACGGTAGAAATAATTGATGTTCTCGAACAGCCCCAATTAGCGGAACAGGATAAAATTCTCGTAACTCCTACTTTAGTCAAACAACTTCCCCCACCCCTACAAAGAATTATCGGCGATATGTCCAATACTCAAAAGGTTCTCCTCGGTTTGGATGTTATTCCCAAAGACTCCCATCTCAATTAGGATTCACCTAAAAATTCTTCTGGTTAGGTTTTTCCTCTCTAATAAGCTCTAATCTTAATTTTATCCGGCGGTCAAATTAGTAACCGCTCTCAACATATTGCCCCAGTCAACCGGCCGCACCCGATAGCACTTCTATCAGGAATTAAGGTAAGCTGTTGAGGAGTAAGATTTTAAGGAACTAATTATGTTTAAAAATTGGTCTTTCGACGATTGGATGAATCATATCCTTTTTCTGGCTACAATTGTGGCTTTGCTGACCATTTGGCTGGTTAGATAAATAAAAACTATTTTTCTTTCCTTGCTTTACCGAAAATTTGGGTTTAAGGTTCCCCGTCCATTTTACGGCAAGGAGTGTCAAAATAGGAAACAAAACCCTCAGCGATCGATATGACTGACTCAAACCCAAAAATTTGTATTCTCGGTGGTGGTTTTGGTGGACTCTATACTGCTTTACGTTTGAGTCAATTGCCTTGGCCCGATCAACACCCCCCCCAAATTACCTTAATTGATAAAAACGATCGCTTTTTATTTTCTCCCCTTCTCTACGAATTAGTCACCTCAGAACTAGAATCCTGGGAAATTGCTCCCCCTTTCAGCGAATTGCTCGCCAATACCCCCGTTGACTTCCAACAGGGAACCGTCACGGCGATCGATGTTAATAATCATAAAATAACCCTTGACAATCAAAACGATATATGCTATGACCGCCTCGTGATCGCCCTCGGTGGTCAATCCTCCCTTGACTTCCTACCCGGGGCCAAAACCCACGCTATCCCCTTTCGTAGTCTCGAGGATGCCTATCGTCTTCGGGATCGACTCAAAACCCTAGAACAATCCGATCGCGATAAAATTCGGGTCGCCATTATCGGGGGCGGTTATAGCGGCGTAGAATTAGCCTGTAAGCTGGCCGATCGCCTCGGAGAAAGGGGAAGAATTCGTCTGATCGAAAGAAATAGCGATATAATTGCCCTTTCACCCCAATTTAACCGCGAAACCGCCAAAAAAGCCCTAGAAAAACGTCTGGTTGGGTTAGACCTAGAAACCACCGTCGCCGATATCCAAGCTGATCGCCTCTCCCTTGACTACAAAGGACAGATCGACAATATCCCCGTTGATCTAATTCTCTGGACCGTTAGTCCGATCGCCTCCCCACTGATCGCTAATTTGCCTATAGCACATAATGAGCGCAAATTACTAAAAGTTAATCAATATTTACAAACTGTCGAAAACCCCAGCATCTACGCGATCGGCGATGCGGCCGATAGTCGCGATCAAGACGATAAACCATACGCTGCCACGGCCCAAGTGGCCCTTCAACAGTCCGACTACTGCGCTTGGAATATTTGGGCGAGTTTCCACGATAAACCAGCTTTACCCTTCCGTTATCAACCTTTAGGCGAAATGTTGACCCTCGGAGTCGATGAAGCTACCATTAGCGGTTTAGGACTAGAATTAGCCGGTCCCCTTGCCCATCTTACCCGTCGCTTAGTCTATCTCTACCGTCTGCCCACCCTCAACCATCAAATCGCCGTAGCATTCAACTGGATTACCCAACCGCTTCTATCCCTCATCTCTGAGTAGCAGTTGCAGGGATAGAGGATAATTAAAGTGGCTTTTTTTACTCTAGTTACTTGTCACTTGGATTGCTATATTGACTGTATCAATTACCCTCCTAATTTACAAAACAATTATGAGCATTAAAAGCCGGCTGAAAAATTTGATTCATGAATTGAGTCTTGAGACTTACAAGAAAGTTTCCCCCGATTCCTTCCCTGCTGGTTGGGATGTGGCCTCAGATATAGAAAGAATTTGTCATCACCAGCAACCAAGGATTATTTTTGATGTCGGGGCTAATATTGGACAAACAGGTAGTTACTTTCATCAAAAATTTCCTCAAGCTGATATTCTTTGTTTCGAGCCAATCAAGGAAACTTTTACCCAATTATCTCAAAAATTTGCTAATAATCAGCGAATTCGCTGTTTTCCGATCGCTTTCGGCGAGCAACCTTCAGAAAAAACAATTATCTTAAACTCTAATTCTCAACAAAACTCTCTCACCGAGGCCTTAAACCGGCCTATAGACGAGAATCAAGGCCAATCCACCGACAAAACAGAAGCAATTACAATTGATAGCTTAGATAATTTTTGTCAAGCTCAGGGGATAGATAGGATAGACCTGCTTAAAATGGACACAGAGGGTTATGAGCTACAGGTTTTAGCTGGAGCAACCAATTTTCTAGAAGAGAGAAAAATTGCCATGATTCTTTCAGAAGTTGGGTTTCGTCCCTCCGATTTTCGCCATACATTTTTTACAAAAATTTACGACCAATTGTATCAAAAAGGCTTTCGTTTTAATGGTCTATACGATTTATCCTATTGGTCTCCCTATCCCTATGAAGGACTAATTTACTGTAACGCTTTATTCGTCAATGCCAATCTGATCAAAAATCGCTTTTACTAAAAATCTGGCCAAGAACAAAGATATTCCTCCACTAATAAACTATCTCGATCGGTCAATTCCTGACCATCGAGACGGTTTAAAAGCATTACTGCACCAAATAACTGATTATTAACCCTAATTGGCACAGCTAAAGCCGTTTTTATCCCCAAAGCGACGGCTATATCCTGACGGATGCGATTATCTCCTAGAGTTTGTCCCACCACCACCGGACAGCTACCCTGATAAACCACCGTACACAATCCCGACGTGGCGATATCACCCCTTTTGCCGACAATTGCCCCGGTGTGTTTACCCGCACCCGCGCGATAATCAATACTATCACCGTCAAATTCGGCAATGATAACCGTTTCTGTTGGAATTAAACCTAAAATTTCTTCAGCCAGGCGATCGAGATTAGTTAATTTTTCCATAAGGGGTGATAGGGTGATAGGGTGTTACACTCAAAAAAAGAGCAATTCATCAACTTTAGTCTATAGTTTGTGAACTTCTGAAGTCACTAACCCCGCCCTAAAAGCCTATCCATTAGTCACATCTTTCTTAACATAAAATTTGACAAAAAGAGAAAAGTGTGCAAGATGGCTCAAGGAGGTTCTATGGGGGGACTAA
>VYLB01000250.1_pt1 | contig 17660 bp, 16 predicted proteins | sample 5114431 | NCBI WGS metagenome assembly VYLB01 (sample SAMN12291786, study PRJNA351875) | freshwater metagenome | isolation source: freshwater lake | place: USA: Michigan, Gull Lake | collected 2013-08-08
TTAGTATTTTGCGATCAACCAGTAAAACCGGAATAAAATGATAAACGTTAATTTATCGAAAGAAGCTGCCAAGGAAGATGTAATGAAGTCGGTGGAGGCTTATTTGGGTGAGGTAGAGTTGGATATTGCCTCCAAAGATTTCTCCAGGCCCTGGGGTGGTTTTTTTGTACTGGAAGAGTCGTTAGCAGATCGGTTCATCCAACTATATTTCCCCCACTTAAAGATAGAAGACCTAACCATTGCCGGTAAATTGAGCCCGAAGATTTTAATTGTAGCGCCAGGCCAACGGCTGTCGTGGCAATACCACCACAGGCGCGCGGAAATATGGAAACTGGCTGCTGGCGTTGCCGGAGTAGTGACCAGCGAAACCGATGTAGAAGGGCCGTTGCATAAGTTTGTAGTCGGAGAGATCATTCAACTCAAGCAAGGCCAACGTCATCGCTTGGTTGGCTTGCCGGAAGGATGGGGGATGATTGCCGAAATCTGGAGACACACTGATGCTAAAAACCCCTCGGACGAAAGTGATATTGTTCGGGTACAGGATGATTTTGGGAGGTAACTACTTATAATTGCTCGTTACTAACATAGATATTTTGTACTCTTAATACTATGATGCCGCCATCTTTAGTGAAACTAAAAGTAGGCTTCAAAAAAATCAACCCATTTTTTTATATCCACTTGGGGTAATTCCAGTCTCCTTTTTAAACGCGCGGATAAAATAATGAAGATTATTAAAGCCTGCCAAGTAGCACACTTCGGAAATATTGTACCTAGATTGCTTTAGATATTCTTTTGCGAGTTTCAATCGCTCCTTTAAAATGTAATCACCGGGCGCATGGCCAAACTCTTCCTTGAACTTGCGAAAGAAATTAGCACGGCTCATACACACTTTATCGCTCAATTTATTCAAATCAATTTTTTCACGAATGTTTTCCTTAATGTGTTGAATAACGAAAGCAAATCGATGGTCGGAGGATAGTTTTAAAAAATTGTTTTCGAATAACTGACGTGCTTGTGTTTGCATTAAACGGATAAGCAATTCGCGTAGTGCCAGATTGGCCAACAGATCTTTCTCACGGTGCTGTTCTTTGACGCTGATCTTCACTAAGCGATTGATTATTTCTGCCAGCTCTTGATTATTTATAAGGTGAAACATCTCCTCATTGAGCTTCCACAGTCCGTTTTTTTCAGCCTTCGGAAATTTCTCATTTAACAGATTAAGAGTTTCAAGAACATGGTCTGATGAAATCGCCAGAGCAATGCATTGTGTTGGGTTATCACTACGAGCTTCGGGAAAGTCGATTTTCATTGTTTCGTTGGGGGGCACTATCACCGTTTCGCCTGGCAGATAATCGAAGCCCGGCTGGCCGAAAAGGTGCATTACTTTTTTCCCCCGCATCATGCTGGTAAGGACCAAGTCACCAAAAGTCAGCTTTACTTTTTCTGCTCGTTCATGGGTTTCAAAAACATTCAATTCGCAATGCTCCATCGTAAATGCCGACCTGTTTTCGACCAACGTGTTTAGCTTACGTTCTGAAGAAACGGGAACCAGATCGAGTGAACTTTTCATGGGGCGAAAAATCGATTTATCGATTAAATATATCGAATAAATTGGATCGAAAACGATTGAAATGATACGGCAGGTACACTAAATGATACAAAAAGTCAATTTTGAGACAGATAACAAGGCGAAATTTGGATTATAAACCGAAACTCAAAAAATAATTATGGAAGCGATAGAAATAGCAAAAGAAAAAAAGACGCCAGTAGCCAGACCAGACTTTAAGCCACATTACAATCATTTCATAGGTGGCGAATGGGTTGCACCTGCTAATGGCGAGTATTTCGACAACATTTCGCCTATTGACGGCAAACCATTTACGAAAGCAGCCCGTGGCAACAAGCAGGACATTGACAAGGCGCTCGATGCTGCGCACAAAGCCTTTGCAAATTGGTCAAAAACATCCGCAGCGGAGAGAGGCCGGGTTTTATTGGCGATTGCAGACGTGATGGAAAAAAACTTGGAATTACTGGCTCGCGTAGAAACTGTAGATAACGGCAAAGCACTACGGGAAACGAGGGCTGCCGATCTTCCGCTGGCAATCGATCATTTCAGATATTTCGCTGGCGTGATTCGCTCAGATGAAAGCACCATGTCCGAGCATGATGAAAATACAATCAGCATCAACTTGCAAGAGCCGCTTGGCGTGGTGGGCCAAATTATACCCTGGAACTTTCCCCTTCTAATGGCTGCGTGGAAAATAGCACCCGCACTTGCCGCGGGTTGCACCGTAGTGGTAAAGCCTGCCGAACAAACGCCCACCGGTTTGGTAGTACTCATGGAATTGATACAACACATTTTGCCTGCCGGTGTTATTAATGTGGTTACTGGCTTTGGCATAGAAGCCGGCAAGCCTTTGGCCACTTCCCCACGAGTGGCTAAGGTGGCATTCACGGGCGAAACCACAACTGGCCGATTGATCATGCAATATGCAAGCGAGAATCTAATTCCGGTTACGATGGAATTGGGTGGAAAGTCACCCAATATTTTCTTTGAAAGCGTTGGTGATGCGGATGATGATTTTTTTGATAAAGCTGTTGAAGGCGCAGTGCTTTTCGCTTTGAACCAAGGCGAAGTCTGCACGTGTCCTTCGAGGATTTTAGTACACGAAAAAATCTATGACAGATTCATTGAACGTGTAATCGCCCGTACGAAGGCCATCAAGATTGGGCATCCACTTTCAGAAGATACGATGATGGGTGCACAAGCTTCAAATGATCAATTTGAAAAAATTCTCTCCTACTTGGACATCGGCAAACAAGAAGGAGCACAGGTATTGACGGGCGGTACTGCAGCCAAGCTTAACGCGGGGTTGGAGACGGGCTATTACATTGAGCCTACCATATTCAAGGGAAACAACAAGATGCGCGTATTTCAAGAAGAAATTTTTGGACCGGTGGTTTGTGTGACCACATTTAAGACAACAGAGGAAGCCATTGAAATCGCCAATGATACGCTTTACGGCTTGGGCGCTGGTGTTTGGACGCGTGATGCACATGAAATCTATCAGGTTCCCCGAGCCATTCAGGCAGGCCGCGTATGGGTTAATTGCTATCATGCCTATCCGGCTCATGCACCTTTCGGGGGGTATAAGAAGTCTGGCTTTGGGCGTGAAACCCATAAGATGATGCTCAACCACTATCGCAACACAAAAAATATGCTCATCTCTTACGATAAGAAAAAACTTGGGTTCTTTTAAGTTGTTGGGTTGAGCTTGTAGTAAGCTTCGCTACAAGCTCAATCTTCCTTTTTATTAAGAGTAGAAAAAAAGAGTAACTTGCTTATGAACATCGCCAGAATCCTAGCAACACCGTTGGCCTGCGAAACAATTGATCGGCTGCGAAAAATCAACGGGCCGCTTATGTTTCACCAAAGCGGGGGCTGCTGCGATGGCTCACAGCCCATGTGCTTTCTGAATGGGGAATTTAAAACGGGCGCGAGTGATGTGAAGTTGGGTACCATAAACGACTGCGATTTCTACATGAGCCGCGATCAATTTCAATATTGGCAGCACACTCAATTAACATTAGATGTTATTGAAGGAAGGGGATCTAGCTTTTCATTGGAGATTCCGCTGGGAATACGATTTATTATACGTTCTCGCTTATTTACAGAAGAAGAACTGTCTCATCTCGCCATGGTAGAATAGAAAGGGAGTATGCTAAAGGTGCTGCCTTGTCGCTGGTGGACTCTGCTGATCTCTGGTTCAATTAGTTCTAGGTTAGCATCTCTTCAGCATTCCTTGGATTCGACATCACAAGCTTGGTCGTCTGACACATTTTCTGTGCTGATTTCAAGAAGTGCTTTTGTGAAAATTTCGCTTGGTTGTGCGCCCGAAACGCCATATTGGTTATTGATAATATAAAATGGAACGCCACTAATCCCTCGCGGGGCGTTTTGCATTTCTGAGGTTGTAACTTCAACCATTCCTTCGGTGGAGCTAAGGAATGATTTTGTTTTTTCTGGGCCTATGGCCATTTGGGTGGCAATTGAAATAAGGTTTTCCATTTTAGTTAAATCGATGCCTTGTTCAAAGTAGGCTTTCATCAATGCCTCCTTCATTTCGATCTGCTTGCCATGTTTTTTTGCAAACCAGATCAGGCGATGGGCGTCTCGTGTGTTGGGTGAAACAACCTGCTTTTCGAAATCAAATTTCAAACCCTCCTGCGCAGCCACTTCAGTTACGTGATCCACTATTTGTTGGTACTTTGCTTCGCTGCCAAATTTTTTTGTCAAGTATTCTTTTTGATTGCGACCCTCGAGTGGCATATCTGGATTTAGCTCAAAGGGGTGATATTCAAGTTCCACGTCAACCTGGTCAGCCACTTGCGCGATGGCTTTCTCCAGTCTTCGTTTGCCAATGTAACACCAGGGGCAGACTACATCTGAAACAACATCGATTTTGATTTTGGGATTGGTCATTGTTCTTGCTTTTTTCTCGAACCCAAAAGTAAGACGTTTAGTTCGAAATAGTCAACAGTTATTAGATACTCAATGCAACAAGGTCATGCCGTCTTAATGACTGAGCAACAATAGAAAAATGGCGAGTATCACTACCCGCCATCATTGAATGAAACGGCTCTACAAGAAGTCAAACTTTTAATGCGTTTTTCATGGAGTCAATTCCTGATTTTCCATTGTTCATTAAAGATTCAAGCTCTCTATTGTAAGCGTTCTTCACATCGGCCATCGAATCTGTCATTAGATTTTTCAAGTCTCTGGTTTTTCCCACGATTTTTTCGCGGGTTCGTTTTCCGCTGTCGGGTGCAATCAAAATACCGGCAATAATGCCTACTGATGCTCCCACTAAAACTCCGGTAAGGACTTTGGATGTGGTGTTCATAAAAGTGAATTTAAAAATTCCCGTCTTGATGTTTTCAAGACAATCTTGTTAATCCGTATCAATGATAAAGACTACACCCTATTTAACGTATAGACTACTTCTTCCGTTCAGAAAAGTTGGATAAATTCTTGGTTTATTGGTGAGGAGATGGGAAATATATACTAAGTGTTGATGACAACTATCATTGTTAAATGATGACAAAATCAGTAATGTTTAACGCACTACGCCTGATTACTTATTTTGATTCTGTTTAAAATGCTGCTTGATAACTACTTTTTGTAACACACGCTTGATAATTAGTTCCGCGATCGTACTTAGGCGATTTTCGTTTTGGTGCTCAAAAAGATAGCGGTGTAGTTGTGCTTCACTAATGTCGATTCGATTGAGCAACTGCATTAAATGAGAGTCTGCTTTTTTCTCGGAGCGCAGGAGTTCATTAACAATTTTTTCGTGAATGTCTGCAAAGTCTGGTTCCAAGTCTTTGATGAATTCTGCAGCAAAATTACTCTGCTCAAAATCTTTTGTTAATTGCTTTTTGAAGACCTCAAATAAATCCCTACTGCTGAGTTGATCATTTACCTTTAATACGTTTGACATCCTGTAAAATTAACAATACTGGAATCAGCCGGCTTTGGTTGGTGAAGAATTAATTTCCGAGGCAATTCAATTTTGACAAGGACCAGCGTTTTGTATCTTTAAGCATACTCAAGACACTATGTATACGAAATCAATTCTGTTCCTTCTCTTTTGTTTATTAATCACTTTTCACGCCCATGGGCAACGCACACCTTTGCGCGTGGGCGTTGTTGGGTTAACACACACGCATGTTCACTGGATCTTAGGCCGGCCTAAAGACGATTTTATCACCCTTGTTGGCATCGTAGAAACCAATAAAGAACTGGCTCTTCGCTATACGCAACAGCATGGCCTTTCGATGGATTTGGTTTTTTCTACAATGGAAGAAATGATAGCTAAAGCAAGGCCGGAAGCGGTAACTGCTTTTGGCACTATTTACGAGCATCTGGCGATCGTAGAAAAGTGTGCACCTTTGGGCATTCACGTAATGGTGGAGAAACCATTGGCAGTTAGCCTCGAACATGCACGCAAAATGCAAGCACTCGCAAAAAAGTATAAGATTCATCTATTGACGAATTATGAAACCACCTGGTACCCGACCGTACATGCTGCACGCGATTTGCTTAAGAGAGATAGCATTGGTTCGATTAGTCAGCTCGTGATTAGAGACGGGCACCGCGGCCCCCTAAAGATTGGGGTCAATAAAGAATTTTTGGAGTGGCTTATCGATCCAGTTAAAAATGGAGGAGGTGCGATTACCGATTTTGGGTGCTATGGCGCCAATATTTCTACGTGGATGATGGAAGGAAAGCCCCTTTCCGTTACAGCCGTTACCCAACAATTACAGAAAGAAAATAATCCTGCCGTGGATGATGAAGCTACTATCCTGCTTACCTATCCGCATGCTAAAACCACCATACAAGCTTCGTGGAATTGGCCGATCGGAAGAAAAGACATGGAGTTGTACGGAACCTCGGGAGTCGCGTTTGCCGACAACCGGAATGATCTGCGCTTGCGCAAGGCAGTAGGCTATGACGGATACAAAGAAACAAAGCGCACATTGGCAGAACGACTGCCTCCGTATAACGATCCATTTTCATTTTTTGCAGCAGTCATTCGCAACGAGATTGCCCTGCCAACTTACGATCTTTCATCTTTGGAAAACAACATGATAGTGATGGAGATTCTGGATGCAGCAAAAAAGTCTGCAAGAAAGGGGCAGACGGTCTTGATTAAATGAGTTGTTAATTCAGAGAGCGTTGATGATTATGAAAACACTACTGATCACCCCTGAGGGTTTAGAAAAATTAAAAGCGGAGCTCGATCACCTGTGGCGAGTGGAGCGTCCCGACACCACGCAAAAAGTGAACTGGGCGGCAAGTCTGGGCGATCGTTCTGAGAACGCAGACTACCATTACAACAAAAAACGCCTACGCGAAATTGACAAGCGTATCCTCTATTTGCGCAAATGCATTGACGACCTGAAAGTGGTAACTTATGCACCCTATCAGGAAGGGAAGGTGATGTTTGGGGCCTGGGTTGAAATTGAAAACAATAGTGGCATGAAGAACCGCTTCCGCATTGTAGGTGGCGAAGAACTGATTGGCGCCAAAGATTACATCTCGATGGATTCGCCCATGGCACAGGCATTGCTAAAAAAAGTGGTAGGAGAGGAGGCGATTGTGAAAACCCCTACACGGGAGTTTGTGTGGCGTATCACTAAAGTTGAGTATCAGAAGTAGTTTTTCATGCCTGAAGGCTGGGATTATTTCAGCTTAGCGCCTACTTCCGTTTCAGTTTAACAGTACAAAATTCAAATCGGTTTCTTATATTTACGCTAAACCAAAATTTATCCTTCTTCCGTTTGGTTATATTGATCCAAGTGCAAAATTAGCATTAACCAAATTTGTTAGTAAATTGAAATTGCTTTGTTCGTTTTTGTTTTTAACAACGGTTTGTTTCGCACAGCAAAGCTTGGTCTCTTCAAAAGAGAAATTCAAATCGACCCCAAATCTACAAGGGCGCTCCAACTTTAAAAATTTTTCAACCGAAGACGGCCTTCCGTTGGATGCTTTTGAATGCAGCTACATAGATAGAAAAGGTAATTTATGGCTTGGTACCACAGGTGGTGGAGTGAGCTGTTATGACGGAAAGAATTTTTTTGAAATTAGCACCTTGAATGGACTCTCAAATGATGTTGTTACCTCAATATTTGAAGATCGAAACGGCATTTTTTGGTTTGGAACGTATAACGGCATTAGCCGTTTTGATGGCAAATCGATTACCAATTTTTTTGAATTCGAGGGGCGCGATTTTAAAACTATCAGATCTATTTCTGAGGACAAAAATGGCCACCTATGGTTTGGAACAGTCAAAGGAGTAGCTCAATACGATGGTCAACGGTTTACGAATCCGGGTTCAGAAAATCCGCTAATCAACACAGCAATAAATGCATCCGTAGTTGATAAAAAAGGTAATATTTGGATTGGTTCCGATCGTGGTTTGAGTCGCTATGACGGTAACTCATTTACGAATTATACAAAGGCGCAGGGGCTTGAAGCGGATAAAATCATGACCCTTTTTGAGGATCGCACAGGCAACTTGTGGATAGGAGGGTATCAAGGCGGTGTTACCCGCTTTGACGGGCTATCCTTTGAAACATTCACCCAAAAGGATGGACTCGCACACAATGATGTATGGTCAATTGCCCAAGACGATAAAGGTGTTCTTTGGTTTGCTACATCTGGGGGCTTGAGCAGCTATGATGGTTCGCTGTTTACAAACTACACTACTGAAAATGGACTTCCAACAAATGAGCTTGCCAGCCTATCGGTAGATCATGACGGCAATTTGTGGATCGCATCCTACAACGGTGGCGGGGTAAGTTTATTCTCCAGTAGAGAAACTATGAATTTCACACGGTTAGATCACCCATCGCTAAGTAAAATTAGAGCCGTTGTTGAAAACAAAAAAACACGTGACTTATGGATTGGCACTGAAGACGGATTAGTTAGCTACAATGGCCAGTCGTTTAAAACATTTAATCGAAGTGACGGTCTGCCCTCCGATGTGATTTTAACCCTTTATAAGAGTCGCGATGATATTCTTTGGATTGGCACTCTGGATGGTGGCTTGTGTAAATTCGATGGAGAATCATTCACAACCATTACCAACAGAGATGGTTTGATTGCCAACGACATTGTAGCAATCTATGAGGACAAAAAGGGGGGAATGTGGATAAGCTATACGGAACCGGGCCTGAGCCGATACGATGGTAAATACATACAAAACTTTTCAAGTGAATCTGGCTTGCCTATGAAAGAAGTGAGTTGCATAACTGAGGATGCCAGAGGAAATTTATGGGTGGGAACCAATGGGGGCGGAGTGAGTTATCTCAATGGAGAAAAATTCATTACCTACACCGATGCGCACGGGCTTCCCAGCAATAAGGTTCTTGGCATAGTCTCTGATGAACACGGCAATTTGTGGGTGGGTACACATCGGGGGCTCAGCCGCTTTGATGGAAAAAATTTCCTTCATTTTTCTTTGGGTAAAGAGTGGGGTACAAACGTAATTCACGAGTTGTTGTTTACGGCAAATGGTGAGTTGGTTATGGGTACCAACGCTGGGCTTTTTGTACTTTTCAAATTCGTTTCGAACGCGGATAGTGTACCGGTAATTTCGGCAGCCAACATACTTTCAAACAAAGAACTGAGTGCGTACACACCAGTATTTGAAGAATTCAATTCTTCGACAGGTTACCAAATTGGTGCTATTTCAGGAGTGGGGGCAAATGCATTGATGGTCGATCAGGATGGGGTTGTTTGGGTAGCAACACGTGCCGTAAAATCAGGCCTAGTACGCTTCGATCTTAACGCAGTGCGAAGAAGCGTGCGAAAGCCTGAAGTGGCCATCCAAAAAGTTATTCCAGGAGAAGATTTTTTTTCTTGGTATTCTCTACAGTCGGGCATCTCTACGGATTCCTTGACCCGCGCTTTCCAGGAAATATTTTCCCATGGTAGAGTACTACCGGAAAAGGAAAGAACGATCCTTCAAAAAAGAATGAGTGGAGTCTCGTTCACCGACATTACACCCTTCAATCCGGTGCCTGTTGATTTGACCTTACCCTATGCACATAATCAGCTTAACTTTGAATTTAAAATCGTTGGGATTGCTGCGAACTCCGAAATAAGTTATCAATACATTTTGGAAGGGGAAGATAATGAATGGAGTATCTGGACCTACAACACTACGGCTACTTATAAGAATTTGCATGAAGGCAAATACACTTTTAAGGTGCGTGCCCGCAACATGCAAACGAATATGGTTAGCCCAGGTGATAAAAGTTTTTCGTTTTTGATTTTACCCCCTTGGTATAGAACATGGTGGGCGTATGCCGGTTATCTGTTGGCTTTTGTTTCCAGTTTTGTATTTGGTATTCAATGGAATAGTAGACGACTCATGGCCATCAATCTAAAGCTTGAAGCAGCCGTTCAAAATCGAACCGAGGAAATTGCTACGCAAAACGAAGAGTTGATTGCGCAGCACGAGGAGATACTTGCGCAAAGAGATATCATAGAAAACCATAATCGTAAGCTTGAGTTGACTGTGAAGGATAAAACAATAGAATTAGGCAGAAGCTATGACGAATTAAAGAAACAGTTTCAAAGACTTGAACAATTTAGTTTTATTGTTGCACATAACTTACGCTCGCCCGTTGCGCGAATTATGGGTTTAGCAAATATCTTTAATCAAAAAGATTTATCCGATAAAACCAACCTGACGATATTAACCAAAACGGTTGAAGCCGCCAGAGGGCTGGATGAAATTATACGAGATTTAAATCAAATTCTATACGTTCAAAACAATACGCATGCTGAAAAAGTGAACATTCAAATTTTGGGGTTTATTGACGGTATTAAGAATCGATTTAAACACGAGATTGAAGAGTCTGGGATCATTGTCAACGTTCAAACAGAAGTTGCCAGCTTCACCACAATACTTCCCTATTTTGACAGCATTTTGACCAATTTGTTTTCGAATGCCATTAAGTATAAGGCCCAAACCCAACCTTCCATCGTTACATTACTTTTTACCGAAGGAGAAAACGTATATCGATTGATTTTTGAGGACAATGGGCTAGGCTTTGATTCAGAAAAGTATGCTGATAAATTGTTTCAACCATTTCAACGGTTTAACACGCACACTGAGGGAAAGGGACTGGGATTGTATTTAATAAAAAGTCAGGTAGATGCGTTAGGTGCTTCTATCTCACTTACAAGTAAAAGTGGAGTAGGAACGAAGGTTGAAATAGTGTTTCCTAAAGAATAACAAAAGGCTCATGTGTCCAATAAAAGGAACGAGTAGGTGACCGAGCGGTTTGTGTTCCGTTAGGTCCTTCAATAGATGTTTGGCTAGCACAAGACCCTTGAGCTAGAGTGCGGTGAGGTGATAGCTATCTATTTAAGATTGTTGGTCGGAGACCAACAATAACAAGGGGTTTTTCACCTTTTGCTTTTGAGCGGGTAAGTTCAATAGGTTCTTCAAGTTTTAATGGTTCAAAGATCGAATCCAGATTATCTGGTGTGCCGCTTGCCAGTTGAAGAAGCTTAGCTTCCAATCTTCTGGCTTCGTCTCGGGTTTGCCTTATGGCAGTTTGCAATGATACTGCTCCGAAAAAGCCACTTTGTAAATCTTCAGCGTGCTCAGTAAAGAACTCGTATAGAAACTCAGGATCCTGCCATTGGCTAAAGAGCCGGGAAAATTCATCGGGTTGGTCAGTACCATAGCGGAAGGAGGTTAATTGGTCTGCAAAGATACTGACTATTTCCATTAAATCAACTTATAGGTTTATTTTAAATATATTGATTTACAGGCATTTAACATTATTTTCATGATTCACGACTATAAATTGACTACGGCTCAGCAGCTATTGCTAACTCTTAGTCTGCAACCTTCATCCGTGGGTCGCGTCCTCACGAAACACAATGTTTTTTTGCTTGATTCGTGAAGACACGAACCAAGGCTGGGGTTGATTTACAGGCATTTAACATTATTTTAATGATTCACGACTATAAATTGACTTCGGCTCAGCAGCTATTGCTAACTCTTAGTCTGCAACCTTCATCCGTGGGTCGTGTCCTCACGAAACACATTGTTTTTTTGCTTGATTCGTGAAGACACGAACTAAGGCTGGGACCAACAATAACAAGGGTAGCCCAATTATTTGTACTAACGAAGCTGCCGTGCTGGCGATTTTTGCTGTACCATTAATTTCCTCAAGGACACATCTTTGTAGTTTGCATATCCGCCTGTTGACAGCGTGATTTTTTCTTTGCTTTCATTTTAATAGTTGTTAAAGTTTCTTTTTTTATCCTCCGCTGCCAAACTCAACTCAGCTCTACTTTCATATTCCTTCTTTGACTTACGCCACCCTCTGCTGATATAAATATTTCTGAAAATCGATAAATGTTGCACGTATGTTTTTCACATCACCCAACACCCCGGAAGCATCGCTGATGGATTGATATTTTAATTCAAGCAGACTTGGCAGTTTATCCTGGTCAAGTTCGCCTACTCCTGACTCAACATATTTGCTGAGAACAAATTCTATGAACTCTTTTTGTTTATCGTTGAGCAACGCAAAGATGGTTGCCTTTGCTGCTGCCACTCGTGCTTCTCTGGTCATGGGTTTAATGTCGCTGTTAAAGATGTATTCCAACACATCAAACAAATCGCTTTTTTCCATGTTGACTAATTGCTGCAAGGTTTGTAGATCGTCTTTTGAAAATCCGGCTTCTTCCAACTTCTCTAATAATACTTTTCGTGTCAATGGGTTGCTCCACTGTTCTCTTAGCTCTTCTTCACTTGTAAACAATGCTGGCAGCTTGCCGAATAGGTTGGCCATAAACTCCTGAGCGGAAATAGGCTTGCCGTCCGGACTCCAAAACGAAGAGGAAATCATGTGTTGTATTTCTCGTTCCTTTCCGTCTTTCAATCTAACCTTAATTCTTTTCTTTCTTTCCCCTCTTTCTTCATCTCCATCGTTTGGTTCGTTCGGTTCTTTGGGTGGCATTGGTGGCCGTGGCTCAACTGGTGGTTCTGGCTCTAGTGGTTCTCCATCCCACTCAGGATCAGCAAAATGATGATAAGCATCCACAAAATCATATATGGTAAAAAACTCTTTGCCATCAAACAAACGTGTTCCCCGCCCAACAATTTGTTTAAACTCTATCATCGAGTTTACTGGTCGCATCAAAACGATGTTGCGGATATTTCTTGCATCAACTCCTGTTGAGAGTTTTTGCGAAGTAGTTAAAATAGTTGGAATTGTTTTTTCGTTGTCTTGAAACTCTCTTAAAAACTGTTCGCCTATTTCGCCATCGTTTGCCGTTACACGAACACAATAATTTGGGTCGGTGCTTTTCTTATATTGGTTTACCAAATCTCTCACCAATGCCGCATGTGGCTGATTGGCACAAAAAATTATAGCCTTTTCCTTTTGATTAGCTTCATCTAAATAGATGTTGACGCGCTTTGCCTCCCTTGCTACTATTTCAATAGTTCGGTTAAAGTCTTTTTCTTCATACAGCTTGCCTTCTTCAATTTCACCTTCAACAATTTGATCATCGCTGGTGTAGATGTAATCGTCAAGTGTTGTTTTGATGCGCTTTATTTTGAAGGGTGTTAGGAAACCATCGTTGATACCTTCTTTGAGTGAATACACATAAACGGGTTCGCCAAAGTATTTGTAGGTGTCAATATTGTCTTTGCGTTTGGGTGTGGCGGTTGAACCCAACTGAACGGCTGGCGAAAAATATTCTAAAATGCCTCTCCAGTTTCCTTCATCGTTTGCTCCACCACGATGGCACTCGTCAATGATGATAAAATCAAAATAGTCGTTTGGGTATTGCCCAAAATTGTATTGTTCAGTTCCATAGTCAGAGCTTGATTCTGCAGCTAAATTTAGTTGCTCTTTAGTTTCTGTTTTCTTTATAACCTTAGCATTGGTCATAAAGGTTTGAAAAATGGTAAAGAAGATGCTGCCGTTGGTGGGCACTCGTCCGCCTTTGCGAATTTCTTTTGGGTTTATCCGCACCAATGCATCTTCGGGAAAGGCTGAAAAAGCATTGTAGGCTTGGTCGGCTAAAATGTTTCTGTCGGCTAAAAATAAAATTCGCGGTCTGCGGCTGCCATCACGTTTTAAATTCCAACGGGTTTGAAATAGTTTCCACGCAATTTGAAAAGCGATGGCTGTTTTTCCTGTGCCTGTGGCAAGCGTTAATAAAATGCGTTGTTGATTGTTGGCAATGGCTTCAATGGTATTGCGAACCGCTATTTCCTGATAATAGCGTAATTGCCAGGTGCCGCTTTTATCTTCATACGGAACATCGGCAAATTTTAAACGCCATTCGTTGAGATGTTTGTAGAGTGCGAGGGCTTGTGTTTGTTCGCCTATCGGGTAGGTTTTATTCCAAAGTTGTTCGGGTGTTAGATAATCAACAACCAAACCTTCTGCACCTGTTTTCATACAGATACTGTAAATCTCTTTTCCGTTTGTGCTGTAAGTGGTTTCTAATTTCAGTTTATCTGCATATTGTTTCGCTTGTGCTACACCTTCGCCAACGCCCAAGTCATCGCTTTTGGCTTCTATCACTGCCAGCTTAATACCTTTGTAAGCCAATACATAGTCGGCACGCAACAGTTTACTCCTTCCACCACCAGTTTGTATTTTACCTGCTGTAATCGGATGGTTCCTAAAAACTTTGGAACCTTCTACGACACCCCATCCTGCTTCTTTTAACTTTGGGTCGATGAGTTCAGCTCTTGTTTCGTCTTCGTTCATAATGTGCTACTTTTAATAGCGAGGGACTTCACCACCTCACTGACATATCTCGCAGGATTATAATGAAACTGACCTAATGTATGCCCTGAAAGGGCATAATATACTAACATAGTGTGAAGCCCTATGAAGTGGCAACGCCACGAAACCAAAAGCCCTGCAGGGGCGACATCGTTAATCCCAAACGTACTTCTTATCATATTCTACATTATACTTTTTAAGAAAGGTACGGTACTCATCTTGAAAGGTTTTCTTGCTGTGATGTTCGTGCTGGTTGGCGATGTAGGCAACTACCGTATCTATTTCAGATGGATTTACTGAGAAAGCACCATAGCCGTCTTGCCAATAAAAATTTTCATATCCTGCTCCTTTTGTTTTTATCCATTTAGATGAATGTGATTTTACTTCTTCCAATAACTTCATTAATGCTATCTTTTTTGATAGCATACAGAGGATATGAATATGATCTGTGTAACCGCCAACTTTTATTACCTGGCATTCTAGTTTATTGCAGATCCCACCGAGGTAACGATGAAGTTCTGCTTCTACGGGCAGGTGTATCAGCGGTTGCCTATGCTTGGTGCTGAATACGATGTGTAAATAATTTTTTACAAGTGACTGACCCATAGCATTTGTATTACGCCCTTGCAGGGCTGGTTATGGGTTTCTTTTTAGCGATGCGCGTTGCCGCATCGCTAGTGTATTTTGCCCCTTCGGGGCTGCGCATTGAAAGCCCTGAAAGGGCATCATACGCTAATATAGTGCATCGCCCTATGAAGTGGCAAGGCCACGAAACGCCCAAGCCCGGAAAGGGCGATATAAAGATATGGGTATGGTGCTTGTTCATCGTTATCATGTATTACGCCCTTTCAGGGCTTTTGCTTTTTTTCGATGGGCGATGCCCATCGTTAGCAGATGCCGCCCCTTCGGGGCTGCGCAACTCTCCACTAAACGCTTTTTGTAAAACGGATTTTTTGAGTTCTTCCAAATCATTTATTTTTTGCTGATAAATGGCTTCTAATTTTTTGGTTTCGCTTGATAAGGTATCTACTTTTTCAACGATGGATTTTTGTGCCTTCAACGATTTTGGATATGGAATAAGAACTTCATCAAAACTGTAATTATTTATTTGAGGAATGTTTGCCCCATTACTAATACTGTTCAAATCAAACAGCTGAAACCAATGGAAGAAATAGTCATTATCAATTTTTTTGCTGGGAATAATTGCCATTGTATTCAAGTCAACAATAGTTGGCTTTGTAATTTTCCTTTTTTTGTTGGTTGCAATTGCACCACCTCTTTTTGGAAAAATGATAGCGCCTTCTGGGATAATTTGATTTATCTTAATTTCTTTACTATTTACAAATCTGCTTGATGTGTTTATTTCAACTTCATTGCCAGGTAAATTCATATCACCGACTTTTGTATAAAGAACATCACCTTCTGTTCTTTCAAGCGATGGGGAAATAGTTGTTCCGCTTTTTAGTTCGCAAACTTCCTTTAAAACATTCTCTTCCCACCCCTCGCCTTTATTCTCAAACACTCCTTGCAAATAACGTTCAAAAAGTTCTTTGGCGTTTTTGAGGTTTTGTTCGGCATTGGCTTTTGCCTTGGCTATGGCGGCAAAGGCTTCATCAACTATGGCTACGATGCGTTGTTGCTCGGGAAGGGGTGGAAGAGGGATTGGAATTTTTGAATAATGAGAATAACCATAATTTGGTTGTTGACCTGTTATATATTTACTCAAACTATCTTTAAAATAATTTGTCTTTGTTAAATAATACAGGTAATGATTATCACCCAAATCATTGTAAAAGCGAAGGCGCAAAGTGCTTGTATTTAGAATTAGTTTTTCATCTAATCCATAGATTGCTGACTTGCCCCAACTTCCTCCTGAACAAGCGGTGACAATATCACCTTTATTGATTGTAAAGTGTGAATAGTTTTTGTATTGCTCTTTTGAGATGTATTTCTTGGACTTTTCTAAATCAACACTTCCTTCAAGAATATTTGTAACGGTTAAAAACTGAACACCTGAAGTTGCATATTGATGTTTTCTAATTCCTGGTCCTTCCTGTATTAATGAAATGTCGGATAAATAACACCAAACCCAATGTGATGGAATTTCAAAAGGTATATCAGCAATTGGATATTCGTGATTATCCTTTTTATCCAAAATTATTTTTGAGGCAATTAACTTTTTCTTTTCCTTTTTGAGTTCTTCAAATAATCCCAATGCAGAAACTTTGATATTTGATTTTGATTCCATCATATCAGTTCTAAAATTGAGTTTAGAATTTCCGCACTTTCTTCGTCCAGTGCCTTCATTTCTTTCAAAATTTCTTGCGGTTGGCGTAGAGCGGTTTCTTCTTTTTTGTTAGGATTTTTTGCGCTCAGGTCAAAAGTAGATTGATCAATGTCCTTTACATTGACTGTCCAAGAGTTTTCACTTTCCTTTTTTGTTTTTTGCAGTGCTATAAAGTCTGCCAGATCTCTTTCATTGAGTGAATTGGTCTTACCCAGGTTTCTATCTAAGTTCAGTTGGTAAAACCAAACCTTTTTGGTGGCACTTCCTTTTTCAAAAAACAGTACCACTGTTTTTACACCGGCACCTGTAAACGTTCCGCCCGGCAAATCCAACACGGTATGCAGGTTGCAGTTTTCCAACAGCAACTTTCGTAAACTCACAGAGGCGTTGTCGGTATTGCTCAAAAAAGTGTTTTTAATTACTACACCTGCTTTGCCGCCTGCTTTCAGTATTTTAATAAAATGCTGCAAAAACAAAGAGGCAGTTTCGCCCGTTTTGATGGGGAAGTTTTGCTGCACTTCTGCTCTTTCTTTTCCACCAAATGGCGGGTTAGCCAACACAATATCGTAACGGTCTTTTTCCTGTATGTCGGCAAGGTTTTCGGCCAGGGTGTTGGTATGCACAATATTGGGTGCTTCCACACCATGCAAAATCATATTCATTGTGCCAATGATGTAAGCCAATGATTTTTTCTCTTTGCCGTAAAAGGTTTTTTTCTGTAAGGTGGTTACATCGGCAGTAGTTAGCTTTCTAGTCTCCTTTAAATATTCAAACGCCTCCACCAAAAAACCTGCTGAGCCTACTGCACCGTCATAAATCTTTTGTCCTATTTCGGGGGCTACTACTTTTACAATGGTTTTAATCAACGGTCGTGGCGTATAATATTCTCCACCGTTGCGCCCAGCGTTGCCCATATTTTTAATTTACACATATTGGGATGGTTGAAATCCCACGCCTTTAGGCGGGAACTTTAGTATATTGGAGGCATGGATTATCGAGCTGGGTCTCATAGCCGTTATGATTTAAAGGT
>VYLB01000458.1_pt1 | contig 17374 bp, 16 predicted proteins | sample 5114431 | NCBI WGS metagenome assembly VYLB01 (sample SAMN12291786, study PRJNA351875) | freshwater metagenome | isolation source: freshwater lake | place: USA: Michigan, Gull Lake | collected 2013-08-08
CACCACATGTTCTGAAGCAGTCATAGAAGGAAGTTCCACGGATGCTTCTTCTACCACTTGGCTTCCAAAAATAGCAGTGGGTTTCTCTTGCGTGGAAACTTCCCACAATGCTTCTCGCCTATCGTGCTGCAACGAACGAAAGGCATCTGCATCGGCCAGTTTTTCCAGGGTAGATTCGCCTAAACCTAACTCGCGCAATTGGTGCATAGATGTAAATCCCTCGCCTCTCCGATCGATCAATAGTTTCATTTCTTCTTCTCGCAATCCTTTTACCTGCCGGAAGCCCAATCGTACGGCACAATACTTTCCTGACTTCTCCTCTAACTGATAATCCCAGTTAGAAAAATTTACATCCACAGGCCGAACATCTACTCCGTGGTTGCGCGCATCGATCACCACTTGCGCAGGTTGATAAAAACCCATAGGCAGACTATTGAGCAGTGCACCTGTGAATACATCGGGATAATAACACTTGAGCCACGAAGAAACATATACCAGCAATGCAAAACTCACCGCATGACTTTCCGGAAATCCATAACTACCAAAACCTTCCAACTGTTTGAAAACCCGTTGAGCATACTCAGGCGCATAGCCTTTCGCTACCATGCCATTCACGAGCTTATCGCGGAAATAAGAAACTTTTCCTTTTGCTTTAAAAGTCGCCATGCTCCTTCGCAATTCATCTGCTTCTGTTGGTGTAAATCCCGCTGCTACAATGGCAATCTTCATGGCTTGCTCTTGAAACAAAGGAACACCCAACGTACGACCCAAAATTTCTTTCAGTTCTGGCGATGGATACTCAATCGGCTCTTCGCCATTACGCCTGCGCAAATAAGGGTGCACCATATCGCCTTGGATAGGCCCCGGCCGTACAATGGCCACCTCAATGACGAGATCATAAAAACATTTTGGACGCAAGCGCGGCAACATGGATTGTTGCGCACGACTTTCAATTTGAAAAACACCAATCGTATCGGTATGGCTCACCATCTCATACACGGCAGGATCATCCTGCGGAATGTTAGCCAACGTCAAATCCAAGTTGTAGTGCTTCTTTGCCAGATCAAATGCCTTTCGAATGCAGGTGAGCATACCCAACGCCAGTATGTCAATTTTTAGAAATTTCAGCGCTTCAATATCATCTTTGTTCCATTCTATATTGGTACGGTTTTCCATGCGCGCATTTATGATCGGGCATAAATCAGATAACTTACCTTGCGTAATTACGAAACCTCCCGTATGCTGCCCCAACTGACGGGGGAATCCCATGAACTGAGCTGTGAGTTCCAATACTTTTCGAATCGTAGGCTCATCGGGGTTGATGCCCTGCGAAAGAATTCGTTCACGATCAAATCCGTCTTCAGAGAAACTCCAGATCAATCCTGACAATCGGGTGATAACATCTACCGATAAGCCCATGGCCTTGCCTACATCGCGAATGGCGCCCTTGTGGTGTAACTCGGTTACCGTGGCTACAATAGCTGCGCGGTCACGACCATACTTATTATAAATGTATTGCATCACTTCTTCACGCCTCTCGTGTTCAAAGTCCACATCAATATCCGGAGGCTCGTTGCGGGCAGCTGAAATGAATCGCTCAAAAAGTAAATCGAATTTGGCTGGATCTACAGAAGTAATACCCAAACAATAACATACGGTAGAGTTAGCAGCAGAGCCTCTTCCCTGACAAAGAATTTTTTGCTGACGAGCGTACCGCACAATGTCGTAGACCGTAAGAAAATATTCGGCATAGTTCATCTGCTCGATAAAGTTTAGCTCGTAGTGAATCGTGCCTTTTACTTTTTCGGGTATCGTTTCGCCAAAACGCTCATGTGCTCCTTGCCAGGTGAGGTACACTAATTCAGCTTGAGGCGTACGTCCATCGCTGGTAATCTCCTTCGGATATTGATACTTCAATTCATCCAACGAAAAAGTGCAGGCCTCACCTATCAACTGTGCTTGCTCAATAGACTCTGGGTAAGGCTTGAACAGACGATGCATTTCTTCGATCGTCTTCAGGTATCGCTCGGCATTGGGGTGAAGCCGAAAGCCGGCAGTATGAATCGTACACTTCTCACGCACACAAGTTACTATGTCTTGCAATTCTCTTCGCTCAGCAGAATGATAGTGGACATCGTTAGTAGCTACCATCGGTATTTTTAGCTGCAGGCTGAGTTGGCGAATGCGATGTAATAACTTTGCATCTGTTCCATGATACACGCGGGTAGCTGCGATGGATAACGATGTGCCCAATGCATGGCGATATTCTTTTACGGCTTCAATGAACGATCTGTCAAACTGAAAATCATCGTTGAGTATAGTGGGTGACACTACTATCCATTTTATTTCTTCGGCATGTTGGTATACATCTAATTTGTACAATTCGCACTTTCCTTTTTCTGTACGAAGATTCCCTACCGTGAGTAAGTGCGATAAGCGCGCATAGCCGTTTTTGTTAGTAGGATATGCCAGTAAACTCGGCCCGTCTTGAAGATCAACCCGGCAGGCAGGTATAAATTTAATACCAAATTTTTTTGCCGCTACATGTGCACGAACAATCCCCGCCAGCGTATTTCGATCGGTGATCGCAACGGCATCGTAGCCGAGCGCAGCCGCGTGCTTCACCAATTCTTCCGGGTGCGAAGCGCCTCGCAAAAAACTGAAATTGGATGTGACTTGAAGTTCGGTGTAGTTCATTTTTAGATGTGAGATTTGAGACTTGAGATGTGAGATGTGAGAGTGTCTCAATACTCACATCTCAAATCTCAAGTCTATTTAAGCGAAGTAGCCATGCAAAAACCACGTATACGTTTCCTCATGATAGTGACCTAACCGAAACAACCAATACCGATGTCCTTCCTCGTCTTCTACTCGGTAGTAGTCGCGGTGCTGGCCTTGTTGCAGCCACCACTCTTGTCCATTGTGTCGAAATAACAAAGGCGGATAATCAGGAATGGGCGCTGTTACCTCGATGCGCACCGGAGACGAAAGTAATTGCACAGGGCGAACTACATCAGTACGCCAATCTGCCTCGGGCATTTTTTGAAGCGAGTCTGTAGATTGATACGAGCGCTCTGGCCAGTGATGCTCGGCTGGCAAGTAGCGATGAATACGGTCTGCACCAATTTTATTAGCTAACCTATCTACCAACTCCGATAAGCGCAAGTCTTCCAGTCCACCAGCAGCTTCCCACATCTTTTCTTGTTGAGGCAAGTGATCTTCTACTTTAGGAGCTTCCAACACAAACAGTTCAATACCAAGAGCCGGCTCCATAGAAGATATTTTGATTTCAAACAACTTGAACAGATGTGGTACATGATGCGAAGGGCGACTAGTGGCGATTGAAATATATTCCAGCTTTCCATCTACCCGATAGCCTTTTAGTACAGCGGTGCGCAATCCCTTTTGTTCTTGCTGTAAGCGCAGACATAGTTTCTCAAGTAATTGCTTCAACGCCATCTCAAAGGTTGTATGGGCTCTAGCATTTCCATCTCCTGTCCTATTGCCTTGTCCAGTTGCTGTAGAAATGGCGGACCAAAACGCTTGCGCATAGCGGTTCGTGGCAAGCGAATGAATTGTTTAATCTGATGAAGCCCCAGCTTATGCAATCGCTCTACGGTTTCTTGCTCTAGCCGCAATGCTTGGGGTGGCAACGGCAATAAAGCATCGATATGTTTGTCTGGCGGGATGACTCCGCATTTCTTTACATAGCGCGCTATGGCCCAAGCAGCACCGGGCGTATCGGCCATAGCGGCTCTTACGGAATAACCACGAGCCATTATTTTTTGAATAATGTCGCTGAGATATTTTTCTTCACTGCCCCACAAATGTGCACAGCCGGTGGCATCGAAGAAAAGACCATCGGTAGAATCGAGTGCTACAAAAGGGGTGAAGCGAATGCACCACTCACCCAATTTAGTGAGCACACGACTGATTTTGTCAGGCTCATCATCGAGTACTTCTAATGCTGGAACGAGCGCGCGGGCATCGGCCAATACCATACCGCGCTTCAGGCCATTGCGTTCAGCCTCTGCATTTATTGCGGTGACAATCATGCGTCCGTGCGAAGGCATTCGCAGCACCAGTGGCCGCCTTTTTAATTCAGGCTGCCGGAGGCTGAACCAGTCGGTAGCAAAATACCGAAACCATATCGACACGAAGCGCTTGTCCATGGATTCATCCTGCTTGTTTGGCCGGGTAAGCAATACTTGATGCTTGGTCGTAGCCACTGATGTGAACCAAGCAGTTCTTTCTCCATTGCAGATTCCACACACCAGGCTGGCCATTGCGTACGCGCTGTAATTCGACACGCCACTGTGGAAAGCCGATGCCAGGCAGTCCATCTACTGCTTCGCTGGGAAGTGAACTAACTTTCCACCTTGATACACAAGCCGTTGTTCCTAAGCGAGCTGCATTGTTGCGAAGGATGAACCCCGTCACTTTACTTTGCTCCACGGCCAATTGCAGACGTCTTGAAGCGGTGAAACTGATTTCGCGCATCTCTCCTATTACGGTAGTCAATGCTGCACATTTCAGAGCTTCTTCCATTGCCCAAAGCACATCTCTTTCTTTAGATAAATCGAGGAATAGAAACCGATCAGGCGACAGGCCAAAGTTCTTTAGGGCAGGAGGAAAAATGGTTCGCTGAGAACTGATCCAGATGGCTGTTCCATCATTCCTCATGAGAGAAGCTAACAAACCAGCTAAAAAGCCCCTCGTTGCTGCAACATCTTCTGACTCCTGGGATATGAATTCATGAATGGCTCCAAGGGGAAAAGTAGCATTTGGAAATGCCTTTTCAATGACTCCCAGTCCGGCACCCAATGCCATCTGACTGGCTGATTTAAACCCTTGCAGCTTTAGTATCTCCGATTGGAGTTGATTAAAAATGTCAATCTTTTTTAGGGGAATCATGAGATTAGATTCCCAAATGTAAGTAAATACTAAAAATATTAGTAATTATTTTTTGATTATTATAGGCAAATACCTACTTACAATTGTTTAATCACATCTAAAAAATTGAATACTTACCTAAGTAAATTTATTTTACTTATTAATTTAGCAAAAAAAAGCGACTGAGTATTTAACCCAGCCGCTTCTTTAAGACAATTGTTCTGTACTTAGTCTATTTCAAGCTTTAAAGACTTCATCTTCTTTTTCAGCTTTTCCAATTTCGGGTTGTAGGTTACCTCATCATAGTTTGCCAGATCTCCATACACGGAAAGCAGACCATAAAGCACGGTCTCTTCATTAGGTTTTAGTGCCTCACACTTCTCCCAATAAGGAACTGATTCTTTCAATTTTACTTCAATCAATTTAAATAGTTCTGCTCTTTTCTTAAGATCCGCATCTTTAGTACCGGAAATTTCATTACGCTCTTCTCTCACCTTTCTTACATCCTTGTAACTCATATCGGCAAGTGAAGCGGTAGACTCATAGTGATCAGGGTTTAGCTTCAATGCTTCGTTTGCTGATGACACCTAAGTAGTAGCGCGATTCGATGTCTTTCGGGTTTGCAATGGCGCTCTTTTCCATGGCGGCTTTTGCTTCGGGCAGGCGATTCTGTTTTATGTAAATATCCAATTCGTATTTAGGATAATCGGTGTTAGCAGGATATCTCTTCATTAAATCCTGAGTAATTGCGAGTGCCTTATCCAAGTCTTTTTTCTTGTTGAGATAGATACTCAATTTCTGAATATATGAATCAGGGTTAGTTCCTCCAGCAGCGTGATATCTGTCAATATAGTCAAGTGCTTTTTCGTATTCCTCGGCAGAGGGGGCAAAATAAACACCTGCATTTAAAAGCATGGTAGTATCTTTGGGGATGAAATAAACCACACGTTCCATATAATCAAAAGCCTTTTTGTAGTCTTTTTCTTCTTGATACAATTTCAAGCTTATGTTTAGATAGGCCTGAGCTAACTTTCCATCATAAACAGAATTTAAAACAGGAAATCCATTGTCATCGCTAAAGAAAGTAAGCTCTCCCTTTCCAATTTCTTTGCTTTTTGAAAAAGCTTCCACCGCTACTTTATAAGGCTCGGCTTCCAGCGATTTGAATTTAGCTTCCTTCGTTGTGTCTATGCCCGCATAGATCAATCCTTTTAAGTACCAGGCTTTAGCGGCACTTTTTGAAGGATTGCCTTTCTTATCAACCGTTAATTGTTAATTGGTTGTTGGCTCATCAATAGAGAGTTCGTTGTCATCTCCTTCTATCTCAATTTTTTGAATTTTCTCCACCGATGAGATCGCATCGTCTTCGTTTAATTTTATCAAACGCACGCCTTGGGTTGCTCTACCCATCACGCGAAGTTCTTCTACTTTGATGCGTATACTTATACCTGATTTGTTGATAATCATAAGGTCGTCATTATCCACGACTTCTTTGATTGCAACAAGCTTGCCAGTTTTTTCCGTTACATTAATGGTCTTAACACCCTTACCTCCTCTACGAGTAATTCGGTAATCAAAAATATCAGATCTCTTTCCATATCCCTTTTCAGAAACCACCAACAAGTTGGCGTCTTCACGCGAGATACAAACCATTCCAATCACATTGTCCTGATCAGATTCCAAGGTTACTCCACGCACACCTGCGGCTGTTCTACCCATTGGGCGTACATCCGATTCGTTGAAATGGACCGCCTTGCCTTCGCTCTTGGCAATGATGATATGGTTTTTTCCGTTGGTGAGGGCAGCGTTCAACAAGCGATCGCCATCATGAATGGTGATCGCGGTGATGCCATTCGCTCTGGGACGAGAGTATGCTTCCAGAGAGGTTTTCTTGATGGTTCCTTTTTCTGTGCAAAGAATGACGAAGGTGTTATTGATGTATTCCTGGTCTTCGATGCTCTTTACATTTAGGACGGCACGAACGCTATCTCCCGGCTGTAAATATCAATAAGTAGTTATGCGCTTGTGCTACGAAAAGGTGTTCTGTGAAATCATCATCTTTTGTGGATACCGCCTTAGATCCTATACCCCCGCGACCTTGCGTTCTGTACTCCGATAAGGAAGTTCTCTTTACATATCCCTGACTGGAAATAGTGATTACCATCTCTTCGTTGGCGATCATGTCTTCCATTGTGATGTCGTCTTCACTATGAACCACTAAGGTTCTACGCGCATCGCCATAACGTTCTTTGATTTCTTGCAGCTCTGTTTTGATAATACCCATTCGAATAGGTTCGCTATCCAAAATTTCGTTTAGCCTTTCGATCAATGCTTTTACTTCCGCATATTCATTTTGAATCTTATCACGCTCTAGGCCGGTAAGGCGCTGTAAACGCATTTCGAGAATTGCCTTGGACTGAATTTCTGATAAGCTAAAACGCTCCATTAATCCAAGCTTGGCAACTTCTGGGTCTTTTGAATTTCGGATCAATGTAATCACCTCATCAAGATGGTCGAGGGCAATTAAATAGCCCTCCAAAATATGGGCTCTTTTCTCCGCCTCGTCCAACTCAAACTTGGTTCTGCGAACTACTACTTCGTGGCGGTGCTCCACAAAGGAAACGATCAAATCTTTGAGGTTGAGCGTCTGCGGCCTTCCTTTTACCAAGGCCACGTTATTTACACCGAACGAGGATTGTAGCTGTGTATACTTAAATAGATTGTTTAAAACGACATTTGGAATGGCGTCCTTCTTCAAGTCATACACCACACGGAATCCTTCGCGATCGGATTCATCGCGCATAGCACTGATGCCTTCAATTTTTTTCTCGTTGATCAAAGCGGCCGTCCGCTCAATCATATTTGCCTTGTTTACCTGATAGGGAATTTCAGTAGCCACAATCTGATCTTTCCCGTTGGCGTTTGGTACGATTTCTGCCTTGGCACGAATAACAATCTTACCACGACCTGTTAAATACGCCTCTTGAATTCCTTGGTAGCCGTAGATAATTCCACCCGTTGGAAAGTCAGGAGCAGTAATATGCTTCATCAACTCAGCTATTGTGATGTCGCGGTTATCAATGTAAGCGGTAATGCCATCTACCACCTCCGATAAATTATGGGGCGCCATATTCGTGGCCATTCCAACCGCAATTCCTGAAGATCCGTTGATTAAAAGATTAGGAATCTTTGCAGGCAGTACAGTTGGTTCTGTATTCTGATCGTCATAGGTGGGCTGAAAATCAACTGTCTCCTTGTTGATATCTGCCAGAAGTTCTTCGGCTATTCTCCGTAGACGGGCTTCGGTATAGCGCATTGCTGCCGGAGGATCTCCATCTACAGACCCAAAGTTTCCCTGCCCGTCTACCAGCATGTAACGCATCGACCACTCCTGCGCCATACGCACCATCGTGTCGTAAATAGACGCATCTCCGTGGGGATGATACTTACCCATTACATCACCTACGATGCGGGCTGCCTTTTTGTAGGGCTTATTGTAATTGACGCCCAATTCGAGCATGCCATAGAGAACCCTTCTGTGAACCGGCTTTAACCCATCACGCACATCGGGCAGCGCTCTAGAAACGATGACGGACATCGAATAATCGATGTATGCGCCACGCATTTCATCTTCAATATTAATCGGGATTATATTCTGCCTTGCAGGGAGGTCACTTGTTTCTTCGGCCACGTTTGAATTCCTATTTTAATAAGGGTGCAATGTACTAAAAACACCCGAAAACGAGTACGAAAAAGCACGAAAATGGGCGTGTTTTTGACCCTATTTTTTAAAGTAAAGCCGGGTGATGAAAATACCATTTCCATCGCTCTTGCCCGCGTCACTTTCTACACCACTCGTCACGAATTGCAACTGCCAGCCGTCTTTCAACAAGTCGTTGATTTTAGAAGTGATGGCCGCATCATTGGAAGCGATGTTTTGAAAATTAATACCAACTAAACTGTAGAAGTTAAGCAGCTTGGTCTCCTCAAAATTTTCAATTTTAGCATCAGATCGTTTGACGTCATCTTGATCGCTTTTTTTTCCATCCACGCGAGTGGTCGTCAATGCTTTAGCATCCAGTACTTCTTTGGCTTCAATTATTCTTGAGCGCCCTAGCCCACCGGGAACTATGGATTCAACAATCGTCACCACTTTCATTTCTTGAGCTTTTGTATCTAAAGAAAAAAGGGATAACGAGATGAAAAATACAACGAATAAATTTTTCATTTTAGGATGTTTAGAATTAAAGGTAGGACGGAAAGAACACGAATTTGGTTCTGAAAACCAGCTAATAAGGATTCAACTTTCGTTTATTCTTTCCCTTGTATCTTAGGGGAGTCTGATAATTTTCGCCATAGCCAGGGTTCTGCTTCTTGTAGACGGGATGCCTGCGACTTCTATACTCCCTATTGCCATGCGCATGGTTGACTTGAACGTGGCAGTCTTTCAGCACACAACGCGGAAGCTCGGGGATTCTATACGTCACTCCAATGTTAATGTATAACGCGTTCATTGAATGGTCAATGCCGCGTCCACTTTCAGGTATTGGCAGAACGTAGCTTTTTAGCTCGAAAGACGGCCGGGCAAAAACCTTAAAATATTCAGATAGATCGCGTTCGATAGTGACACCTAGGTTATAATACATCCCTCCAGTCGCAGCAGCATTAAAGTTGGGGGCTGGTTTAAAATCACCTATCTGTAAATCACCAGTAAATAGGTAATCATTCCAGCGATAAAAAGAATAACCCAAAAGCCCATAAAATTTTCGAACAAAGCCTGAAGAACTCGTAGGTTGAAAACTACCAACGCTGCCGGATAAGGCAGTAGGTTGAAAACTTCCAATACTCATTAGTTCATAAGAGTATCCCGCACCAATTCGATAGCGATCTTTAATTCCATAGTAAAGAAAAACCTGAAGTGGAATATTGAGTCCATTGCCTTTAAAACCTAAACTGGAGGTGCCGGGATTTTCAATGAAGGCACCTGCGACAGGTATCGTTTTGTCGATCGTTACATCGTTTACCCAGTTTCCATACCGGGTAGCGGTTGAACTGGAGAAAATTTGAGGTGCGGCATCAGGTGCCTGATAGATTCCAAATCCGGGTAGTTGATGGCTAAAAAAGGTATTGCCGTAACCAATGCTGATACCGAAGTTGATGTTCTTGAATACCCGGCCAATGAAATCTGCACCCTTCCGTGGCTTTGCATAAAAATGATCCAGCGGAATGGGCGATTTCTCCTGATCTTGAGAAATGCTTTCAAGAGGTAGCCAAAGCACCATCGCGGCAATTAGCAGAACGATATTTGAAAATTTAGCCAGTGTAAAGCATTTTGGAGCTGAAAGATAAGAATTAACCCAGATTAGTGCTGATAAATTGAATAGGCAACTTCCAAGGAAGTAAACGTGTGATAAAGCACCTGACCATCTGTTACCCTGTAGGTAAACGACTGGTCGCGTGGCTGAGATGATTTGGATTCCAAATTGAGCCTAATTGTGGTTTCTCCGACAGGCAACGGAATTCTTGCATAGTAAATTGAGTGTGGCAGAGTTTGCCAATTTCGTGTGTCCGCTTTCTCTGAAAGCGAATTGAATAGACCAAGCACCGCACCGATGTTTTCGTTTTCCTTTTTCAGCGCATGTTCTGCTGCTTTTTTTAGGGCTACTCTTGCAAGCGCTTTTCCAAATTCAAACCCCATTCTTTCTTCCAACGCCTTGAATGCAATTTTACTAATATTTTCAGCTGGCTCAAGTCCATACTTGACTCCCTCGACTTCTATTTCTGCTTTGTCGTAAAAAGTAGGCCGTTCGATATATCTTGGGAAGGCAACTCTAAAGAACTCCATGCGGGCAAGGCCTTGTAGCTGATCTTGAGAATAATTCGACTTTGGAAAACGAAATGAAAGACCTAGCTCTTGATTGTTGAATATCAGGAAATTAGTAGATCTATGATCAATCGAGAAGTTAATTGACCATTCGGTTTTTACCGGAGCTAATCCGTTATGCCAAAAAAAGATCAATTCGCCACCGTCACTTTTTTTGAATTGATAATCCCCCATGGCAAATTCGGTTTTGTAGTGATCAAACTCTTCGGTCAAGCCGCTGAGCCAGGCTGTTCGAAGAAGGTCTTTCTTAAGTTGAAGAGGTGCTCCAACCTGAAACATTTGTTCATACTCATTTTTGTAGGCATCCCATGAATTACGATAAGCAATGAAAGCGTTATTGTAGTCTTTGTCGGCATCATAAATGATTCCCATCAGGTTGTTGATAAACGCATCGTGTTTGTACCTATTGCCCGAGCTGTACCGATCACTTAACTGCTGAAGCCGAATATTCAATCGCCTGCACTCCACCAATGCTTCATCGATCTTGTTCATTTTTAGAAAATTGAGTGCCTTGTAGTAAAGCAACATCAGATGCTCATGATCTTCCCCCCGATAAACAGTAATGGTTGGATTTAACAAATAGGATGCGCCCTCGCTGAAATAGTCGATTTTGAAGTCCTCCCAGAATAAAAAGGCCTGCTCAAAAAACTCATTGCTCTCTTCGTACTTGCCAAGCACTGATAAAACCAAGCCCCTATTGACAAAATGTAGAAACCGATCGCGCCCTGTAGCCTGACGCGTGTTGCCCCGAAGTGTTTTGAGAGCAGGTTCAATTTGGCCTGTTTCGAATGACTGATTAAATTCGTGGTTCGCCTGATAATAAGTAGCGCAGGATGAGAGCAATCCGCCAAGAATAAAAGTTAGGGCGGCCAATCGATAGTCGATGGTCGATAGTCGTCTGGAGGACTGTTGACCATTGACTATTGACCTTAGATTGGTGTCCATCGTTAATTTCGAATATTCTTCTTGATCTCTTGTTGCCCATACCAGACTCGCTGGTTTGTCTCCATGTCGGTAAGAAAAAGTGTTGTGGTATAATTGACGACTCGCTGCTTTTTGTAGATATCTGTTTCGGAAGTCATCTCGCCCAAGAGCATCAGATTGGCCCCGGTTTCTTCACCCCATTTGGCTACCGTTTTTGGACTGGCGAAATCTTGCTGATCGGCACGTTCCAATCGAATTTTATCTCTGAAATCAGCCGACTCAACCAGATCGGCCAGACCTGAATTGTAGATGGCTAATTCTATCTTTTTAATGTAGTTGGCAGCATCAATATGCTCGCTTGTTTTATTTCGAACAGTGCCAACAATAATAGCGGGTTTTCGAGAGTGACTCTTGCAGTACTCTTTGAATTTTTCGCTATTGAGCAGGTCATTGACCATGCGGTCGGCAACCTGTCGAGAGTCACCATCGTTCCATCGGCCACTCAAATCTACCTGCTGGCCGGGGTCAAGCCGGGTGACAGTTCTTGCACATGAGGTAAGCAGCACTGCTAGGAGAAATATTCGAAACTGAGAGGCCATATGTTGACAATCTATTTTTTGAAATTAGCCAAAATCAGACCAAAGGTCACACGGATTTTAAACGTTGAATAGTATCAGAAGGATGTTCTGAGGTGAAAACAAAGTTGCCGGCAACCAGTACATCAGCACCAGCATCAAGAAGTGGTCGTGCATTTGCCATGTTCACTCCACCGTCAATTTCGATAACAGCCTTAGAGTTCTTTTGCAGAATTAACTGCTTGATTTCCTTCACCTTCGAATACGTGTTTTCAATAAATTTCTGACCGCCAAACCCTGGGTTCACCGACATCACACAAACCAAATCAACATCTGCGATAATCTCAGAAAGGCTCGCAGCAGGTGTATGTGGATTTAGCGCCACTCCTGCTTTTATGCCCATCGCTTTGATTTGCTGTATGTTTCTGTGTAGGTGTGCGCAGGCTTCCTGGTGGACGGAAATGACCTCCGCTCCTGCCTTGTAAAAGGCCTCTACGTATTTTTCCGGATTCACGATCATCAAATGAACGTCCAGTGGCTTGGTGGCATGTTTTTTAATCGCTTCAACTACTGGCAAACCCATGGAGAGATTGGGTACAAATACGCCATCCATGATATCTACATGAATCCAATCGGCTACACTTCCGTTAATCATTCTCACCTCTCGCTCTAGGTTGGCAAAATCAGCGGCTAAAATCGAGGGGGCTATGATGGGTTTACTCATGTTCGTTGATGCGTTTTATATCGCTCAAAGATAGCTGTTCAAGATCATTTTGATTGCCGACTGTACTCAATTTATAGTAGCTTCGCCCCGATTTATTGTGTATGAATTTATTTGAACTTTATCCCGTATCCATCACTAACTCTCTCAGCGGTCGTAAAGAGTTGTTTACGCCCATCAACCCTCCCTTCGTGGGTCTTTACTCTTGTGGGCCAACCGTTTATAACGAAGTGCACTTGGGAAACCTGCGCACTTTTACCGCCTTTGATGTAGTGTTCCGTTACCTGACCCACATCGGGTATAAAGTACGCTATGTGCGCAACATTACAGATGCAGGTCATTTGACTAACGATGCGGGAGAAGGCGTAGATCGGATTGAGGAGCGCGCCAAATTGGAAAGGCTGGAGCCAATGGAAGTGGTGCAGAAATATACCTATGGATTTCATGAAGTATGCCGCATCTTCAATATTCTGCCGCCCAGTGTTGAGCCCACGGCCACCGGGCATATCGTAGAGCAAATTGAAATGGTGAAGAAGATTTTAGATAATGGCTTCGCCTACGAGAAGAATGGCTCGGTATATTTTGACGTGCGCAAGTTTATGAAAAAGCACAAATACGGGGAATTGAGTGGCCGAAATATTGATGACTTATTGGAGGGGACGCGGGAGTTGGACGCACAGGAAGAAAAAAAGAATTCAGTTGATTTTGCAATTTGGAAAGCCGTTACACCAAGTCACATTCAAAGGTGGCCTTCACCATGGGGGGATGGTATACCCGGCTGGCATCTAGAATGCTCGGCCATGGGCACCAAGTATTTGGGAAAGGAGTTTGACATTCATGGAGGCGGTATGGACTTGAAATTTCCACACCATGAATGTGAGGTCGCACAAAGTGTTGGCGCCTATGGTAAGGCACCAGTTCGTTATTGGATGCACTCCAATATGTTGACCGTAAATGGTGAGAAGATGAGTAAGTCAAAAGGCAACTCATTTTTGCCACGCGAGTTGTTTGCGGGTGAACATCCGTTACTTGACAAGGCATATAGCCCAATGTCGGTGCGCTTTTTCATGCTTCAATCGCACTACAGTAGCACACTTGATTTTTCTAACGAGGCGCTAGGTGCAGCAGAAAAAGGCTATCGTAAACTGAGTGCCGCCAGTTACAAATCAGGAGTTAAAGGATGAGATTATCCGATTAACAGCAGATTGCTATCGCACCATGAGCGATGACTTCAATACAGCAAAAACGCTGGCCGTACTATTTGAGATGGCATCTCGGATTAACGATTTTAAGTCTGGCAACACACCAATTGGTAGTGTTGATGCACTAACTTTTGAAAAGTTGAAAGCCACCTTCATTGGCATAATGGAAGACGTACTTGGCTTGGTGGAAGACAAGACGACCAACAATGAATTGCTGGAAGGAACAATCAATGTACTCATCGAATTGCGCAAATCTTCAAGCTATTGGCGTGCAGTTGAAAGATGGAAAAGGGGGAGAAATTAGTTATACGATTGAGTTATAGGTAAGTTTATCAGGGACTTAATCAATTATCTTGGTAAAAACTGCCTTTTATTTGAGAGCTGAACTCTTCACCTGAGGGCGAAAAAGTACATTTGTTATCCAAGTTTGTGTTAAAGAAGATCTTCATCATACCGGTTCGTTTTTATCAGGGTGCTATCTCCCCCTACCTTGGCAGTCACTGCCGACATGCTCCTTCCTGTTCACAGTACATGATAGAAGCAATCGAAGAATGGGGTGTGCTGAAAGGCATATGGTTGGGGACCAAGCGAATCGGTCGATGTCATCCCTGGGGAACAAGTGGTTATGACCCGGTACCAAAAAGAGAAAGTCAGAAATAACTATTGATGATCAAACGTCTCTTTAAATTCTTTGGGCTTGCAATTCTGTTTATTCTCGGAATAGTTGTTGTCTTATGCGCTTTGTGGTACAGGCGGGATGTTTCTGTTACTGATTTGGAGTCCAATTACTTAACACCTCAGTCATCGTACATCACTGTGGATGGTTCGAACATTCATATTCGCCAACAAGGAAAAGGAACACCTCTTTTTTTGCTGCACGGAAGCTTTGCTTCGTTGCATACCTGGGATGGCTGGGAGAAGGAATTGAGCAAGCACTACAAAACCATCTCTCTCGATTTCCCCGGACACGGATTGACAGGGCCTATTGCTTCCCAAAAATATTCAACCGATGACTATGAACGACTTGTGATTCATTTAGCCGATCAATTAGAGATTGATACTTTTTTTGTAGCCGGTAACTCCATGGGCGGTCAGGTAGCCTGGAAATTGGCGGTGCATCACCCCGCCAGAGTGAAAAAACTAGTCTTAGTAGATGCTGCGGGATACTGGAAAATCAGCCCAGACAGTTCTTCAAAGAAACAAGGCAGGCCGTTCATCTTCAAACTCTTACAAAATGATTTTGTTGCTAAAAGCATGATCAAGATTACACCTCGTTTTTTATTCAAAATGAATTTAAAGCAGGTCTATGGCGATCCCACAAAAGTTAAGGAAGAGGATGTAGATCGATTTTATGACTTAATGTTGAGAGAAGGAAATCGCGCCTCTACGGGGAGAAAAAGACGCCTGGATTCCTGTGTCCAATGCCTATCGATTTAAGGAAGACATCAAAGACGCGGAGCTAAGAGTATTTGAGGGAGCAGGACACGTGCCAATGGAAGAAATTCCATCTGAGACAGTAGCAGCCGCGCTTCAATTCTTACAGAATAAACCAAGTTAGGATCGCCAGTAATAGACAAAGCAATAGCCAAAAGAGAAAATGCTTATTGCTAGTTCTGGACTCAGGCATACTCCGTGTTGAACGATGAGTGCTTATCAGAGTTAGGCCTTTAACATATTACTACCACCTGAAGGAATTCAATAAACGATTCACTAAAATTGCGTTCAATTACTTAAGCGCCCATTCATGACGAAGTTCACATTTACAGAAAAGAAAGACACACGTTCGGGTTTTGGAGCCGGACTCCACGAACTAGGAAAGAACAATTCAAATGTGGTTGCACTTTGTGCGGATCTTACCGGGTCGCTCAAAATGGATGCCTTTAAAAAGGATTTTCCCGATCGCTTCTTTCAGGTAGGAATTGCGGAGGCCAATATGATGGGGCTTGCAGCAGGAATGACTATAGGTGGCAAGATCCCTTTCACAGGAACCTTTGCCAATTTCTCAACCGGTCGGGTATATGACCAGATTCGTCAGTCGATTGCCTATTCGAATAAGAACGTGAAGATATGTGCTTCGCATGCAGGCCTCACACTAGGTGAAGACGGAGCCACTCACCAGATTTTGGAGGATATCGGTATGATGAAAATGTTGCCTGGAATGACCGTGATCGTGCCCTGCGATTACAATCAAACCAAAGCAGCCACGCTAGCTTTGGGAACACATGTGGGTCCCGCTTATCTCCGGTTTGGCCGGCCTAGCTGGCCTATTTTTATGGCGGCCGACAGACCCTTTACAATTGGGAAAGCAGACAAACTGATCGATGGAAAAGACGTGACCATCATAGCAACCGGCCACATGGTTTGGCAAGCAATAGAAGCTGAAGCGAAATTGGCAGAGAAAGGAATAAGCGCTGAAGTAATAAATATACATACTATTAAACCCTTAGATGTAGACGCAATTCTCGCATCGGTTCAAAAGACAAAATGCGTAGTTACTTGCGAAGAGCACCAAATTAATGGCGGTCTGGGTGATAGCGTGGCACAAGTCTTAACTCGCTTCTACCCTGCTCCACAGGAAATGGTAGCTGTAAACGATAGCTTTGGAGAAAGTGGCACCCCGATGCAATTGCTAGAAAAGTACGGTCTCAGTCCGAATGATATAATTAAATCTGTAGAAAAAGTCATAAAAAGAAGGGGTTAAGAATTCAAGATTCAAGAATCTAGATCCAAAACCTATGCATGAAGTGACAAGTAAAAATCATTTATGGTTCGATAGTTGTTGCGTTGTGGCAACGCATCTGTTTTGAAAAAACTCATCAAATGGCTGGTTTATGCAGTGCTGGGTCTGTTTGTCTTGGCGATGTTACTGGTTGGTCCTATTGACAAAACCCCACTTAAAGAACAACCTTTTTATCAAACAATGGTCAGTCGGCTAGATACGATCCATCCTAACCTATCAAGAAAGGATAAAGTAAAAGTGGGTTGGGCTAAATTTAACATTACACCAAGCTACTCAATGCCCATGGCGGGCTATACACCGAAAGACAAATACGAATCCATTCACGATTCAATATATGGAGGTGTGATCGCCATGACTAATGGAAGCAGCGTAAACGTTTTTGTCTCACTCGACTTAATGTTGTTTCCTCCCTCAATAAAAAATAGAGTGAATGAA
>VYLB01000219.1_pt1 | contig 17040 bp, 16 predicted proteins | sample 5114431 | NCBI WGS metagenome assembly VYLB01 (sample SAMN12291786, study PRJNA351875) | freshwater metagenome | isolation source: freshwater lake | place: USA: Michigan, Gull Lake | collected 2013-08-08
GTGAATAAAACACCCGTTTCATCGGATGAATTTGTTTATCTCTACAAGAAAAATCACCAAAATAAACCAGAAGATTTTACCGAAGTAAAAATCAATGAGTACTTAAATCTATTTATCAATTTCAAGCTGAAGGTGGCGGAAGCCAGAACGTTGGGGATGGATACAACGGCTAAGTTTATTAAAGAGTTTAAGACCTACCGCGAAGACCTAAAGAAACCCTACCGTGCAGAACCCGATGCTCTGGAAAGGCTGACAAAGGAAGCTTACGAGCATTTAACTCAAGAAGTGAGAGCTTCCCATATTCTCATCAACCTTAAGCCGGACGCATTTCCTTCCGACACACTGAATGCTTATGCCAAAATTGATATTATTAAAAAACGAATTGAAGCCGGTGAAGATTTTGAAAAGCTGGCGCGCGAACTTTCCGAAGACCCATCCGCCAAGTACAATGGCGGAGATCTCGGTTACTTTACTGCTATGCAAATGGTTTACCCATTTGAAGAGGCCGCCTATAAAACCGACAAAGGTAAAATGTCCAACATCGTGCGTACACGTTTTGGATATCACCTGATAAAAGTGATCGATAAAAAACCAGCTCGTGGTGAAGTTGAAGTTGCGCATATTCTTTTAAGAAACGAAACAGCAGATGACGCCAAAACAAAAAACAAAGCCTTTGAAATTTTTGATCAGTTGAAAGCGGGTAGGCCATGGGATGAGCTTTGCAAAGAGAATTCGCAAGACGCGAATACAAAAGATACGGGTGGAAAACTGAGGCCTTTCGGAGTGGGTGCTTTAGCGTCCGTGCCAGAGTTTGAAAGAACCGCCTTCGCACTCGCTAAACCGGGAGACATCTCAGATCCGTTTAAATCTTCGATTGGTTGGCATATCGTCCGTTTGGATAAGAAAATACCTCTTCCATCTTACGCTGAAATGGTAGAATCATTAAAACGAAAAGTTACCCGTGATGAACGTCTACAAATTTCTCAACAAGCTCTAGCGACCAAGAGAAGAAAAGATTTTGGTTTTGAGGAAATAGCGGAAAACAAAAGATTTATTTTTGATTTGGCCGATACAATGCTTACGAAAGGAAAGTGGCAGTACAAAGGCGATAAAGCATCGCTCGCCAAACCAATTTTTAGAATTCGGTCTAAAAACGTTACGATCGGTGAATTTGTCACTTACGTAAAGGTCCATCAGGCGCAGTCCACAATGATTCCGGATGCACACATTAACCAGCTATACAACTTTTTTGTTGACGATGTCATCACATTGGTTGAAGAGGAAAACCTAATCAGAGACAAGCCCGAGTTTAAAAATTTGTTGACTGAATACCGCGAGGGCATTCTCTTCTTTGAAATCATGGAAAAAGAAATTTGGAATAAAGCCTCGCAAGACACTTCCGGCCAACGCGGCTTTTATGAAAGAAATAAAACAAAATACGTAGGCGGAAACCGTGTAGAAGCGCGCATTTTTTCAACTCCCGATAAAAATCTAATTACCGATTTCAAAAAGAAAATCGAGAAAGGGGACACCATTCAAAATGTCGATATCAAAAAATTCAAATCCGTACAGGGATTTCGGAATTATGAAAAAGGCGAAAGCAAAATTATTGATAACGTCACTTGGTCGTCCGGATTACATGAAACCGAAACAGATAAGACTTTCCACTTAGTAGAAATAAACAGGTTGGTGGCGCCAGGTATCAAGAGCTTTGAAGAAGCTCGTGCCAGCATCATATCGCCTGCAAACGGTCACTTTTTGCTGCATTCTGGGGATGCTCGCCTCTTCGTGCGATTTGATTCAAATTAAAAGAGGAAAAAAAGGTTCTGACGAATCAAGAAAGCCAGTTGCTCGAGTGAATCAGTCCTTTTTGTACCTGGACGAATTGAAAGGCATAGTCCCCAAAGATGCTACAGCAACTGACAGTGCCGCCAGAATCTCCTCTTACGTGACCAGTTGGATCCGCAAACAACTGCTCTTAAATGAGGCAGCGAAGAACATCGACATCAACGAAGCCGAAGTAGAACGGAGGGTGGAGGAGTATCGATACAGCCTTATTGGGTACGAATTCCAAAATTTCTACATCAAAAAAAACCTAAACGATTCAGTATCTTCCACTGAGATTGCCGCTTATTACAAAACTCATCTTGATAACTTCGTTTTGAAACAAAACATTGTGCAGGGCACTTATATAAAGGTTCCAAAAACGGCACCGCGCATTCAGCGGATTAAACCGCTCGTTTTTTCAAACAAGGCCAAGGAAATGGAGGAATTAAAATCCTATTGCCTCAGTTTTTCTGCAGAGTATCAATTACCCGATTCAACATGGATTGAACTTGATAAGCTCGTGGCAAACTCTCCGATGGCGACCATTCCTGATAAAATCCAGTTTTTGCGCAACTACCGCTACTACGAAACCAATGACCAGGATTTTCTCTATTTCCTGAAAGTTGATGCCTTTAAAATTGTAGACAATGTATCGCCTGTTGAATTCGTAGAGAGCGAAATCAAAAACATTATTTTAAACAAAAGAAAAGTAGAACTTGCCAAAAAATTGGAGGACGAGGTATATGAAAATGGTGTTAAACGAAAGGAATTTGAGGTTTTTAATCCTTAACCTATTCTTTCTGGCTGTAAGTCTGCAACTTTCCGCGCAGGAAAAGGAGAAAACAGGCTTCGTGGTGGATAAAATCATCGCCAAGGTTGACAACTATATTGTAATCAAATCAGAGCTGGAGTCCGCTTATCAAGGTTATATAGCGGAAGGTAATCAGCAATCAGAGGATGCAAAATGTCAGCTTTTCAATCGATTAATAATGAACAAGCTGATGGTTGCCAAAGCAGCCATTGACTCTGTATTGGTTACCGACTTCGAAGTGGATCAAAATACCAGTCAGCGTATGAATGCAATTCTGCAAAACTCAGGTAACTCGCCTGAGGAGCTAGAACGCAGATACGGTAAAAGCTTAGAGCAAATTAGAGTTGAATTGAGAGATCAGATCAGAGAGCAATTATTGGCTCGCGAAATGACCGGTCGCATTACAAAAGACTTAAAAATCACGCCCGCTGAAGTAAAACGGTTTTATAATAAGATACCGCAAGACAGCTTGCCATTCTACTCATCAGATGTAGAAATCGGCCAGATTGTAAAAGTGGCAAAGATCAGTGATGCCCAGAAAGAGGAATCGAAGGCAAGATTAAGAGAGCTTCGTGAGCGCATTTTAAACGGAGAAGATTTCAATGCGTTGGCTCAGAAATATTCAGAAGATCCTTCAGCGCGATCCAATGGCGGGGAAATGGGTTTTGTTGGTCGTGGAGCAATGGTGCCTCAGTTTGAGGCCATGGGCTTTAAGCTGCGCAAAGGAGAAATTTCCCAACCCTTTGAATCGCCTTTTGGCATACACATTATGCAATTAATTGACAGAAGAGGAAATGAATATAACTCACGGCATATTCTCCTGCTTGGCAATCCCTCAGTGGATGATATAGCGAAGGCTGAGAAATATCTCGATAGCCTGAGGAGAAAAATTGTAAAAGACAGCATCAAGTTTGAATATGCTGCTAAAGAATATTCTGACGATACACCCACAAAGGGGCGAGGTGGCTTTTTCACAGATGCAGACGGTGGCCTTCACGTCTCGCTTCGTGAAATTGACCCGGTAGTTTACCTGGCGATTGATACTATGAAAGTGGGTTCTATTTCAAAACCACTTACCTATCGCACAGAAGAAGGAAAAGAGGCCGCTCGCATCCTCTATTTCAAAGCGAAACTCCCACCCCACCAAGCAAATCTAAAAGATGACTGGCATCGGATTCAATCGGCCGCACTGGCTGAAAAGAAGGATAAAATAATCGAAAAGTGGTTTGTAAAATCAAGGCAAGATGTTTTTATCAACATAGATCCGGCCTACAACTATTGTAAAATTTTAGAGTAGCAAAAAAGTAGGCAGTAGGTAAGAGCAAAAGGCAATGGTGACGTTGACAATTTACAAAAAGGCAATTGACAAAGCTTCAGAATATCCATGAGATATTTGCTTTCAATAAATAGTAAATAAGTGTCCAAGCGAAAATTCTGACTTCTACATTCTGACTTCTTTTCTATCGAGAATAAACACAAGAAAATGGCAAAACAGTTTACCAATGACGTTGAAGCAGCCGATGCTCTTGCTCAGATGTATTTAAATCTCAAAAAAGAGATTGCAAAAATAGTAATAGGGCAAGATGACGTTGTTCGCTTGATATTAACAGGCATTTTTTGTCAAGGACATTCGCTACTGATCGGAGTTCCCGGATTGGCGAAAACGTTACTCGTTCAAACCATTTCCACTTCGCTTGATCTGCAGTTTAAACGCATTCAATTTACACCGGATCTGATGCCCTCCGATATTGTAGGTGCAGAAACCATGGATAAGGAGCGCAATTTTCAATTTGTAAAAGGACCCATTTTTGCAAATATTATTTTGGCTGACGAAATCAATCGTACGCCACCAAAAACCCAAGCTGCGTTGTTGGAGTCAATGCAAGAATATGCGGTAACTATAGCAGGAAATAATTATCCTTTGCCGAGACCTTTCTTTGTATTGGCTACGTTTACTATTTTCTTAGACTATCCCACTTACCAACAAGAAATAAGTATTGTAAAAAATACAACTGCTGATGTTACTCAACAAGTTTCTAAAACGCTTAACGCGGAAGAGATTACTGCCTTTCAGCACTTAGTACGAAGAGTGCCCATTGCTGATAATGTCGTAGAATATGCCGTCAAGCTGGTGCAGTCAACCAGACCTGGACAAAACGGCTCGGCCATTGCGAATGACTTACTAGAGTGGGGTGCCGGGCCAAGAGCTTCTCAGTTTTTAGTATTAGGAGCCAAATGCAATGCGTTGATCAATGGTAAGTATTCGCCCGATATTGAAGATGTGCAGGCTGTCGCTAAACCCGTTTTGCGTCACCGCCTGGTAAGAAACTTCAAAGCTGAAGCAGAGGGAATTACCGTGGACGGAATCATTGAGAGGCTGATGGCTTAGCTTTGTTTTTCCTTGAACGGAATAATTTCAAAATCTTCGGCTTTGGAGAAATCCGCAAATACCTGCCGAATAAAATCATTGGGTACTGCTAGTTTCCTTTTGGTCATATCTATCCATGCGCCATCCATGTTTAACCCAAATTTTTGCAGTAGCAAAATTTGCAAGCGGTTGACGCAACATGCATAGCATTTTGGTCAAGGTTGACCCTGAAAAAGCCCTTTTTGGGCTTTCTTCGCCCCCCCGGGCAGTTTTGCAGCCAATGGCAAAATCTGGGCCAAATCAACTCACACCTTATCTTCAAATTTTTTTTCTCTTTTAAAGAGTGCCTCTTCACAAAAGAGAATAGGGTAGATTCGCAATTCTTCAAATTTTAAATTTGTTGACCCCGGCTGCGAAAAACAGGCGATACGAGTTGTGGCTCCAAGGTTGTAATTTGCGGAGTGGCGTAGGTGTCTGTTTTGATCTATGTCAGATCAGCGCACTTGACTGGGTATTTCAAAATTTGTCACAAATGGCACTAGCCTAATTTAGCATACTGAAACTGTTTGTGCCTCAATTTTTTATATAAGAAAAGTTTGCGGGTCGCCCCTCTATTGGTGTTAACTTTTGACTAGCGTTAACAAAATTGGATGTGAATTATTTTTGCTTTTAAACAAATTGATGTATACTTAGATCAAATATTTCATAATTTTTATCAGCTAGTTGTACTAGGTTTTTGCAAAAAAAAATGCTAAAGAGTGGTATTTAAATAAAAAATGTTATGCTGTTTCGTTACATAAAAAAGAATGGGCTTATTATTGTTATCGCTATAGTATCACTTCTAATAGGCATATCTACGATATCATTCTTTCTGAATCGTCAAATAATGGCTAAAAGCGTCCTTCTTAAGAGCCAAGCAGATAAAATTACTTTTTTTTCAAAGGAAATTTATATGAATACCCTTAGTAATGCAGATAAAGGGCTTCGCGCCTACGCATTAACCCGTTCGGATATTCATCTGGGTCACTTTAACTACAGCCTTAATAGTAGAAACAGAGCGTTTGATAGCCTTACCTTTTACTTAAATCTACAAAGAGTTGCCGTGCCTAGTGCCGGAGAATCCATTGATTCCTACCTGAAAGAAGAAGGTGAACTGCAAGAAATTCTGAATGAATATTTAGACCTATGTGTGTATATGGCCGGCTTGGTAAAAAAAGACAGTATGAACGAGTTTATGATGTTGCTTAATCAAGATAACGGAATAAAGCCAGGAACTGCTTGGGATAAATTTAACACCAGGTTAACCACCTTCGAAAAGAGCTTAACTCAGGAAGCACAGCGGAGGTATGAAAATGCTATCAGTGCAAACGCAACCATTCAATTTATACTACTATTGGTTGGCTTGCCTTCACTCTATTGGATGATAGTTTCATTAAGGAGAATAGACTCATCGAGGAACAAAGTGCTTGAGGATTTAAGAGCTAGTAATATTAAATACTTGTTTAATCCAGGGGAAATGCAAGTGGACTCGGAAAAGGATGCAATAAAGGTGTCAATAGAGAATTTGAGGAAAGCGTCAACCTTCGTTAAAAATGTGGCCAACGGGAACTACACCTTACTATGGGAGGGGCTTACTGATGACAATGTTCATTTGAATAAGGAGACTTTGGTAGGGGAATTGTTAAAAATGCAGAATCAAATTAAGGCTGCTACGGACGCAGAACAAAAGAGGACTTGGGCAAACGAAGGTCTAAATCTTCTCGGAAGCATTTTACAAAAAGAAACCAATCAAGATTTAATGGCAGATAAGTTCTTGTCAGAGCTTGTTAAATATCTCAAAGCCAATCAAGGAGCCCTGTTTGTTGTAGATGATTCCATTTCTGAAAATCCTAAGTTAAAATTAAGATCAACTTATGCCTATAACAGAAAAAAATTCATTAGTAAGGATATTTTTCCTGGAGAAGGAATTGCCGGACAAGCATGGCTTGAAAAGGAGACCATCTACCTTCGTGAGATTCCTGGCGACTACGTTAAAATCACTTCAGGGCTTGGGGAAGCGCCACCTAATAATGTACTGATAGTTCCATTAAAAGATGACAAAGGAAATATACAGGGCATTCTTGAATTGGCATCCTTTAAGATTTTCTTGCAAGAAGAAATTAGTTTTGTCGAACGAATAGCCGAGACGTTGGCAATTACACTCTCGTCTGCAAAAGGTTTGCAACAAACTAATAATTTACTTAGAGATACCCAGCTTTTAACAGAGCAAATGCGGGCCCAAGAAGAAGAAATGAAGCAAAATATGGAGGAATTAACAGCCACTCAAGAAGAAATGGTGCGTAAGCAATTAGAAAGCAAGAATTTATTGGCTAGCTTAGATTCCTCATTTTGTATAATTGAACTTGATGCTGATAGCCGGATTACCAGGGTCAACGAAAAGATGCTTAAACTAACAAAATACACGTTTACTGATTTGGATGGAAAAGACTTTTTAGGAATTCTGAGAGAAAATGAAAGCATTTTTATCCAGTGGCAAAAACTGGAAAATGGAGAGTCACTGGATGGCAATTTTATTTTAATCAATAAGGATGGATCCTCCACTAAGACGGATGGTATTCTGATACCCATAAATGGTCAATTAGAAAAACTTGATAAGATTTTATTTATGGCGAGACCCGTTGAGTAGTCTTTAAAATTGCAGATTCACAATAACAAAGAGCCAACAGCCTATTTCTATAACTTTAAACGTATTGAATCAACGAATCTTTCTCTACGCCATTAGATCGCGCAATATTGAAACCTAATCAATTAAAATGTTTTATTCAAGAAGCAAACTTCGCTAATCTTCTTGTTGGTAACCGTGTAAATTGCTATAGCTTCATTTATCCAATTGTCTTTGTAACCAGTGATCCGTTCATAGTCAATAATTTTATTGCCAAAAACTATCCGCTTGACAATTTCACATTTCAACAGCGGAGCTTCATTAAAAGACCGTTCGTATTTCTCTCTCATTTTTTGCTTTCCTACGTAGTTAAGGGTATTTGGATAGGAAAGAACCCTTACGCTGTCACTATACGATTCTAAGAACCCATTCACATCCTTATTGTTCCATGCTATCAATTGATCATTGGCCAATTGTTCCCCTATTCTTTCTGTTTCTTTAATCTTAGTATCTACTTCTTTGATCTTAGCGGCTATTTCTTCCTTTGTCTGTGAAAACCCGATATGTGAAAGAACAAAGAAAAATAGAAAAAGTAGTAAGTGCGTGAGAATTAAGTGTTGCATTTTCATAACGATTCATTTTTTGTGATACAAATTCAAAACTAGTAAAATTTCAAATCTAGTAGCTAGACTTAATTGATTAGTTCTCTAACAACAGATAATGATTTCAACTCACTAAAGTTTTCAACATGAGAGGCGTAAAAGCGAAGCAACACATCCAATAAATTTCTTCGCTGAACCTGATTCATCTGTATTACAAAACCAAATTCAGCTGTAAGAAGGTCTTCAAGAATTTTTTCTTCTTTATCGTCAGCAAAAAAAGGTGTTAAGATTTCCTCGGGTTGGTGAACGCCAAAGCCCAAATGACGGCTCAACTTTATCAAGAATAACAAATGAAAATTTTCTATGTTTTGCCTAAGAACATCCAATGAAATAAACGCATGAAATAAAAACTGCCCTAGTTCTTGGGTGTGCGATTGTTCCTTCACAGCACGATTTATTACTTCTGTCAAGAAAAGAGCAATGGTTGATTTCTTAAAGTCTGTCGTTAGTGTTTGGTAGGGATGAAAACACTTCACTTCCTTTATTCGCAAGATATTGGCATTTTCTTTATGATATACCACCATCTCTAATAAAGTGAGCGGTTGATACAAAGCAATTTTGCCTTTTCCTGTTTTGCTGCGTGCGCTATTAACGATGTAAGTCTGCAAACCAAAATGCTCAGTGAATATTGTAACGATAATGGATGACTCGGCATATTTGGTAAATCGAAAAACGATACCGCGCGTTTTGTGGAGCATGATCTAGTTCTTCGACCCGTCCACGAACGCCTTCCTGCTCCGCGCTTCGTATTTATCCTTTTCACCTAGCAGTACCTGCGATTTGTTTTCCGCCAGGCGAAATGAAAAAGAAGCGAGTTCTCCGGTTTGAGCACAAATGGCATGGACTTTTGTCACAAATTCAGCTACGGCTAACAGATTCGGCATGGGGCCAAAAGGGTTGCCTTTATAGTCCATGTCCAACCCTGCCACGATTACCCTCTTGCCGCTATTGGCTAGGGTGTTGCAAACATCTACTATCGCGTCATCAAAAAACTGAGCCTCATCTACCCCTACCACATCGCAATCACCTGCCAACAACAAAATATCTCCTGCAAAATTTACCGGGGTAGAACGAATTTCACGTTCACTATGAGACACGATCTTTTGCTCGTCATAGCGTTTATCTATCACCGGCTTGAATATTTCAACCTTTTGTTTAGCAATTAACGCCCTATTGAGTCTCCGAATCAGCTCTTCCGTTTTCCCGGAAAACATGCAGCCACTTATGACCTCGATCCAACCATTTTTATCGGGCTGGCTGTTCCTACCAATATGGGGTTCAACAAACATACTGCAAGGTAAAAAATCGAATGGAAGTATTAGTCATCTGGCTAGTGGGCCGATCTGATCATGCCAGTTTCATTGTTTTTATAGCCCATTATCTATAGTTGACGTGTGGCAATTTACCCTCTTCAGGAACGCGAATTACAATATCTCCCATTAGTCTTGACTGACAAGCAAGTCGATCGCCTGGCGCAAGTCCTCCTTGATGCAGATATTTTTTTTCCGCCAAACTAGGCTCACTCAAATTCTCCGCTCCCCTAATAACAATCATCTTACAGGTAGTGCACCGACCCTTTCCTCCACAAGCATGCATCCAGTCGATAAAATGGCTGTGCAAAATGGCTAATACCGACTTAGAAAGATCATTGGTAACAACTTCTTTTACACCAAGGTTTTCTATTACTATCTTTACCATCCTTACGCTTTGCCCCGTCTACAAATTTATGGATGAAAAAATAAGCACCAAAGCCATCAACGAATACAGTCAAGCCTATGCGGCAAAACTGGCGGATCAATTTTTCGCAAAAAAACAGCAAATATCGGGTGTTGAAATTTTGTCTCTTTGTGATGTCAAGCAAGTCAATCTGTTTGTCATTCAAGAACTGATGAACATATGGACCCACGAAACCGAAAAAATTAAAAGCCCTTTTTTTGACTATGAAACAAGTGAAGTAAAGGCCGCGCTAATCCAATTTCAAAATGTGCTTTCCAACCATATCTCTGTTGGGAGAACCGCATTTCAGCCTCTTTTGCAATCCTCGATCGCAAAGGCGATTCAGGTAATTATTGCCCCTTATGATTTCTATTCTGAAACACTGGAAAGCTATGGGAAAGGCTACCTCAAAACGGAAGTGTTACGCAAAGAATTAAAGTACTTAAAGATAAATAAGGCACCGCTGGAAAATCTATTGGCAAAGCTAGAAGATCGAAAGTCGGAATTGATTACAGGCAACGAAGCCTTTGCCTTGCTGGATCACATCTTGGAGGAAGTAAACTTCACGCCAGAAGATCTAGATCAATACGTGAGCCAGTTTTCGAAATTGTTGCCATTGAAAGTTGACTCTTTCTTTGAGCCAAAATCACCTAGCGCAACGCCCGAGCAAAAATTAGCAGTGCAAGCAAAAGCATTCTCAGAGCTGCCTTTTTTTGAAAAGGAGGTCAAATCCTTTGTTCCTCCGAAACCAAGACCAAACCGATTCAGGGACAGCCTCACTATCAATCAGAAATTTATGTTTACCAAAATCCTCTTTAAGGGAGATTTTGAGATCTTCTCCGGAGAGATTGAAAAAATTGAAGCATTGCCTTCGTTGAATCATGTGTTGGCCTATCTGGGTGAACGCTATCCCGCATGGGATCGGGAAAGTGAGGAGTATGAAGAGTTTTTAGAGGTGCTACAAAAACGCTTTAGTCAATAGTAGCTTTATACGCGCTGCAGCACCTGACTTCTGTGCGCGTCCAGCTTCAACAAAACAAACAATAGAATTGTAAACCCCCATAGCGAAGAACCACCATAACTAAAGAACGGTAGAGGAATTCCGATAACGGGAAACAAACCGACCGTCATACCAATGTTAATGGCAAAATGGAAAAACAAAATGCAAGCAACACTGTAACCATAGGCTCGGGCAAACCGACTCTTTTGTCTTTCCGCCAAGAATATAACCCGTAGCAGTAGCGCGACAAAAAGTCCAATCACGACCAAGCTGCCTATCCATCCAAACTCCTCACCTATTGTGCAAAAAATAAAATCTGTGCTTTGCTTCGGCACAAAGTCAAATTTAGTTTGCGTCCCTCTCAAAAAGCCTTTACCATTAAGCCCTCCACTTCCGATTGCAATTTTCGATTGTGTCACGTTCCATCCTACGCCCAAAGGATCAATATCCGGATTGACTAATACTTTCACCCTGTTTTGTTGATGCGGTTTTAACACATTATTGACCACATAGTCGACACTCACAATGACGCCACTAATCAACAATGCACCAATAACCAAAATAGCAATTCGCTTAAATTTTTTCTTGCCAAAAGAAATCAACAAAATCAGAATTATAGCAATGGCTGCGTGCAAATAAAGAGGATTGGGAATCAAAAGCGTTAACACAAAAATCGTTGCTGCGCATACCCCAACGATCAAAAGAAAAGGAGACATTCCTTCTCTATAAAATACCAATACAAAAGAAGTAAAAACCAGCGCTGTACCTGTATCTTTTTGTAACTGTATGAGAATGATGGGAACTCCAATCAACGCAAATAAAACAGCCTGATTGCGTAGGTTGTCCATTCGGAAACCTACCGATCCAATATACTTTGCTACCGCCAATGCCGTAATGAATTTTGCAAACTCAGAGGGTTGAACACCAAAAGAGCCGATCCCAATCCACGCCTTATTTCCTCCTACCTCTTTCCCGATGAAAGGAATTAGAAAGAGAAGCACCAATATCAAGCCATAAAAAAGATAAGCAAAGGTTTCATAGAAACGCATGTCGATAATGATGATCATAATTACAATCACCGCTGCCGCAGCAATAAACATTAACTGCCGACCCGAACTCAGCGATAAATCCCAAATAGTTTGGTCAGCGGTTTCATCGTAAATCGCAGCAAAAATATTGAGCCAGCCTAGCGTGACTAGCGCCACAAACAAGAGGATCGTGGTCCAATCAAGCTTTACCGATATGTCATCTTCCCTCCTCAATTTTTTTGATCTAAGAATTTACCGGCCAACACATAGTCTTCAATAAACTGACGTTTTGTTTTGCCTAACATATATTTCTCAATCATCAAACTGGCAATAGAGGCGGCTGCACGTGCCCCTTGGCCGGCATCTTCCACATAAACCGAGATTGCGATTTTAGGATTATCCCTTGGGGCAAAAGCAATAAACACGGAGTGTGCGGGAAGCGGATCATTTTGTACTGTGCCGGTCTTTCCACACACAATAATATCTGCTAGTCGCGCCCTGTACTGCCCAGTTCCAGACTCTACCACTTGTTGCATCGCATCGACAGCAATTCTAAAGTAAGAAGAGTCAATAGTTGTATAGTGTCGTTCGATATATTTCGGCAAGGGCTTGCCATTTTTGCCAATTGCCTTTATCAAATGAGGTGTGTAATAGTAGCCGCGATTGGCGATGATAGCAGCAAAGTTTGCCATCTGTATTGGCACTACCAGATTTTCTCCTTCCCCTATTGCTATGGAATAGATGTTTGAAAATTTCCAGGGGCGATTGTCATAGGCTTGATCATAATAGGCAGGCGTTGGAATTAATCCTCCTTTTTCATTGGGAAGGTCAATGCCTAAATTACTTCCAAATCCAAAACTGTTAATGTGTTTGTTCCATTCCGCAAGGCCGATGCGAGTGTCTTCAAAAGGTGAATTGGAAACGCCTTTGTTCAACATCTTTCGAAGCACACCCAAAAAATAAGGGTTACAAGAATTTGCAATGGCTCCCCTTAAGTCCTGGTTATCATGCCCGGCATGGCAACCGATTAAAGACTTGTCACATCGGAAGCGTGTTTCTGGTGTAATCACTTTTTCTTGAAGAGCCGTCATCGCTTGGGCAATTTTGAAAATAGATCCCGGGCGGTATTGCGCCATCAATGGTCTATTGAATAAAGGCTTCAGGGTATCATTGCTGATCAATCGAAAATTAGAACTGTACTTGCTACCCGTAAGAAGATTAGGATCGTAAGAAGGTCCCGAAACCAATGCCAATACTTCTCCCGATGAAGGTTCAATGGCGGCAATACTCCCAGATTTACCTTTCATCAGCAGTTCTCCATACTGTTGTAAATCTAAGTCAATGCCAGAGACCAAATCCTGACCTGGAATTGCCAAGGTATCATACGCTCCGTTTTTGAAGGAGCCTTTTTCAACACCCTTTACATTCCGAAGTTTAAATCGCACACCACGCTTTCCCCTTAACTGTTCTTCATAATAGGATTCAATTCCACTCTGCCCAATGTAGTCACCTTGACGATAGAACGTCTTTTCATCCCTTTCCAATTGATCTTTGCTTAGTTCACTTACATAACCAAGTGCATTAGCTAATGCGCTGGTCGTATAGGCACGGGTCGTTCTTGACTCAATATAAAAACCAGAGAATTCATCTAATCGATCTTGAACCCGGGCAAAATCCAGGTTAGAAAGTTGATCAATAAAGAGAGTTGGTTTTACTGGTGAATACTCCTTCCTCTTTTTCATCTCTTTAAACTTCAGCCGCAGATCTTCCCTTGAGAGTTCAAAAACCTGGCAAAATTTAGTGGAGTCGAAATTCTTGATATCTTTTACAATTGCCGTCAGGTCATATTCTGGCGTGTTGTAAACAATAAGTTTTCCATGCCGATCGGTGATCAAGCCGCGGAAAGGATATTCTACTTGACGCAGAATTGCATTACTGTCGGCCAACTCTGCATACTTGTTGTCAAGCACCTGAATAAAAAATAATTTGACTAGGAAGATCAAGCCAACCAACACAAAAACAAGTTGTATTATTTCACGCCTTCCTTCGTTCATCTGCGTCTATCTAAAGAAAGATATTGAAGTAACAGCATCACCGTCATGGTAAAAAGCAAACTACTGATAACTTTCAACATCGTGTGCCAAAACATCGTAAAACCCGATGCCTCAACAAAGAAAAGAACCAAATGATGAACAAAGACGAGTGGCAGAGTGTATACCAAAAACCACTGCAATCCATTGGCTGACAACGTAGGAGGCGTTCCAATATCATATCCGCCTTGTGGTGTGATTGTGACAAGCCAATAATTTCTCAAATAGGCTAACAACACGAGAGCCATCGTATGGAGGCCCAAGCTATTGTAGAAAATATCAACTGAAATCCCCAGCAGAAAAGCAATCAACATCAGGCGTAAATTGCTCATTTCTACAGGCAGGAGAAGAATAAACGCTACATATAAAAAACAAAATGACGTATTAAAGAGAACCAAATTTTTTAGCAGTACGACCTGTAAAATGACGTAAACAAAGAATAAGACGATTTGTAAAATTCCTCCGCGTATCATTTCGGATCGCCTATTGTTTTTTGTTCTAACGAATCTTTCTCGATTTTCAAATTGCTCCTAACCACCTCCACAAACGACAAATTGCCAAAATCTTGTGATAACGCGACTTTAATAGAATGAAATTGAGCTTCTTCGTTCAGTTTAAAACTACTAATTGTTCCTATCACAATTCCTTCGGGAAATACCGAATTGTATCCCGAGGTAACAATGGTATCTCCTACTTTCAATTCAACGTGCCGAGGAATATACTTGAGATCAATAAATCGGGTGTCTGTTCCATCCCATTGCACCGTTCCAAAGTGACCCGTACGCTTAATCACGCTTGAAACTTGTTCGTCAATATTTAACAATGATATCAGCACTGCATAATGTTCTGAAACTGATTTCACTTTGCCTACCGCTCCCCTTTGACTAATGGCTGCCATTCCAGCCTGCAATCCATCATCCCTCCCTTTGTTGATGGTAATAAAATTCTTGTAGTAACGGGTAGAGTTATTAACCACTTTGGCACTGATAAAATCAAAACGATTGATAATCGTAGAGTCTCCAAAGAGGCTAAGTTCTCTAGCTAACAAGATTTGATCTTGTTGACTTAGCTTTTTTCTAAGTCTGCTATTTTCTATAGCCAGATCGCTATTGATGTCTCGTAAAGAAAAATACTCCCGAATATTCTGAGAGGTGCTGATAATGCTTGCCGCAATCTGATTTGATGTATTGAAATAGGTGGTACTCTGGTATTGATTGTTCTCAACAAGCAGCCACACACTAGCTAACTCTAAAAACAGAAAAGTGAAAAAAGCCCTATACTCAAAAAGGAATTTAAGGAGCCGTTCCATTCACTTAAGTCATCAATACTTTCCGATAATGGTTAAGATTTTTCAAAGCCGCACCCGTGCCTCTGACAACCGCCCGAAGAGGGTCTTCCGCAACGTGTATCGGCAGTTTGGTTTTCAATGAAAGTCGCTTATCCAGACCACGTAACATGGCTCCACCACCTGTTAGATAAATCCCTTGCTCATAGATATCGGCAGATAGCTCGGGTGGAGATAATTCCAACGCTTTTAACACCGCTTCTTCCAACTTAGATATTGATTTGTCCAATGCAAAGGCCACTTCTGAATAGGAAATCTTGATCGTCTTTGGAATACCTGTCATTAAATCACGACCTCGGATTTCATAGTCATCCGGGCCATCATCTAATTCGGTCAACGCAGACCCCACTTCAATTTTCACACGTTCTGCAGAACGCTCACCAATCAACAGGTTGTGTTGCCTGCGCATATAATCTAAAATATCTCGATTGAATGTATCGCCTGCAATGCGTATAGATTGATCACAAACAATTCCTGACAAAGCAATAACAGCAATATCTGTTGTTCCCCCACCAATGTCCACAATCATATTGCCGATTGGCTGCTCAATGTCTATTCCTATTCCAATAGCCGCAGCTATCGGCTCGTGAATCATATACACCTCCTTGGCATTCGCGTGCTCTGCAGAGTCACGGACTGCACGCTTTTCAACTTCAGTGATCGCTGATGGAATGCAGATGACCATCCGGAGAGAAGGCGGGAACAATCTTTTGCCTGTGTCTATAAGCTTAATCATGCCGCGGATCATCATCTCTGCCGCATGGAAATCAGCGATCACCCCCTCTTTAAGAGGTCGAATGGTGCAATAATGCTAGGCTCATCTACCACCACCTTGTCTTTATGAATAATCAGCGTATTGGCCGTGCCCAAATCGATGGCGATGTCTTGGGTAAAAAAATCGAATAGTCCCATTTAGTTATTTCCTCTAAAATAAAAATTTGAAAGGCCGAAATTACAGAAATAATCCGGTCATTTTTAAAGTGAAATCGCCTAATAACTTACGTGCTAGTGTTTAAAATGCCTCACCCCTGTAAACACCATTGCCATTCCATGCTGATCACAAAAGTCAATCGATTCTTGATCCTTAATGGAGCCTCCGGGTTGTATGACAGCTCTCACGCCTTGTTTATTAGCTATTTCAACACAATCGGGGAAAGGAAAAAAAGCATCTGAGGCCATTACTGCTCCATTCAAATCGAACCCAAACGCAGCAGCTTTGTCAATAGCTTGGCGCAGTGCATCTACCCTGCTGGTTTGCCCAACACCACTGGAGAGCATTTGGCCATCTACCGCCAAAATGATCGTGTTGGATTTGGTGTGTTTACAGACCTTGCTGGCAAATAAAAGAGCTTTTACCTCTGAAGCGGTAGGCTTAACCTTGGTCACGGTCTTTAAGTCGCTTTGTTCATCGGTCTTCAAGTCCACGTCTTGTTCAATTACGCCATTTAACAAGCTCTTGAATTGCTTGGTTGCTGTGAGCGCCTTCTTTTGCCGCAAAATCATCCGATTCTTTTTGGATCGCAAAAGTTGA
>VYLB01000110.1_pt1 | contig 16717 bp, 22 predicted proteins | sample 5114431 | NCBI WGS metagenome assembly VYLB01 (sample SAMN12291786, study PRJNA351875) | freshwater metagenome | isolation source: freshwater lake | place: USA: Michigan, Gull Lake | collected 2013-08-08
AGAGCGACCATAAGACCAGAACAGAGTAAATCTGTTAAGGCAGGTGCGGAACCCCGCAAGGGAAAGAAGCAGAAACCTAAATCGTGAGGTTTGGGAATCACCGTCCGTTTACGGTGGTGAGGATGTCAAAGCGGTTTGTCTGGAGAATCGATCGCCCCTAGGAATTTTTACTTTAAATCGAGCAAACCCTGTTCTTTTAACTTGGGATTAAAACGAATTTCCATCTGTACTCCCCGTTTTTCTAGGGTTGATAAAATATCGTTTTCTACTCGTCTGGATACCTGTTTTAATAACTTGATTTGCCCCAATTCGTCAGCACTTTGATAAAATTCTTTTTCTGTCTCAGTCATGGTTAATTTAGCATCAATTGGTTCTGTCCAGAGTTTTTCATTGCCGATTACTGCCTGACTTTCTCTTAGCCAAGCTTGTTTAATCGATTCGAGAATAGTCCGATTAGGACGATCAATCAACTGTATTTTTAGCCAATAACAAGCTTGGGGCTGTCGGGCAAGATGTTGTTTTAAACTGAGATAAATATCACGAGAATAGCCGACAAACTCTAAGACTTGTTCTCGATCAAAAATGGCATAAACCCCGATTTTCCCCTGGAAATCAGCACAGATATTACCCGTGGCATCTAGGTAGGGAATATATTCTAATTGTTCGAGATTAGCAAAAGTATCAGGCTCATTCATAATTAATCGTCGCTAATTGGTTGGAGATAGCTAAATTATACCTAAGTTTGAATTTTATATTCCAGGCTGTGGCTAACCTACTATGGTAAATTAACAGTTAGACTGACAGTTTATCTGCCCAGGAGTAACCTAAAGGTTAATGGAGGCGGTGTGATCGTTTTCTGATTCTGGAAGGGTAAGAAGTTGACCGTTTTTGACAAGAGGTACTAGGAGCAAGTGTTAGTAAAGTTAATATTGATCAACTGCTTACCCTTTAAAATTGTGCCAAAAAGTTTTAGGCTAAATTAGTCCCCAAAAATGATCAATTCTCAATGCCTACTGGTTCTCGTAACGAAATTGTTCACGCGGCCCTAAGTGGTCAAGTGGTTTCTTTTCCCACGGATACAGTTCCCGCTTTAGCGGTTTCTCCCCCCTATTCTTCCCTGATTTTTGCCGCTAAAAAACGGACTTTTGATAAACCCTTAATTCTCATGGCGGCCTCAGCAGCAGATTTATGGGATTATGTCAAGGGAAATCAGGAAGAAAGGGAAATTTGGCAGCAAATGACCGAAAAACACTGGCCTGGGTCTCTAACTTTGGTTTTACCTGCTTCTGAAAAAGTACCAAAAGCTCTTAACCCTAAAAATCCTAGCACGATTGGTATCCGAGTTCCCGCTCATGCGATCGCACGAGAAATTCTTGGTCGAACTGGTGTTTTAGCGACCACAAGTGCTAATCTGTCAGGACAAGAGCCTTTATTGACTCCATCCGCAATTATGACTACTTTTCCCTCGGTGACGGTGTTAGCGCCCACAGAAAGGCAAGCATGGGGAATAATCAATAGTGGACAACCCTCCACCGTCGCGCGTTGGCAATGTCAAGGATGGGATGTCTTACGACAAGGGGCAGTTTTTCTGTAAATATGGACGATATTGACGCTTTAAAACGGGAATTACAGCAAACTCGCCTCGCTTATCACCTGGCTGTGGCAATTAATCACCTCAAAAGCAGTTTTTTGGGACGGGTTGCCCACGAATTGCGATCGCCATTGAGCAGTATGATCAGTCTCCATCAACTGATTCTCGCCGATCTTTGTGAAAGTCCGGCCGAAGAAAGGGAATTTATCGCCCAGGGGCAACTGGCGGGCTGTAAACTGATGGCAATGCTCGATGAGATGATTAATCTCTCCAAACTAGAGTCTGGTACTATACCTCTCGATCAAGAAATTTTTTCTTTAACTAAACTCTGGCAAGATTGGGCAAGTTTAACCTATTTACAGGCAGCTAATAGCAATATTAAGCTTAAATTTAGCCCTTTAACCGATGATATTGCTATTATTGCCGATTATCAACGTTTATCCTCCGCTCTTGTCCTTCTCGTCGATGCAGCGATCACCAACTTAGCGAGCGGCTCTATTTGTATATCGGTAAGCGCCCTTGGCGAGAAAAAAGTCACTATTACCCTAGAATTTCCGGGGGAAATCGCTCTCTGGCAAATGCCAGAAATTTCTCCTTTGAGTTTAGAATCAAAGCCAGAAGAAGTCAAACAATTTACCCAAGCTCTCGGTCTTTCTCCCGGTCTTAAATTCCAGTTAGCGAAAGGCATTATCGAAGTATCGGGGGGGGAAATGAGCTTAGATCAAATCGATAACAATAGTCAGGACAAGCTCACACGGATCGTTTTTTCTTTACCTCGATCGCCGGATAGGAAAACTCCTCGGGATAACGATTAAATAATACCATCGTCGTGGTGGCGTTGCTTTGGAAACCAATGCGCCGGTAAAAATTTTCTTGATTAGTAGTCATCAAATAGACTCTTTCCACCCGATTTATTCGGGGATGGGCCAAGACTGTTTCTACTAATTTACGCCCTAAACCCGCTCCCTGATAATCGGGATGAACGATCACATCCCAAATAGTTGCCCGATAAATGCCGTCGGAAGTGGCCCGAGCAAAACCAATTAATTGCCGCTCATTCCACACCGTCACCACTGGATCACTATAGTCAATTGCGGTTGCTAAATCTTCCAAACGGCGATCGATTGCCCAAAATGCGGTTAAATTAAATAATTCTCGTAGTTGCAATAGATCTATCTTGCTTTTATCCTCGTCAAACTGAATCTGACTACAATCAACCATGATATTTCCTTAGTCTAAGACTAAAAAATAGGAGAAGATATTTTTCCGAGAAAGAGGATTCACGCTCGATCGGACTGATTTATGAGCAATTTCCCCTAATCTATGTGTTTGATTATACTCAATGCCTCAGATAATCTCTAGTTGATTTATCGTGATTTCTTGACAAGTCATTAATCAGTGATCAGTGATCAGTTATCAGTTATGGTTCTTCGGTTTGTGTGATCAGTTTAACTTACTATAGAAGCGATCAATCTTTGTGTCCTCTGTGTCTCTGTGGTTCCTTCTACTCGCTCGCCAGCAGAACTGTATCTTAGAATACATTTTACCCACCAAACCTAAGAGAGCCGTTCTTCGGTTTGTGTGATGCAACGGACAGGGTTATAAGGAATGAAACTCTTACAGAGAAAGACATTTGGCCATTTTTGTCAATTGTTTTCGCTCTAGAACGAACTAATCAATTAAGTCTCTTGCCAAATAAGGATTTAGTCGATTTATGCCCCCCGATCGAACCATACCAAGTAACGAAGAACCTCACTGATTACTGTTTACTGTTTACTGATCACTGAAAAAAGCTTCCCCACACCCCACAGCAATGCTTAACCATCAAAGATCTTCGCCAGTGTCTGTCATTTGTTTAGGGGAAATCCTCTCTGATCTAATTGCCGATCAAAGCGAGCGCTCTATAGAGCAAGTGACTTCTTGGACAACCTATGCCGGGGGTGCGCCGGCAAACGTGGCCTGTGGATTGCGAAAATTGGGCATAAATTCGGCTTTTATCGGTTGTGTGGGCAAAGATCAACGAGGGGAACAGTTAATCGCCTTGCTAGACGCTCTCGGAGTCGATACCACTGGTGTACAGTATCATGCCACCCTACCCACCCGACAAGTTTATGTCACCCGCGATGCTGGGGGAGACAGACATTTTGCGGGTTTTGGCGGCATTAAAACGACGGATTTTGCCGATACTGCCCTTAATGGTGACTTATTAGCCGAAAATATCTTTAAAAATGCCGATTATCTAGTTATGGGAACCCTAGGGTTAGCCTATCCCCCGGCGAGAGCGGCGATGATGCGCGCCCTCGAATTAGCTAAAATTTACGGGGTGAAAGTATTGATCGATATCAACTGGCGGCCGGTTTTTTGGCCTAATCTTGAGGCCGCTGCTGATCGGATTCGAGATTTTATCGTCCAGGCCGATTTGCTCAAATGTAGCGAGGAAGAAGCAGCATGGTTATTTTGCACTGATACCCCCGTCAGAATATCATCACAATACCCCAATTTAGGTGCAATTCTGGTTACTGGCGGCGCAAAAGGTTGTAAATATCATTTAGGCGAAAATAGCGGCACTGTTGAGGCTTTCCCTGGGGAGGTAGTGGATACAACTGGGGCAGGAGATGGCTTTGTAGCTGGTTTTTTAGCTCGTGCTAGTCTTGGAGGCGATCAAATCGGGGAAAATGCCGATTTAGCCCGTAATGCGGTGATTTATGCCTGTGCGGTGGGGGCAATGGTGACAAGGGCGGCAGGAGCGATCGCATCCCAACCGAATCGGGAACAGGTGGAGGAGTTTCTAGCGGCCTTTGATACTAAATCCTGTTTAAAAAGTATAGGAGAGAAGGGATGGGGGATGGGGGATGGGGGATAGAGGGGAAACAATCCATAACTGGGTTTTTAAAGTTAGATCGGCAGTTAATCACAGGATTAAAAACGGATTTAGTATTATTTGCCAGTTTTTTGGTCAAACCAGTCTAAAACCCGATTCCATGCCCACCAGCGATCGCTATCGCCCCACTGACGCTGACAGGATAAACTGCTGATATAACCCACATGACCACCGTGGTTGGTTAAGAGTAGATCGACGTGGGGATTATCGGCGATCGCTGCTTGCAGATCGGGAATAACTGCGGGGGAAAAGAGGGGATCATCGGCTGCGTAGAGGATAAAAGTGGGTTTAGTTAAATAGGGTTGAAAGGGCAAGGGACTACTAGCGGCATAATAGTCATGCACTGTCTTAAATCCTAAGTTTTTAATCACTAATTCTCGATCGAATCCGGCAATCGTGGTGGCGCGAGTAATTGCTTGGGGATCGATATGATCGGGATGAGCTTGATGGATGCGTTTGGCTAACTTGCGTAATTCCCTGGCGATCGCTTTTTCCAAATGTTTCCCCCAGGGATCCTGGACGAGATAGGATAAAGAACGATTAGAGTCTAAATTAGGACAAATTACCGCACCACCACCGATATCGACGGGATCGATCCCCATATCTTCCTGATTCTCTGCCGATTTAATTCCCCACAGGGCCAATTGTCCCCCCAGAGAGTAACCTGTGAACCAAAAAGGAGCAGGACAGCCCATTTTTTGAGCTTGGGCGGCAATATGAATGAAATCTAGCCCTTCATAGATGCCATCGGAGGTGAGAGTCGGGGATAATTCGGCTGTCTTACCGTGGGCGCGCCAATCGAAGAGGACGACTGCGTAGTTTCTCGCTACGGCTTTTCTGCCTAAAATTCTTAAAAACCATTGATTATCTAAGTCTCCCGTGATGCCGTAGGTGCCGATAATTGTTCCCTTCGCTTGCGGGGGAATGGAAAAAATCCCGTAGATGGGGACGGCATTGGCCCCGGTGAAAATGGTTTCTTGATAGACTGGTTCGGGAATAGCGATCGTATTTTGCCAGGTTTCTCGCGCTTTTAGGGACACATAGAGAGTCATGGCAAAACCGTTTTTCAGCAATGGGGGCGGAGTGTAGGTGAGATTATCAGTCTTCGTCCTAGGATGGGCAATCATAGCAGCACAGGGGAATCAAAAAGTCAAGAGGGGGAGACAAAAATTAACTTATGCCCACCGCTTGCTTAAAAATTGTAAAGCAAATTGTCCCAAGCGGCGAGCAACTCTGGCAGGGCAGTGGCCGACCAATTGCCCTCACAACCGCGACCTTGATAGAGAATGAATCGCAGGGAATAATGATCGGGAAATCCGTCCGCTTCTACCCATAAAAGCTCACTTTCCGCTTCACAAGCAATTCTTTCTTCATCCATTAATGCTGTGGCCATGGCCGCCATAGTTGCGGTCAATTGTGATAGTAACCGACGCAAATCTTGCCACTCGGACTCGGTCAATTCGATCGCCCAATCATCGCCACCAATTAATCCTTTATAAATGGCCGCCTTAGGATTCCAACCGAGTCGCCAACCTGAACCATATTTGAGAATTTTTTCCATAATTTTCTAGAATTTTAATAGGTCGGCATCTCCTGGTTTTGATAAAGATGGACGACGGGGAGAAGGACTAGGAGAAGGACTAGGAGTGGGGGTTTCTTGGGGGAGAATGGCGGGGTTATAAATTTCGACTAGAAGAGTGACTAACTGCTGCCGTTGACGACGATTAAGACTGTTAATCGCTTTGATATCGGCAGCCATGGGATTAACGGTAAGGGTTGCTTGTCCGGGATAGTTTTCTTCGTTGATTTTCTCGTTCACTCCTAGATAATCCCCTAGGGTTAATTGCCAATCAAAACGGATGAGAGTAAACCTTTTTTTTGTATCTTGATGATAACGAAGAAAGCGACTTATTAAAGTATTATTCGGATCGATCGCTCCTGTATCTCGACGGGTATAGTTGTTTTCTTTCGGTAAATCTGGCATTGCTTGATAAATTTGTTGAGCAACTGTTTCGGGGCGTTGAATTTGGCTCATCCCGGTGGATTGCCACGATAACCACCAGATAATTATCCCCATTCCTAGACAAAATACTAATAATATTATTCGCTGAATTTTTAGCTTTTGAGGGAATTTTAAGAGCATATTAATCAAGAAAAAGTTGAAGTTAATTATCTAGCACCAGTGGGAATTTTTCAGGAACAACTCAAGGGATTGTGAATATTATAAATCTAACAATACCCAAACTCATCTAACTGTAACACCTAGGCTCAAAGTTACCCCAGTCATCCCCATCATAGCAAAGACTGGACACGATCGAGAGGCCAGTAAACTTTATAGGCTTGACCAACGATATAACTTTCCGGCAAAAAACCCCAAGCATGGGAATCAAAACTATGGTTACGATTATCTCCCAAAACAAACAGGGTTTTTGGGGGTACAGTCACCAATTCTATTTCATAATTGGCCAACTCGGCGTTGTAGGGTTCCTCGATAACTTGCCGGTTGAGATAAACTTTACCCCTGCGGATTTCAATGGTATCCCCAGCAATAGCGATGACTCGTTTGATAAAAAAATCTCCAGAATTAGGCTCTAGTTGCTTAATTTTTTCGGGAGTTCTAAAAACAATTATATCGCCTCTTTTCGCTTGATAATTACTGGATTGACTGACGAAAATGCGATCACCTACTGTGAGGGTAGGCAGCATGGATTCGCTAGGAATCTCGAAAAATTCTATTCTTTGATGTAACCAATCGGGAAAATAATTACAGATAATTCCCCAAGTAAAAATTGCTGCCACCATCAGCGCCAAAATGGAACGATAGGTGTGACGATGGGGATGGAATTGATCGGGGAAAGTGTGATAAACATGATAAACAGCGATCGCTGTAGTTAAAGGGTTAAGAAAGAGGATATAGGCAAAAAAATGATCCATTTTCAGGGTAATCAGGGATATAGTCAGAAAAATTATCCCTAAGATCACCTTATCGGCGTACAATTGCCCTAACCCCGGTATAATCCGGTTAGCGAAGACGGCAAACCACGGGTTTTTTTGTTTCCGGGGAATTTTCTCTAAGCTGTTATTCTGTCTGGAATAATAAACAGTCCAGTGAGCGTCAAAAATATTGCTAATGTAAACGATAACCAGGGCAACTATTCCTCCTAATCCCCAGCTTACAGGGCCATTGTGGCTAAAAATTGACCAAATTGTCACAATTATTAATATTACTTGAGCGATTGCCAAAAGGGTTGCTTTCTGGTTTTTGTTAGCATACCATTGTCCCAAACCGGGGAAGAACATCGAGAGATTGACAGCTAACCAGGGATCTTTTGCTTGTGAATTAATCGCATAAGCACGAGAAACAGGCGAAAAAAGGGAGGGTTTGCTCATAGTATAGACCTATTGCCAATTCATTCAACAGTGATCAGTAAACAGTAAACAGTAATCAGTAATCAGTAATCAGTAAACAGTAAACAGTAATCAGTGAAAACACAGTAGGAAACTGCTATTTAATACTGCTCGCTTAATACATACTGCTCACTTAAAACTCAAATCTGAAAACTCACATCTGATAACTGGTAACTGATAACTACTATAGCAACCAACAACACTTAATGCTTTTACTTCAATTTAGCACATCTCATTACTGTCGCAAAGCTCGTTTAGCTCTAGGTTATAAGGGGATTGATTACCAAGTAGAAAATCTCACCCCCGGACTACATATTCTCAAACTCAGGCCCCTAACTAAAGGGTTAACCACTGTCCCCGTTTTAATGGCAGCAGATGAGATTATTGCCGATTCTACTGCCATTTTAAAATATTTAGAAAAAGTAGTTCCTTTCCCCTCTTTTATTCCCGATGGGGAAAAGGAGAAAAATCAAGCTTGGTTACTAGAGGATTGGTTAGATGAAACTATTGGAGTGGAGACCAGATTTGTCTATTATGATTATCGCGCCGGAGAGGGAAAAGCGATCGATCCTTCCCTGAGTAGTCAAATAATTATTAATATCGTGCGACAACAATATAAAATCACCCCAGCAAGGGTAAAACTAGCGGAGGAGCGACTAGAAAATGCCATCAAGATTCTAGAATATTGGCAAAATCAGCCCTATTTGGTGGCGGATAAATTAAGTGTAGCCGATATTGCCGCCACTGCCCTACTCAGTCCTCTGGCTCTAGTTCCCAGTTATCGTCAAAAATATCCCTGGTTGTTTGCTAGAATCGGGGAAATTCATCAACAGTGTCGGGAAAAATTGCCCCCCGGTTTAAATTAAATGAAGCGAACGACAAAAATTATCATCCTCATCTCTATCGGTTTCTTATCGCCCCTAAAAGCCCTTGCTTTGCCCGCTCCTGAAGATATTCCCGAAGAAGTTTTACGAGCAGAAATTATCACTTCGGCTCGATCGCCCCTTGATAATCAACCCCTAACTGCGGCAGAATATGCTTTACTAGAAGAACAATTAGCCACCAGCATTTATCCCCCCCAAATTAATCCCAAGATTCGACAATTAATTGCCCTGAGAAGATTACAAAAATTCCTCCAGATATTGATACCTTTCTATCGTTAAAATCAAAATAGTCAATCTCCTTTGACAAGAGTGCCTATGCTAACCGAAAAGTTAGAGAGGATTGGAGCAAGGCGATCGCTTTTATCGCCAGCAGACAAAAATCCCGTGTTATGATTAATGAAAAAATCATAAAGTTTTGTAACAAACCTTGACTGCTATCCTCCGCCCCCAAGAAAAGCCGCTGCTTAATCGTCCTTGGTACTCCCTGTCCCCTCTCTGGCAAGGAGACGAAACCGATGTTAAACAAGGTTTACCCCATAGCCAACTCGCCCCCCCGTGGCAGATTTTAATTCTCGGCGATGGTTCTCCCACCCGTCATTTACAACTTTTAACCGGTGAAAAAACGGAAGTAGATGTGATCGATATGTCCCCCATCGGCGACGATGAGGATGGCGCACCGATGAAAATTAGCCTGATTCCGGGGCCGAGATTGCGTCGTCAAGTCTGGTTACGCACAGCTAGTGGTCAAAGGTTAGCCTATGCCGCTTCTTGGTGGTCTGTCAATCAAGTGGACGAATATCTGGAAAATCGTTCCCTACCGATTTGGGAAAGTCTCTCGCGGCTGCACACGGAATTGTATCGCGATGTGCAGGGACTTTATTACGGTCATTCCCCGGAATTAGAAATAGCTTTTGGGGAAAAAGGAGCATTTTGGGGTCGTCATTACCTATTTTGGCACGCTCGCCAACCCCTTACCCTGATTTACGAGGTTTTTTCTCCCTATCTCCGTAAATACCTCGGCGAAATGAGAATTGATCAATTAGAATAACTGCTGTAGATATTTCTAAGTAGTTCAATTAGTTAATCTTTGGAGAGAATTAAATGATTTTTCTCCGTTAATTTTGCCATCCAACCCGGTTCAATCACAATCGTGCTAATTTTTTCGATAATAATTGCAGGTCCTGCCAGACAATCAAAAGGTTGCAGATCTGAACGCTGATAAATTGGCGTTTCCCGCCATTGATTAGCCATAAAAACCGCTACTCGATCGAGGATAGGAGGTAATTCTCCCATCGGACGGGAGCGAGTTAAAATTGCTTCTTTGGGACTGTCCATAGTCTGGATCAATTCCACGGCAATCGACTCAACAATTAAAGCTTTTTGTTCTTGCTTAAACCCATAACGTCTTTGATGTTCCCGTTCAAAATCCTGACGCATTTGATCGCTAAAATTAACCGCTAAAGTGGCATCACTGCCTTGATATTTTAAACTAACTTGCTGCCGCACCTGATTATAATCCTCTAATTCCCGACCCGCTAAAACTTCTAATTCGTTCATTTCCGTGAGCAACTGCCCGATTAAATCGGCATTTAACCCCTGTTCGATCGCTTTTTCTTTAATTACCCTCAAATCGGCCAAACCCATGCCGTAGGCGCTTAAAACCCCGGCGTAGGGATGGAGAAAAATACTTTTCATTCCCAGAGTATCGGCAATTAAACAGGCCACTTGACCCCCGGCACCGCCAAAGGTACAAAGAGTATAATCACTGAGATCATAACCCTTTTGTAGAGAGATTTTTTTAATCGCATTAGCCATATTTTCCACGGCAATTTGAATAAACCCGGCAGCCAACATTTCAGGACTATTATTACCCCCCATTGTTGCCGCCAATTCTTGAAACTTTGTCAGCACAATCTCTTTATCTAGGGGTAAATTTCCTTCTTGTCCAAAAATAGCGGGAAAATAGGCGGCTTGAATTTTTCCTAACAAAACATTAGCATCGGTAATTGTTAATGGTCCACCCCGTCGATAACAGGCAGGTCCAGGATTAGCTCCGGCACTTTCTGGTCCGACCCGAAAACGAGAACCATCATAGACTAAAATCGAACCTCCACCAGCGGCCACGGTGTGAATACTTAACATCGGCGCTCGCATTCTTACGCCGGCAATTTCGTTATCTGTTTGGCGCTCGTATTCCCCTTGAAAATGAGAAACATCGGTGCTAGTTCCTCCCATATCAAAACTGATAATTTTGCTAAATCCCGCCCTTAAACTGGTTTGTACTGCCCCGACTATTCCCCCCGCAGGACCAGATAAAATGCTATCTTTACCCTGAAATTTATCGGCACTGACTAAACCGCCATCGGATTTCATAAATAACAAGCTAGTTTTCGGTAATTGCTGGCTAATACTATCAACATAGCGGCGTAAAATTGGCGATAGATAGGCAGAGACTACCGTGGTATCTCCCCGGTATACCAGTTTCATTAAAGGACTGACTTGATGGGAAATGGCTAGATGAGTAAAGCCGATTTCTTCGGCAATGGCTGCCACTTGTTTTTCGTGGTCGGGATAACGATAACCGTGCATAAAAACAATCGCACAACTTCGGATACCCGCTTGATAAACTGGTATTAAATCGGCTTTAACTTGGGCGGGATTAACGGCGATTAATTCTTGTCCTTGACGATCGTACCGTTCGGCCACTTCGATAACTTGTTCGTATAATAAAGAAGGAAGAATAATTTGACGGGCAAAAATATCGGGGCGATTTTGATAGCCAATTCTCAAGGCATCTTTAAAACCTTTGGTGATTAACAAAACCGTGCGCTCTCCTTTTCTTTCTAACAGCGCATTGGTGGCTACCGTTGTTCCCATTTTAATCACTTCGATGTTATCTAGGGAACCGCTAATATCTTTGATCCCTTGAATGACTGCATCTGGGTATTTTTCGGGATTTTCCGAGAGCAGTTTATAGAGAACAATCCACTGTTGATCGGCAAGGGGAACAATCAGAAATCTAGCGGCATCTCTAGCTAGTCGTTCAATAATTTCTGGTCGATCGATTATCGCCACTATATCGGTAAAAGTTCCCCCTCGATCGATAAAAAATTTTAACATAATCCCTTCCAGGTCTCAGAGTCAATTAACAATTGCGCCTAATCCTTTTAAAATAAACTAGATTGATTTATCTGAGTAAGCAAAATGTCCACAGGAATCGCTATCTTAGGGGTAGGACGTTGGGGAGTCCATTTCGTCCGTCATTTTTCTCAACATCCCTCAGCACAAGTAGTGGCGATCGTTGACCCCTCCCCTGAAAAACTTCATCTCTGTCGGGATCAATTTAATCTCGATACTAATAAGGTTATTTTAGCCAATGACTGGGAATCAATTCGTCTTCACCCCGAAATCTCGGCTGTAGTCGTCGTTACTCCCGCCATCAGTCATTATCCCCTGATTAAAGATGCTCTTAATTTAGGTTATCACGTCCTCGCCGAAAAACCCTTAACCCTCAATCCCCAAGAAAGCACCGAATTAACGGAATTAGCGGCGAAAAAACAGCGTATTTTATTAGTTGATCATACCTATCTTTTTCATCCCGCCGTGATCACCGGACAAAAAGTCCTGCAATCTGGGGGTATCGGTAAACCTCTTTATGGTTATGCCACTCGCACCCACTTAGGTCCGGTCCGTCAGGATGTGTCCGCTTTGTGGGATCTAGCTATTCACGATATCTCGATTTTTAATAGCTGGTTAAATAGTACACCAATATTAGTTCAGGCGAGGGGAACCTTCTGGCTACAACCTAATCTAGCCGATTTAGTCTGGTTAACCCTGATCTATGGCGATGGTTTTCAAGCGACTATTCACCTTTGTTGGTTGAATCCCGATAAACAGCGACGTTTAGGGATAGTTGGCAGCGAAGGGACTTTAATTTTCAATGAATTAGACTCTCGATCGCCTTTAACGCGACAAAAGGGCTATTTTGAACGTCAGGAAGCCTATTTTATTCCCCGGGGACAAGAGACGGAATCTATCCCTATTGCCGATGGTGAACCCCTAAAAGCATTGTGCGAACATTTTTTAGAGTCGGTGGCTACGGGTGTCAATTCTCCTGTATCTTCGGGATCGGTAGCGACGCAATTAGTCAAAATCCTCCAGGCAGCAGAATTATCTCTAGCCAGAGGTGGAGAGATTGTGCGCTTAGAATAGGGAAAAATGGGTTCGATAAGCTGTTGACTATCTAAATTACTCGTTAAGACTGCACCGGGGTTGGGAGCGGGGAAACGAGCGATCGCTGTCTGCTTAGTCGATGTGTTTGGCAATGATGCCAGTGCGAAAGATGAAGTATAACCTGATTTGCTATTGACGAGGAGTTTGTACGGCGTTGGATTTATTAGGGGTTTCCTTAATTTGTACCCAGTAAGGGGGTATCGGAAATTCTCTTAATCCCTCCTACAGCACAGGTTATGGCTTTTTGTCAATGGGAAAGCCAGATATTATGAAAACTTTTCCGAGTTTTTTTCAGCTATTTATGGATGTCTGAATGATGCCCATCTGAAACATAAAAAAGAACTTGATTCCCTGCTCACCCTCTGATTTCACAAGTTTAATAAATCTCAGATTATGACCATCTAAAGTATATCTCTAGACAGGTTACTTAATTTTATCAGAATTAGAATTCGATGAAGGGGGTACAGAATTCCTAACGAGCAGGGTTGAGATGTAAACATCCTCTACTTCCCGAAATCTCCTGTTTCTAAAAGTTTGTCCGACAATGATCGTGATGACAAGCGAGGTGAACATCCAGCTTGGTTCTTCTTTGATAGCTAGTGTAGATAGTATAAGATTAAATAATGAAGCAAGAAACAGAGAAGCTAACATTCGCACCTGAGCTTCCCTGTACTGTGCCTCTTCCCATAAAACAGGCTGACGAATCTTGAGAATGCGCTTACAGATTTCAAAAGGTTGATAAGAAGCTAGTTTCTCTATCTTAACATTGTCTGATTCTTCCTGAATTTGCAACTCTGCATTGACAATTTTTTTGATACTTGAATAGAGAAATTGGGGTTCTTTTTTGTAATAATTGTGATAGGGGAACTCATATATTGTCTCCTGAATTTTTTTTTGCAGGGACAGTTAAATAAACAGATAATGTTTCTTATAAAACTAGAAACTCGAATAGAAATCCATTCTGCTGGATATGTAGATAAAGCCATGTTGAAATAGCCGATAAGAATTGATAATAAGGCTAGACCAACATAAAAGGGTGCGCCGTATTCATGCCCTGATAATTCTTTAGGAAGAGTTGCAATAAAAAAAGCAACTTTAAGAGGATCGGTAGGTTTTATATTCCATTGAGGAGAAACCATCTCTCGGAGAGTAAAAAATAAGACAGTCCACACCATTCCAGGAAGGAAAACCCCAAGGAAATCGATAATCGTGAGTCTTATTGGTGTAAAAGTAGGTGACATTAGCCCAAAATTCCTAACTTATATTGCTGAGTTGCATAATACTAAATCTGCTTTTAATAGTATAACTAACTCTCAATCGAACTTTAAAAAACCCGCTCCCCACTCCCCTATACCTTCTAAACAGGATTTAGTATAATTGGACTTCCTCGTACAAATATACTGGCCATGACTAAAAGTCTTACAGAGCCTGACTTAAGTTCTTAGGCAGATAGGGTTTGAGGCAAAAATTTTCCATCTGACCTATAGCTCGTTTTGTGGCGGAAAACTGGCAAAAACAACAGAGGAAATCGCTTACTCTAGAGATTAATGACACTATCTGTTGCAATTAGGTTAGCGATCGCTATACAGCTAACTCTAGGTCATCGCTCTACCCCAGATGCAGTCAACGGTAAAGTCATACTAAATCCGTTGAGTATAGGCTACTTATGAGGAGAGGCAAAAAGCAACAGGCAAGAGGCAATAGGAGGAATAAATAATCAGTCTTTAATAACCGGATTTGGTATCATTTTCAAGGGAAAAATGTACCCAGTAGCCTCTTTTCAATTTGTTCTGAGAAGCTCCATGCAGTCAGGGTTTTGTTGATTTTTTAGTATTTCTGTATGGGAAAGTCAAAGATCACAGTTGGAGTTCTGCCGTCAACCCAACCCACCAGATCGGCGTACTGCTACGCAGTGCCTTCGGCATCGCACTTAGACTCACAGCTTCAATCAATGTGCATGGTGCGTTCCCCAAAATCGATCACTGGAGCAGTAGGAGCCACATTAGGGAACGCACCCTACGGCCATGGCGTACTGCTACGCAGTGCCTTCGGCATCGCACTGATCTGGGATAAGATTTATCTCATAATTCCCTCTAATAGAGAGAATAGCTTCTTGGCAGAAGGTGGTTCCAGATCTACACCATGTAGAGACGGAGAAGGATTATCTTTTTGCCATAGATACATATTGTTACACTCCCAACACATGGATGCTTGCAGGATTAACTCTCCTTTACAATAAAACCTTAATCCAAAGGGTGGCATATGACAGCGCGCTGATTGACCAGGTTTTAGTTGCCGCCATAGATTCGCTACTTGCTGTACAAATTCTCCTTCAACTTTGATGACACGACTTGACATTACCAAGTTATCTAACATTTTGGTAAATTGCCCTCCTAAGTCGAGGACATCGAGTGCGTCAATATTCGGAAGTTCAGGAATAGGATCATTATCATTAAACATACCTTCAAGCCTTTCCACTTTCGCTAACTACGAAGCCGCATAATGGCAAATTTAGACATTTGCTATGGAATAAACAGACGACTCACGCCTAAATAATTTTCAAGGTAAAGAGCAATTTCAATCAAGCGATCAACACATTCTTCTCGATATTCTCGTTCAATAATCCGAGCAACATTTGCAAGCGTAACCACAGGCAAAGAAGTTGGTAAACATTCTTCTCGGATTACCTGCTCTAAAGAATCTTCACCCTTCATACTACGGTTAGCAGTCAGCAAAATCATTTGATTCTCTTGAGCAAACCTCCAGACCACTCTATCACTGCTGGTAATTAGTAATTCAACTTCATCGAATGAAATAAAACGAATGGGTAATGTTTCAAGCCACCCTTCAGAAGTAATACTGCCAAAAAGTATGAGCGATTGCCCTTCAATATTATGATCGATTAGAAAAATCACTGGCTTATTGCTGCTCGTTTGGCTTTACGCGCTTGCAATTTTTGCCAAGCAGAAGTATATTCAGGCTTGGGCGGCAACTTAGAAATATTAGCAATACGTTCTTGGTTACGCTCATTCCAATAATCTCGAATTTCTGCTGCTTGCTGCACAACTATTTGATATTCTGACTCTACTTCTTCGTAGTGAGCGTCAATATAAGAGATGGCTGCATCAAACTGCTCATCAGTTAGATAGAATTGATGGCGGATTAAATGACGAGGGTAATTTGCGTGAATATAGTCCATTATTTGATACAAGGTTATTCTTGTGCCAGAAATTGTTAAACCACGCTCTGTTCGAATAATTGCGGGTTCCTTATCAGGATACAGTGACATAGTTTTGATTAGCTCCAAATGGTATTGAGTGGCCGCTCTTTTCTCATCATATCACCCCCAACTCTGCTGGCCTCACCAATGAAAATATGCCGCATTACATTTGATTAGCGTACCCTACACTCGTCAGCGTACTGCTACGCAGTGCCTTTGGCATCGCACTTTAACCCACAGCTTCAATAAATGTGCATGGTGCGTTCCCCAAAAATCTATTAGTGGAGCAGTAGGAGCCACATTAGGGAACGCACCCTACCAGCTGAATTCCCCCGCCATTTTGGTCTATTTTCCAGCATCAGTGGCTTTTTGTTGGTCGGGTGCAAGATTTGTTAGACCTCAAATTCGATTACAGTAGCAATGGAGGCTACAATTTCCAGCATTGTAATTTCAGAAACGCTTCCTAATTTACGAATAAACCTTTGTCAATCCACCCCTCT
>VYLB01000112.1_pt1 | contig 16590 bp, 17 predicted proteins | sample 5114431 | NCBI WGS metagenome assembly VYLB01 (sample SAMN12291786, study PRJNA351875) | freshwater metagenome | isolation source: freshwater lake | place: USA: Michigan, Gull Lake | collected 2013-08-08
AACAGATTTACTCTGTTAAGGCAGGTGCGGAACCCCGCAAGGGAAAGAAGCAGAAACCTAAATCGTGAGGTTTGGGAATCACCGTCCGTTTACGGCGGTGAGGATGTCAACTGCGGCATCGCATTAACCGAAGAAAAAGCGCTTAATAAGTTGTTAAATTTCGGGAACAACATTAGCAGTATGCTGAAAATGAGCGAAAACTATTAAGATCATAGACCGAGTTTAATCTTATGCTAGAGAAAATACTATACGCTGATTCCGGCGCAGGTCAAACCCAAGAAATGCTACAAGCATTGATGGATCTCCCCGCTATCCGGAAAGCGTCGATCACCATTCTCCGGGTTGTTCCCCCTCAGATTACCACCGAAGCTCTGGCCAGTAAATGGGAAGAAGGAACCCAAATGCTGACTAAAATCCTGCAAGAAGTCAAAATTGAACCGAGCAAAGTCTCCACGATTCTGCGTCAAGGAGATCCCAAAGATACCGTCTGTCAAGTTGCCGACGAAATCGGGGCCGATTTGATCCTGATGGGTTCCCGAGGACTCAAGAGACTGGAGGCAATTCTAGAAAATTCCGTCAGTCAATACGTCTTTCAACTGACTAATCACCCGATGTTGTTGGTAAAAGACGATATTTACGTCAAAAAAATCAAAAAGGTGATGGTAGCCCTCGATAAGTCCACTTCGGCTGATTTAGCTCTCGATCTGGCTATTTATCTCCTGCGGGATTATCCTTCAGCAGAGTTAATTCTGGCCCGCGTCAACCCCGACTTAAAACCGGAATTTGCCCCCACTTCCCCCAAAGAAATGGAAGAAAACCCGATTTTAAGGCCAGCAGTGGCAAAAGTGAAACGGATGAATATACCCTATCGCTGCGTGGTGACGGGGGGTAAACCGGGGGAACAACTCTGCAAACTCGTCGATGATTATAATGTCGATCTCTTACTGTTGGGTTCGCCCGATCGCCGTCCTTCCGTGGCTAAGAGTTTACCGGATCTCGATCGCCTTCTCGGTACTTCCCTCTCGGATTATGTGCGGGTTAATGTCAACTGTCCCGTCCTTTTAGCCAGAAAAGAAGGGATTTAGCCCCTATTGGGTGTAGGCAGGTAAGTCTTGACTCATTTGATTTAAGTTGCTGGCAATGGCTTTCATCGTCATAAAAGCCGAGCTAAAGGCGATTAGCTCATTTAAGGGATAACTTCGACTCTCAACCCGCAAGCTCAGTAATTGCTTCTCAAGAGATTCAATTTCTTGGATGAGCAATCCTAACTTTGGTGGGTTGAGAATTACCTGGGCAGCGATCGCAGTCTGTTGTGCGATCGCTAAAATCATCAGCCATTTTTACTTTTTTGGTGAGGACGGTGGGCAGACGTTTGTGACCTTTTGCCCGTAAATATGCACCGATATTACCCAGTTCAATTTTCAGAACTCCTCGATAAAGGAAGAGGATGGCGTTGAGGGCTTGGTTTTGGGCGGCGGCAGCAACGTTTTTGTCAACGGCAAGATGGGTCAAAAAGGACTTGATCTCTTCTTTTCCCATTTCACGGGGATGTTTTTTCTGATGGAAGAGCAGATAACGCTTAATCCAGTCCAGATAGGTTTGTTCGGTGCGGTAGGAGTAATGCGGTAGGGCGGCTCTCGTCTCTCGCACTACGTCTAGGAGTTTTCGGGGTGGGGGAGGGTTCATCACAGAGTACGCTAATCGGCATAACACGCTTATCGTAATATTATACGGAAAACTTCTTGCGATCGCTCCATTTGAGCGTAATATACGGAAAGATTCTTAAAAAAATGAGTATTTGGCGTAATGTACGGAAAATTTCCGCATAATATATAGTTGGGCTCCTGGATATAACATGATTAAATTATTAGAAATTTTACGAGAACAAAACAAGATTCAGATAGCCTCGCCTGCTACTGATTCAGAAATTAATGATTTGGAAAATAAATTATCAATAAAATTACCATCTCAATACATTTTATTATTAAAATATTCAAACGGATTACAATTTAATTCTGAATTATTTGATAAAATATTATCGGCAAACGAAGTCGGACTATATAAAGATTTGTCTTCAGAATCACATTCAATATGGACACAAGAAGAATTCACTGTTTCGGATGATGAATATTCAATTTATGGTGAAAAACAAGATCCTGTTTATTTCAGACCGCAATATTTACATAATTCAGTTCAAATTTCTAATGAATTTGACGCAGCTGTGATTTTATTAAATCCCAATATTATATTTCCAGACAATTGGGAAGTTATAGTGGTGGCAAGCTGGTATCCAGGTGCAGCGAGATATAAAAGTCTGATCGAATTCTTTGAAACTTTGTGATAGGACATATAGCCCAACAAGTCGATGCACCGGAGCCGGCCACAATGATCTTTTCTGCTTGGCATCATCACATCGGCCGGCCCGGTGATCTCTGACGTTAGACCGCTAATCCCTCCATTGGGTTGTAGCGAATGTTTATCTGTGAGTTGCGATGATCGAGTGAGCGTGAATTCTCAGTCGGGGTGCAGTACGACGCTATTCGGTTCGTCAATTATGTATTGCAGCTTACATTTCAAGATTTAGTTGAGGAGCCACAATGCTAAGTAAGTTTTTCTCTGAAGATGAAAGTAATGACAACGAAATTAATACTTCAATAATTAAAATTCGAGGGAGAACACTTATATTTGTTAACTCAATTTATCAGATATCAAATATAGCTAGTCTTAGATTGCTCAACTTATCAAGAGTGCAGCCATTTCCGAAATATCTTGTGTGGTTGATCATAATTGGCTTAGCTTTGTTATTTGTTTTCCCTGGAAATATCAAAATCTTTGGAGTTGTTGTGCTTGCCTATGCAGGGTGGCAATTCTATCAGTATGAGCGAAACAAACTCAGAGTTCGCTATGGGCTGAAGATAAGCTTGAATTCAGGCGAGAAACCTATAATTACAAATTCTGATGCAGAATTTCTGAAGCAGATGATGTTGGTTTTGTACAACATTATGAATAACGACGAGCCAAGAGCCGTTACCTTCAATCTTGATCAAAGACAAATAGTGGAAGACAAATCAATTAATATTGACAGTATGTTCGGATCTAGTTGTGTAAGTGGCAATGTTACTGGAGATGTTGTAAGCAATGTTTAGTTCTTTCAGTCGAAGGGAGATGATTTATGACAGGTGATCAAGTCAATATTGGGCAGATGACTGGTTCTAACTTCGTTAAGGGTGATGTTTTTGGTAATGTTATCAGTACTTCATATGGAACTGCACAAAAGCAATCTCTTGCTGAAGCTGCTGCTGAAATTCAGCGCCTTTTGAAGCAACTTGAAGAAACGAACCCTACTGCGACTGAGACTGAGCAGGTTGCTTATCTCAACATTGCTACCAAACCAGACATTAAAAAGCGGACAATTGCTGCCTTGAAAGAAGCTGGTGAAACAGCAATTGATGAATTCGTTTTAGAAAATAAATATCTTAAAATTGTGAAAGCTGCTGTCAAAGGCTGGTTGCAAACAAGCAGCTAGTATTTTGTTGATTTTCTCAGTAGCGGCGGTCTAACAATTCAAATGCAGCGGACGATTGCAACATGCTGGTGATGAGTTCAAGGCTATCTACTGGATTGTTTCAGCTAAAATAGGGCAATAGATTTCGGCTTAAAGTCTTAGATTATAGAATTTATAGCATTTTTCTAATACACCAAATTAGCTGAAACAGTCCACTACCGCCGCTGATTTGAGTCGTTAGACTGCTTTTTTTAGCTGAGGAGTTCGTAATCGTAGTAAATAGAGGTGAATAGTGACAGCCTTCTCGAATAATCCCAGTTTTTTCGATTCCAGTCGAGGGATATTCTGTCGTCCCCCTCAACGCAGACAATCGAAAAAAAACTGTTGCCTGCAAGTTAATACACCAGTCGAGCGTCCTGACCCAGCGATTTATAGTCAACAAGAACAGTTTAATCTGGGATCTCAGCCTTCTTGGAACAGTCCCGATATCACCACTAATTTTGTTGGGCAAAACAAGTTATTACCCGAAGCGGAAATTGCCATTCGCAATCGCTCAACCACAGTTCCCGCGATCGGGGTACAGGTCAATGCTTTCGTGTCTCGTTTTGGCATTGGATTCCCTCGATCGTTTATTGGTGCATCGGTGGTTAATCTCGTTCCTACCCAGTTACTATCCCTAAAAATACCCTTTCCTCAAGCTGTTTTACAAGGAGAACAACGGTTAAGTTTCTTCGTGAGATTAGAGCATCCCAGTGATTCTAATTTAATTAATAATAGACTTGTTGGGTTATAAGGGATAATAAGAAAAAAAGCAATGATCAGAAAATCCAAGAATGCTAGATATAGAAAGGATACTCAAACAAGATCGCTTAATACGGGCGATGACAGGGCTAAATAGCAAAGCCTTCAATGCACTCCTACCAAGTTTTACAGAAGCGTATGAAAAAAGTCTAATCAAACCCGAAAGAAAAAGTGCGATCGCCGATCTTGTAGGGTGCGTTAATGCAATGTAACGCACCTTATCTAATGTTCAAAATCCGTGCGTTACGCTAACGCTAACACAGGCTACATCATATTTGATCGCCAAGATTAAGTGCGATCGTTTATCTCCGTAGTCTGGGTTGACGGCAGGAAACCCAGCATTGCTTTTCTCTATCAACACTAACCAAAAGCGCGATCCCACCCAAAACACATCGACCCTTATTAGAAGCGGATAATTTCGATCGTGCATCGCGATCGTTGAAAACAGACATCAAATTCTCGAAAAAAGTTCGTTTGCCCAAGAATTAAGGGTATCTGAGAGGTTTTTGCCCAAGCAAAGGCTAGACGAACAGGTTCCAAATTCCCAATTTGAACATACACAAATAACCCTCGTGCTTCAACCCTTGCAAGATTTCCGGCCAATGGCAAGCGGACAGTTTGTTCCTCCCAAATTGCACCCAATTGCGGCCCGATGTCGTAAGGTAATAGATTGACCGTAGATCCGGTATCCAGCAGGGCATTCGCAGAAACAGAAAGGCCTGCATGACTCAGAGTGATGGGAATCGTGGGTAATGCTTCATCGTCGGAAAGGGGAAATTCGACTGTACTAGGCATGGGTAGATGCCTCTCGGTCATCCTGAATCATATGCATCAGAATATTGGCGGCTTCCGTGGCATCGTAGGGCGACCAAATCGGATACTCTGATGCGGAAAAGATAACCTGTAGTTCAGCATCCGGGATTTGTGCAGCTAGGAGTTTGAAGAGTGATAATTTGTCTGTCTGGCTCAGATTGTTGACCAGAAGAATTAACTCAGTGAGTGACATGGCTTAAACTTCTAGATATGCGAGAATAAATTGATCATAAGCGATCTGTGAGGTACGGTCTAACAATCCCGTTGCACACCGACCGTATCAGGTTGGTCGGTGCTGAGTAACAAGAACCACATCATGTCCAGCATCAATTAGAAATCTCGCAGTGATTGCGTAAACGTCTTGATCGAGAAGAAATTTCATTATTAAGCCGACACGAGTTTAATGTCTTCAGCCGCTACTAAAGCGATAGCATATTGCAGACAAGCACGAATGTCTTCAATTTGTAAATCAGGGTAATAATCCTGAATAATTATACTGAAAGAGAGTCCCTCATTTAGCAACTCAAGAACACTCTGCACAGTGATGCGCGTCCCTTCTATGCAGGGCTTCTCAAAATGAATTTGAGGGTTAACAGAAATTTTATACATTGTTGTCACCTAGTCGTAAGATGCCCTTATTTTAGATCACATTGCACAAAAAAAGCCGTATAACAAGTCGCTGCACCGGAACGCCGTCATTTGGTTGGTTGAGTGCGATCGCCGATCTTGTAGGGTGCGTTACGGCGAATTATTAATTTTAGTTTTTTGACTAAATTGATAGCCGCCTAACGCACCCTACTGGTTTGTTTCAGCTAAGATAGGGCAATAGATTTCGGCTTAAAGTCTTAGATTATAGAATTTATAGCATTTTTCTAATACACCAAATTAGCTGAAACAGTCCACTACACTCTACTGAAACAATCCACTACTGAATATACAGCCCTAAGAGCAGAGACCCTTCAGGCTGATAATATTTGCCTATTACCTATTGGGTGTAGGCAGGTAAGTCTTGACTCATTTGATTTAAGTTGCTGGCAATGGCTTTCATCGTCATAAAAGCCGAGCTAAAGGCGATTAGCTCATTTAAGGGGTAACTTCGACTCTCAACCCGCAAGCTCAGTAATTGCTTCTCAAGAGATTCAATTTCTTGGATGAGCAATCCTAACTTTGGTGGGTTGAGAATGACCTGGGCAGCGATCGCCTCAGCAATTTCATCAAAAGCGATCGCAGTTCGTTGTGCGGTCTCGCGTAGCGAGCGCGTTGCGACCGCTTGTAATTCAGGTAAAAACTTTTGTCGTATCGGTTCAGGAAGCGGTTGCTCTAGCACATCTTGTAAAGCATCCAGTTGAGCCCAGAGTTTTTGTTCGTAGCCGATGGAGAAATTCCAAAAATTTTGGTGTTTGGTTGCTAAAACTGTGGAAATTTGTTCGAGACTGGCAATCTTAACCGAGGCTGGATGTTTGGCAATCGCCACTGTAATTGCCTGCTTCAGTTGGGCGATATCTGACGGTGGTATCGTATCCTGAAAATAGCCTGACAGCAGTTTTTGATATAGCTGTCCCATTTTCTTAAAAGTCACGGAAAAATCTGTTTCCAGTTCGTTTGTAGCCGATTCTGTCATAAATACAGTGGTCAGCAACACCCCCAGAAACGCACCTACGGGAACTGAAATCAGTGCGGCCCGAATTCCTTGCTCGAAAAAAGGAAAAATATCCTTCCCGATGGCATCGGCTGCTACAATCGCACCGATGCGAGCGATGGGTGTAAACCCCAGCCAAGCACAACTGAAGTAGGCGAAAAAATAAGCCAGACTGCTACTAAAAGGATTATAACCAAAGGACTTGACCAACAGGTAAATACAGAGAATCGTCAAACTCAACGAAACAGTTGCCGCACAACCGATCGCGATCGCTCGACCCCGTGTCGGTTGAATGACAGTGACCACTGCACCTATTATCACAATATCTGCAACTTTTTCGTAAGCAGAAGGATAGGGAAACTCGATGTGACGAATAATAGCCAGTAACAAACCAATAACCACGCCAAGACTGACAATTTCTATCAGGCGTTTTAGGGATATAGGAACCCATTTGGGAAAGGTAATCAGGTGTCTTCGTCTGAAAGTTGCAGTTACTTTCGTTTTATCGATTATCCTGCCTCGTAATCCCTCGCATTGTTGGATAAATCGAGATACAAGTTGAATAAATTGATAAAACTGTAGTGATTCTTGAAGATCATACCGGTCAATTTCTCCACTTGTTCGGAGATGATCAAGTTTACCCCCAATATTCGCTAAATCTTCTTCTAATTCTGTCAGGTAAGGGGTAGCTAAGATTTTTTTGGCGTTACTCAGATCGCTCAAGCTATCAAAGCTGTCGGTAAGATGAGTCGCCAATTGGTGAAATTCATCCCTGAACTGATGCACTAAATTTTGTTCATGCTTTTCGCCATTAAAAGCCATCAGATCAGCTAATTGTCGAGTCAATTGGTTCTGAATTGCCAAGATTTCACTCCAATTTTCTGCCACCAATATCTCACTACCGAATTCATGGGTTGCTTTTGTGAGTATTGAAAGGCTAGTTTGCGTTGATTTTTTAATCTGATTGAGTAAGTTAAGCTCGTTCTGCTCAATAGAGAGAGAATAATCCCGCTCGTCGACCTCAGTTTTTAGGCAGCGATCGAGGATTTTTTGGAACAAGCGCGGTATATCCTGAAGGATTCCCATCAAGTTCCTGTTGAGATCGGCTCGAGTATTCTGGGGCCAAAATAGTAAGGCCACAGCAATTCCCACAGCGATTCCGATCCAGTTATCGATCAGGCGCGATCTCGCGTAGCGAGCGCGTTGCGACCGCAAATAGAGCCAGATATTTTGTTGTGCTGATGTTCCTACCACTCTCATGGCAATTAAAGCGCCCAGTAGTGTGGCTTGGGAATAAGCGGCTTGCCATCGGTAAGTTTCACAGATCAGGGCGGCTAAAATGTAGGTGAGAGAGGGAATGACAAAAAAACTTGAGCCTTGGATTCCGTAGGCGTTCACCAGGATAGCGGCAATGATTCCCCCCAAAGCACTTCCCCCCAAACGCCCCAAACCTGCGGCGATCTCGCGTAGCGAGCGCGTTGCGACCGCACCTCCCATCGATGGCTCAATCAGTACAGATACATACCCAAAGACGGGATAGACAAAGTTGTCTAATACATTTCCTCGGTGCCAAAAGAAACTCGTTAAGAGAGCAGCACCCAGGGAAAACTTCAATCCCTGTCTGATCATTAGCCCGTTTTTACTGTCCAAGGTATCTCTATATCCTTTTTCGACTTACTCATTGTTACCCATTAATCGCTCGCTCAATCCCATATAAAATCAGTGCCAAAAACGTCACCAACCAAAACCAAAGCTGAGGAGGCTCACTATGGATCAAGATTACTAAGACAAACGCTGCGGCAATAATCCACCACTTAAACCACCAAGTCCACCATTGAGAACGTCTTTTCGGATTTTCCATATTACGTTTAACCGTTTATTCCAGTCGTTGTTTCTTTCAGCTACTTACGATGCCGAAGGCACTGCGTAGCAGATCAATCGCATTTTGTGGTTAACGGTCGTACACCCCTGTAATCCAGCGAAAAGCAGGGGTTATATAACTCACTAAAGAACGCTCTTCTACCACGGCATGGACATCTGCGGTAGTCCCGTTGGTAATTGTTTGGGGCGCTCCCTTGGCTTGGGTCCAGTAAAAACCACTCGGTGTATTGCGATCGACCTTCAGCGCTAAAGTGGCTTTGATAACACTTGCATTGACGGGTATAGGCTTATCGCGATCGTCTTCATCTCTACCCAGAAACAGCTTGCTGGCGAGTTCATTACTTCCGACTAGATTTGCCAGTTCTGCCACAGTTACCGGCTGCTGATCGACGGAAACGACCTTAGCGACGATACCCCCATAGCGTTCGCGATCATAGAGATCGGGAACGACCTCTACTTCCTTGCCCGGTTCTAATCGTTTGGCATCACCACTCTTAAACAATGCCACCACGCTGGTTTTGGCCTTTAGATTGGAGACTTCTAACGTACCGATGCGCCCCCCCGGAGCCAGAACTTCCCCCGGATTAACAGATAAGTCTAAAATCCGGCCGTCGTACAGACTCACTACATTTTTGTTGGCTTGAATAGTGGTTTTTAACGTATTAATCTCTCGTTGCTGGTCAGCGATCGCATTGTAACGAAGAATATCACTGCCTGTATCTTGGAGGTCTATTTGCCGTTTTTCTGTGTTTAGTATATTATTCTGTGCTGTCAATGCGTTCATCTGCGCTCGCAGGCTTTCATCAACCCCCTTAAGGCGGTCGAGTTCTATTTGGACGCGATTGATACTATTAGAAGCCTCTAGATTATTGAACTGAAATAAATAGGAGGGAAAATCTAGCTTGGCTACAGCCCCCTCTTCGATAAGTTTATCGTAGGCGGCTAGTCTTTCATCCGTTGAGTTCTGGAAATTTTTAAGATATCGAGCATGGGAGAGATAGGCTTCTCGCTGTTTTTGATTACTGGATAATTGAACTTGAAGTGCTTTAATCTGAAGCTGATTCGCCTTTTGCTGGCGCTCTATTGAGGCTGCATTCAATTGGCGACGACTCACTTCAATAGAGTCAACTCTTTCATCCTGCTGCTTGAGATCTGCTAGCCTATCCTTTTTATCTTTTAATTCTGTTTCCAATTCAGGAAACTCTAAAGTTGCCAGTAATTGCCCTTTTTTGACAGAATCTCCCGGTTGAATCAGGAGGGTCAACACCCGCCCACCTTGACGGGGTTCGATATTAACAATAGAACGAGGAATCAAAATTACCGCTCGTCCCTGAACAGGAGTCGGAATCTTGCCAACTATCGCCCAATAACTCAGTCCTCCGAGCAAAAGACCCACAGGCATTAAGCGCAGGATTATCTCCCCTAATCTTCCTGTTGGCTCCGAATATTTAAACGTTTTTTCTGAATCAATTTTAGAATCAATTCCCGTTTTTATTTGATTATTATCCTGATGTTCTATCCTAGCCTGCGTTGTTTTCTTCGCACCCATATCTGGCTGCTGATAATTCTGATCAGACATAGATTCAGCTTGATTTTTTGCCATTGCACTGAAATGAGTAAAAATCACTTAATTTGTAACATTATAAACATTCAGAGGATATTACTTTAGATTAGGAAAATCCTCTGAAAAAATCGCTCAAGCTATTTTTGAGACAGGATGACTAGGGTACGTCGAAAGATTTACCGAAGGCTCAAACCTTTAAAATTTCCTGTAAGAAACCTAATAAAGTAGTACACTTGATGTGAGCTAAAACAACCTAATAGGCATCAAGTATTTGAGTCCAACACTCCCAATAGAGAGATAATCTATCGAACGAGGTTACACCAATCCAGCTTCTAACTTAGATAATAGAGAAAATTTCACTTTAACTTGAGAGAAATTCATTATGACAGCCACTATTGAAGACATTCGGGCAATACTAAAGCAATTAGCTCAATCCCAACAAGAGTTATCCCAAGCTCAAAAAGAAACGGATAAACAAATTAACAGGGTTAGTCAGCAGATTGGGGAGTTGGGCAATCGTTTAGGAGAGTTTGTCGAGTGGCAAGTACGTCCTGCGGTGGTGCGTCTGTTTCAGGAGCGGGGTATTGATGTCCATGAGTTTCACCCTGGCATTTCGGTAAAACGGGATAATGAGGGTTTAGAGATTGATCTATTAGTAGTGAATGATACCGATGCCATTTTAGTGGAGGTCAAAAGTAAGTTAACTCAAAGGGATGTGGATGAGCATTTACAACGTTTGGCGAAGTTTAAGCGGTTAATGCCTCGTTTTCGAGATGTAAAGGCCTTGGGAGCGGTGGCAGCGATGATTGTTCCCAATGAGGTGGCGAGTTATGGTTGTCGTCAGGGTTTATTTGTATTGGTGCAGTCAGGGGAAAATGTAATAATTTTAAATGATGCGGAGTTTACGCCCCGGGTTTGGTAGGTTGAGCTTTCCTTCCACCCCCTCGCTAGGAAGAATGTATCTTAGAATACATTTTACCCACCAAATCCAAGAGAGCCGATTCCATTCCTGCCAATAATCAACGCTAAAATTATACTAAATCCCTTGAGTATAGGCTACATCACTTTAGCTTGAGAGAAATTCATTATGACAGCCACTATTGAAGACATTCGGGCAATACTAAAGGAATTAGCCCAATCCCAACAAGAGTTATCCCAATCCCAACAAGAGTTATCCCAAGCTCAAAAAGAAACAGATAAGCAAATTAACAGGGTTAGTAAGCAGATTGGGGAGTTGGGCAATCGTTTAGGAGAGTTTGTCGAGTGGCAAGTGCGTCCTGCGGTGGTGCGTCTGTTTCAGGAGCGGGGTATTGATGTCCATGAGTTTCACCCTGGTATCTCGGTAAAACGGGATAATGAGGGTTTAGAGATTGATCTATTAGTAGTGAATGATACGGATGCCATTTTAGTGGAGGTCAAAAGTAAGTTAACTCAAAGGGATGTGGATGAGCATTTACAACGTTTGGCTAAGTTTAAGCGGTTAATGCCTCGTTTTCGAGATGTAAAGGCCTTGGGAGCGGTGGCAGCGATGATTGTTCCCAATGAGGTGGCGAGTTATGCTTGTCGTCAGGGTTTATTTGTGTTGGTGCAGTCAGGGGAAAATGTAATAATTTTAAATGATGCGGAGTTTACGCCCCGGGTTTGGTAGGTTTAGCTTTCGTTCCACCCCCTCGCTAGGAGGAATGTATCTTAGAATACATTTTGCCCACCAAATCCAAGAGAGCCATGGGAGTGGAGAGATTTAAAATTTAGAGATTTTATTTTTCTCCAAACGTTTAGAGTCTCAAACCCAATTTGAATTACTATTAGAGGAAAATTTAAAAATGACTGAGCCATTAACAGCAGGTTTACTTGTCACCTTAGCAGTACAAGAGTTTGTGAAGTCTGGGACGGGAGATTTAGCGAAACGGTTTACGGCTGAAGCTTTGGCTAAGATTCCTATTTTATGGGAAAAGATCAAAACTCGCTTAACAGGAAAATCTCCTAAAGTTGATGAAGCATTGGCTAAGGTTGAGAGGGGTGATAGTACAGCCGTTGAAACCTTGACTAAAAATTTGGATGTGATTTTGGATGAAGATCCTGCTTTTGCGAAAGAGTTAAAAGTTTTAGCGCAGACAATCCAAGCGGGTAAAATTCAGGATAATAGTAGTATGATTCAAAATATCGCTGATAATGCTAAGGGTTGGCAGACAAAAGTTGAGGGGGGAACTGCCTATATTGGGAGGATTCATCTTGCCAATATAGGCAGCAAATAACAATCGTGACACAGGATCAGAGGGCAAATTTTTTGGATATTATTAGAGGTAGTGTGTATGGATGTCAGGATTTCTTTTGAAGGAGCAACCACCGAGGATGATTCTTATCACCTAAAAAATCTTGCTCGACTAATTGAAGAAGAATGCGACTGTTCTGTAAGTATTGAAACCAGAGAAGCAGAGGTGGGAATCCGAGACGGTGGCTTGGCTATCGGTATAGCAATAGCATCTTTAGTATTAACAGGGATTCAAACCTTGGTTTCAGTTCTTCAATACTGGGAATCTCAACAAAGTCAATATTCTATATCTATCACTGTTGATGCCAATGGACAGCAAAAAAGATTTTTAATGAAAAATTTATCCTTGAAAGAAATTCAATCCTTGCTGTCTGAGATTAATTCTCAACCTCATCACGGAACAGTTAGCGTAAAAATATTAAAACAGTAAACTATGGATACTTCAGAAAAACAGTCGCAAAGAATTGCTGTTGCTATTTCTGCTATCAATAAGGGAGAACTAAATGCCGTTATTCCTGATGTTTCGCGGGTTCATGCTTGGTTAACAAATCCTGAGTTGGGAGATTGTAAAAGTAATGGACCAATACCTTTACATGAGTGTCAAAGCCAGATTGAGTTTTTACAATATTTTTTGCCAAAAATACAAAAATGGAACAACCAAAATCAACTAATTTTTTATTTCTCAGGACACGGAGATATTAGAGGGGAAGAATATTGTTTAAAACTAGGGATAGACGATAGTGATTGGTTTCCTTTTTCTAACTTGACAAATTATTTATCTACCAATAAAGTAAGTCGAGCAATTTTAATTATTGATGCTTGTCACAGTGGGGCTGTAACTAAAGGAATTCGGTCTTCAGAACCATTAGTCTTGGAACTAGAAAAAAGCAATCAAAAACTTTCTAAAGGAATAGTTATTATTGCTTCTTGTCAAGAAACTCAAGTATCCCGTGAAACAAACGAAGGAAACTATGGAATTTTTACAAAATTTTTATGTGAAGGAATAGAGAACGGAATGGAAGGCAACAGCAATAAGCCTTATATTTATGTCGGAGATATCGTTAATTATATAACAGATAAAATTGAGAGAGATCCTATTTATTCCCAATTTAATCAGCGTCCACAATTTAAAGTAATTAATGCTGATTCTGATATTTGGATTGCCAAAAACAAATACATCTTACAAGATAAATCTAAGGAAAATAAGCAACAAAACCGCGTTACTTCTTCTGAAGAATTAAAATTTCTTTATGAAAAAAATCATCCAAATAAGCATCCATGTACGGAAGCAACTCTTGATAAAATTGACTTAGAATTGATCAAAAAGTATGCAACGAAGATGGAATTATCTGAAGATGAGCAAAATAATTTAGAAAAAATGGTTGATGAACTTAACCTTTATTCTCCTATTTACCATGAAGGGAAACAATATCTACATAAGGCCGCTGTATTGTGTTTTTATAAAACCCCTGAAAGAATTTTTTCTCAATGTAAATCTACTTTTGTGGACAGAACTGGAGGAGAAACTATTTTTCAAAGGTATGATATTCATGGACCTTTGATTTATCAAATAGAAAAATTATTTGATCGAGTAAAACAAGCAACAAAAAAGATTTCGTTCATTAATAAAAAAGGAATGCGTCAAGAAATTGACGATATAGATTTGGAAGTGGCACGGGAGATAATTTCTAATGCGATCGCTCATAGGAACTACCAATTAAATAGTCATGTTCAAGTAATTATTACACCAGAAGCTCTTGAAGTAAAAAGCCCTGGTAATTTTCCAGATAATACATCTTGGGAAGAACTTATAAAGGAATCAACACCTGTATCAATTCCAATTGATGCGGCTATTGCTCAATATCTTTCTCAGTTATCAGGATATGAAGGAATTGGTCAAGGTTTTACTTTATTCAAGAAATATATAGAAAACAATGGTTTAGACAGCCTAACTTGTAAAAAATTACAGGGAGAATATATATGTGTTAGTCTCTTACGTCGAAATGAGTTTAGTAATGAAATTTGGGAAAATAATATCGCCATCCCTACTTATATCGGTTTTAAAAATGTTATAGGAGATAAGATTATGGGAGATAAGATTATGGGAGATAAGATTACAGCAAATATCCCCAGTAATCTACCAAATGGAACACTAAATTTTGTTGGGCGTGAGGAAGCAATGGCGCACCTGCACCACCAGTTACAGCAAAACGATCCCTTTGCTATTTCCACTTTGACGGGAATGGGTGGCATTGGTAAATCGGAATTGGCGTTGCAGTATGCCTGGCAGGAATGGCCAAAGCAAACCTATCGCGGTGGTATTTGTTGGCTCAATGTCGCAGAAAGTGATCCTGGTTTGGGTATTTTAAGTTTTGCTCAAATTCATTTAGGGTTAACGTTGCCCGAAGAAGGAGAATTGGTTGAACGGGTTCGTTATGTTTGGCAAAGTTGGTTAACAAATCAGCAGGATCAAACCTTAATTATTTTTGATGATGTGCGGGATTATCAACAAATTAAGGATTATTTACCGCCCCAAGCTGATCAACGCTTTAAGGTAATCATTACAACTCGATTGAAAGAGTTATCAACCAAAATTCAAACCCTTCATGTGGATATATTGCAACCAGAAGCGGCTTTGGATTTATTGCGTTCCTATGTTACCGACGACAGAATTGATAATCAACTTGAGCAAGCGAATTTACTTTGTCGAGATTTGGGTTATTTGCCCTTGGGCCTAGAATTGGTGGGGCATTTCCTCAAGCGGCGTACTAATTGGACATTGGCGAGGATGCAGCAGCAGTTGCTAGATAAGGGCTTGCAGTTGTCTGCTTTGCAGAATCCTTCGGCGGATATGACGGCGCAAAGAGGGGTAGAGGCAGTTTTTGAGTTGAGTTGGGAGGAGTTGAATCAGCCAGCGCGGGATTTAGGCTGTTTTCTCAGTCTCTTTGCTTTGGCTCCTATTCCTTGGCGGCTGGTGGTAGAAAGGTGTTTGCCTGCTGAAGATGAGGACGAGTTGGTAGATATTAGAGAGGATGAATTACTCAACCTCAATCTGTTGCAACCAGTAGAAGGAGAAGTTTATCAGTTTCATCCGTTGGTGCGACAGTTTTTTCAAGCTAAGTTGGCACTGCGAGAGGATGGGGATGAGTTGAAACGCTCCTTTTGTCGGGGTATGGTTGAGGAGGCAAAGACTCTTTCTCAATATTTAACCAAGGAGCAAGTAGAAGCCGTCGCCCTATCTATTCCCCATATTGCGGAGTCAGCGACAGCGTTGGAAAAATGGCTGGAGGACGAGAATTTAATCCCGTCTTTTGGAGGATTGGGAAATTTCTATTATGGACAAGGATTGTACGAACAAGCTGAATTTTGGTATCAGCAATGTCTAGAAGTAACTCACCGCCGCTTGGGAGAAGAACATCCCGATGTAGCTACTTCTCTTAACAATCTAGCATTATTGTACGAATCCCAAGGAAGGTACTCAGAAGCAAAACCTCTCTATTTACAAGCTTTAGGATTGTATAAACGGCTATTAGGTGACAATCATCCCAATGTAGCGACTTCCCTCAATAATTTAGCAAACTTGTACGAATCTGAAGGAAACTACGCAGAAGCTGAACCCCTCTATTTACAAGCAATAGAATTGTGTAAACGACTATTAGGGGAGAGTGATCCCAATGTTGCTACTTCCCTCAACAATTTAGCATTTCTGTACGATTCCCAAGGCAGGTACACAGAAGCGGAACCTCTCTATCTAGAAGCATTAGATTTGAGGAAACGACTATTAGGAGACAATCATCCCGATGTGGCAAGTTCCCTCAACAATTTAGCAGGATTGTACCAATCCCAAGGCAGGTACACAGAAGCGGAACCTCTCCATCTAGAAGCATTAGATTTGAGAAAACGACTCTTAGGAGACAATCATCCCTCTGTGGCAACTTCCCTCAACAATTTAGCAGGATTGTACCAATCCCAAGGCAGGTACACAGAAGTGGAACCTCTCTATCTAGAAGCATTAGATTTGAGAAAACGACTCTTAGGAGACAATCATCCCGATGTGGCACAATCCCTCAACAATTTAGCAGGATTGTACGAATCACAAGGCAGGTACACAGAAG
>VYLB01000390.1_pt1 | contig 16027 bp, 16 predicted proteins | sample 5114431 | NCBI WGS metagenome assembly VYLB01 (sample SAMN12291786, study PRJNA351875) | freshwater metagenome | isolation source: freshwater lake | place: USA: Michigan, Gull Lake | collected 2013-08-08
CGCGCATTTACCAATGTATCTAACTTCCCTAAGTTTGTCAACCCCTTTTGGCAAAATTTTTTGATCTTTTTTCTATCCCTTGCTACGTCAGCCTTTCAGACCTTAGGGTTTTTTGCTAGTCCCTTGCTCAGAACTGTGGGCGCGGCTACTTTAGTTTGCTTGTACTAAGTATTTTCCTCAATTTAATTTTTTATTCAGTACCTCTCGATCGCCGGGTCGATTTTGGGGTATGGTTCCTTGAGAATCTATTTTCTGAAAGGAAAGCCCTCATGTCTCGCCGCGCTGCTTTACAATCCTATTTACTGGTGCGTTTACTCCTAGCTCCCTTGATGTTATGGACGATCGTGACGGTGGTTTTTCTGCTGATGCGTGTTGCCCCCGGTGATCCCACGGATGCGATTTTAGGCAACCGCGCCCCTGAAAGTGCCAAAAATGCCCTAAGAGAACAATTAGGACTGAATAAACCCCTATTTTTCCAGTACCTAGACTATATTTTCCACCTAATGCGTCTCAATTTAGGAGACTCTTTAACCAGTAAGGGGGTGACGGTATGGGAGATTATCGCTAAACATTTTCCAGCGACGGTGGAACTAACTTTTTATGGAATGCTAATTGCGGTGATAGTGGGGGTCGGATTGGGAATTATCACCGCTTCCCGTCCGAATACCCCCTTAGATGCTGGGGGACGTTTATTTGGACTGATAACCTATTCCTTGCCGATTTTTTGGGTGGGAATGCTCTTACAGCTAATTTTTGCGGTACAGTTGCGCTGGTTTCCCTTGGGGACTCGTTTTCCTTTGAGTGAGACTCCACCCCAGACAATTACGGGTTTATATACCTTTGATAGTCTGATGACTCTACAACTAGATAAGTTGCCTACAGCTTTGTATTATCTAGCCTTACCTAGTTTTACTCTCGGCATTCTTTTGAGTGGGATTTTTGAACGGATGGTGCGAGTTAATCTGAAACAAACTTTGCAAGCGGACTATGTAGATGCGGCAAAAGCGAGAGGAATACCAGAAAAAACGATTATGATCGCCCATGCGCTGAAAAATGCCCTAATTCCCGTAATTACTGTCTTAGGATTAACTTTTGCGGCTCTTTTAGGGGGTGCAGTCTTGACGGAAGTTACTTTTTCTTGGCCAGGTTTGGGAAATCAGTTATATCGTGCGATTTCTCTGCGGGATTACCCAACAGTGCAGGGATTAATGGCTTTTTTGGCGACAATAGTGGTTTTTGCCAGTATTTTGATCGATCTAATCAATGCTTGCATTGATCCTCGCATCCGTTATTAATCAGGGAGAGGGGTTGGGGGAGAAGGGAGTCAGTCCCGATGCCAAATTAGGTTATACTCCATCTTTATGAGAAAGGCTGTAATAAAAAAATGGCTCAGGATTGCTTTTTATCTCTAGGTTGTTGTTAGGTGATTGCTGACTGATTAATAATGGTTGAATGTTAATCGGCTTTTCCTTTTAGGGAGACGAAATCGGGCCTATGGGAATTACTATTGTCACCATTTTGCGGGGGATGAAAAGGATTTCTCACTTCGGGGGGAGTGGGTAAACCCTGTTTCATTTCCGCCACTTTTAAGAGGATCAAATACTCATAAAAAGCTTGCAAAGTACACCAAGCAAAACCAGCTTTACCATCGAGAATTCCCGCCAAGATAAAATACATATAAAACCAACGAAGCAAGGGACGAAAAGGCAATCGTAGAGATAAATCTTTTAAAGCTCTCCGTCTATCTACTTCGGTTTTACCAAAAAATAATTTTTTCCAACTAACACCACCGTTAGCCAACTGATGTAGGGTTTCTGCCGCTTCATCGGTAGAATAACGATTATGTTTTTCAATCCAACGACTTAAACCTTTACTACAGGTATAGTGGGGATAGGTTTCTTGTAAAAAAGAGGTTTTTCCCAGACATTCTTCTCTTTCCGTGTGACCATAATCGCTAAACCAGACTTGATCTTTTCTAAATAGACGCATTTGATAACGGGGATACTGGGTGCTGCGACGGATCCAAGTTCCCATAAACATAACTCTTTCGGCCACATAAAAACCAGTAAAATCTTTCTGTTGAGTGGCGCGCAGACATTCTGCGTAGAGTTGGGGTGTCATCCTTTCATCTGCTTCGAGAATATAAACCCAATCGTATTTAGTCTCGATATTTTCTAACATCCAAGTTCTTTGTTTACCATGGCTCTCGAATTGATGCTGAATCACGCGCACTGGATAACGAGAAGCAATCTCTACTGTGTGATCGCTACTGTAGGAGTCAACCACAATCACATCATCGGACAGAAGTGCCGATTCCACACAGGCGGCAATATCAATTTCTTCGTTATGAGTGAGAATGTAAATGGAAAACATAGATATAATATGGTGTTTGATTATACGAAACCCGATCGGGCAGTAGTCCTATTTTGTACCGGAAAAAGCGGAATAAAAACCCCTATCATACCAGAAATTTTCTTAAAACTGCCAGACTGAGCCTATTCTAACCTCGATCGCCTTTTTGTCAATATCTCTTAAGTATTACTTGAAAAATTCTTTACCTGAGCTTGCGGCGACCGGCGGTGAGCTATTCCCCGCCATGAGATAATAGACGGTGCTTTATGTCTCCAGTAATTTTCGATGACTGCTGTTTCCGAGTGTTTTCGTTCTCTCCGTTCCCAGGGGAATTGTGCCTTAATTCCCTTTATTACTGCCGGTGATCCCGATTTATCTACTACTGCCCAAGCTTTACGCATTTTAGACCGGGCAGGGGCCGATCTGATCGAGTTGGGGGTTCCCTATTCCGATCCTCTTGCGGATGGTCCGGTTATTCAAGCGGCAGCCACCCGCGCTTTAAATCGGGGTGTCAAGTTGGAAGATGTGCTAGAAATCGTCAAAAATGCTCAGGGAGAGGTGAAAGCTCCCATTATTCTCTTTACTTACTATAATCCTATCTATCATCGCGGGATAGATGTCTTTTTAGACCAAATAAAAGCAGCCGGGGTGAGTGGTTTGGTGGTTCCTGATTTACCCCTAGAGGAAGCGGAAAGTCTGCTGCAACCGGCTGCCGCTAAGGGAATTGAAGTGATTTTATTGGTAGCGCCTACCAGTCCCCCGGAACGAATACAAGCGATCGCCCTACAATCCCAAGGTTTTATTTATCTGGTGAGTGTCACGGGAGTGACGGGAATGCGGAACCAAGTGGCCACCAGAGTGGAGGAATTGCTCGATTCTATCCGTTCTGTCACCGATAAACCCGTGGGGGTAGGATTTGGCATTTCTGACGCGACACAGGCGCTACAGGTCAAAAACTGGGGTGCTGACGCGGTAATTGTGGGCAGTGCCATGGTTAAACGTCTGGCTGATAATTCCCCCAGCGATGGGTTAAAATCCCTCGAAGAATTCTGTCGTAGTTTAAAACAGGCGATTCAGTGAGGGATAAGGAGTTAGTGGATGCGGATTAGATCGAGCGTTCATGTCTTCTCGTTCTGAATTCGTTCAATTTCATCCAGTGCTTTTTTCGCCCGGAATACAGCCCGGAGATAGGCGATCTGGCTTTCCCAAGCCGATCGAGGTAGGATCGGTTCGGGACGGTCAATATTCTCGTTCATACTTATCAATTCAAGGTGGTTACGAGGGGTTTTTCTTGCCAGTGTTCTGGCCATTGGATCGCGTCGGCACTGAAGGCGAGGGGATCATTGGGTAGGGGAGAATGGAAGGGTTCCTCTATTATTGCGAATTGGCCGTTATCGAAGGGAATTCCCGCTGCAGGGCGATCGAGGTAAAATCTCTCTCGGATTCCCTTCTCCGCTTGTTTTAACGCTCGGTGGTGACAGTAGGGGTTATTGCCCCGGCGATCAAAGAAAACATGAGCCGTCCAACTACAACCACCGCGGCAGAGTTCGGCGAACTCGCAGGTTTTACAGAATCCCCAGAGGTGATCGGTTCCCTTCGGGGTTCCCGCACCGAGGTTGAAGCGGAGTTCTTCGGCCTCTTCGATAATCTGGCGCAGGGAGCGATCGCGGATATTGCCCCCGGTATAGGCCGCGGTGGGAAGCGAGGGACAGCCTTTGATTGCTCCGTCGGCCTCGATACCCAGTGCCGCCAGTCCGGCACTACACCCCTGCCAGAATGTCCACGCGTCCCCTCCCCGCAATAAACGTTCGTAGGGGCCGTAATAGCCGATATTGTTACCCGGCTGTACGTCTACCCCCTCGCGTCGCGCTTGCTCGGTGACACGGGCGAGCATCGGGTATAGTTCTAGGAGTTCGTAGGGTTGGAGGAGAATTTCCGAATTATCGGCCGCGTTCCCCATCGGCACGGTTAACTGTATCTGCCACGCGAATACGCCCGCATCGCGGATTTTTTCGTAGATTCGGGGAAATTCGGGGGCAGAAAGACGATTTATCTGGGTATTGCAACCGAAGGGGATACCGGCTTGTTTTAGGTGGCCCATGGTGCGGAACGCCCATTGCCAAGAACCGGCTTTCCCCCGCAGGCGATCGTGGGTAGCCTCTAATCCGTCCACGGAGACGGAGACGACTTTGATCCCCGCGTCTTTCATCTTTTGGGCGGTGTCGAGGGTGATGCCGTAGCCGCCGGTAGTGACACCGCAGATCATGCCCGCGTCGGTGATCGCCCGGGCGATATCGAGCCAGTCGGGACGGAGAAAGGCTTCGCCCCCGATCAGGGTAACTTCTTTGATGCCCACTTCGGCCAGTTGACGGACGAGATCGAGGGCTTCTTCAGTGCTGAGTTCGTGGCTACGGGTGTGGCCGGCGCGGGAACCGCAATGTTGACAGGCGAGGTTACATTTTAGGGTAATTTCCCAGACGGCGTAACTGATGCGACGGTATTCGGTCATTGGAATTATCCTCGATTTAGGCGTAGTAAGTACGACCGCCACCGCCACCGCTGGTCGAGCCGTATACTTGTTGCATCCGTCCCCCGATGATCGCTTTCAAGTCTTCTTCGGTTAGGGTTTTGAGTTCGTCATCGGTGGCGATTTCGTCCAAAACCTTTAAACGAAAATCGGGATCGGTTGCTAGTTTTTCGGTAAAGTTCGGGGTGCGATCAAAAGACATAATGGTTCTTCGTTACTTGGTATGGTTCGATAGGGAGGCATAAATTGACTAAATCCTTATCTGGCAAGAGACTTAATTGATTAGTTCGCTCTAGATTAAAAACAATTGACAAAAATCGCCAAATGCCTTTCTACATAAGGGTTACATCCCTTATAACCCCCGTCCATTGCATAACACAAACCGAAGAACCGACATAATTAACTCCTTACAGGTTTAATACTCATTAGGACTGTGGATAATTGGCTCTTCTGGTTTCTGTGTGGAAACGAGGTCTATACTGATACTTTCTTCCGCAAAATAGCCCTAAAAGTCCTGCCCGATAAGCATTTCACGATTCCATAAGCAAAAATTATCACACAAAGTCGAGAAGATACGATAATTCCAGCGGTTATCGGAAATTTGGGTTGAGTTGGCAGAAATGGAATGGATATTTTTCCGGAGATAAAAGGAGGTTTAAATCCCTAAAAACCTCCTTTTATTTGATGTTTTATTAGTCAATCGCATCACGAATCCATTCTTGAATAGGGGTATTTTCGTTAAGCCATTGGCCAATACTCCATCCTGCTTGAAAAGCGAATAACAGAGGTAACACAGGAGAGACGACGCCGTATATTTGGTGTATGTTCAGCCCTCCCCCGACGATCGCTTTTAAGTCTTCTTCCGTTAAGTCTTTGAGTTCGTCATCGGTGGCGATTTCGTCCAAAACCTTTAAACGAAAATCGGGATCGGTTGCTAGTTTTTCGGTAAAATTCGGGGTGCGATCAAAAGACATAGTTAGCTCCTTAGAAGTTTAATACTCGATAAAATTTATGAGTCGGTTGGAATTAGAAATCCACGAAACGATCTGCCGGTAATCCGTACATCGGTCGAACGATTCCGTCACCTGGAATAGGCCATTTAGGCTTGCGGTTGGGTGGCAGACCGTACATCGGACGAAATCGAACACCGCCGATAAATCCACCTGCGACCGCCGCTAAATCTTCCTCGCTTAAATCTTTAATTTCTTCATCGGGGCGATCGGACTCTAGAAGTCGTGCGGTGTATTCCTCGAATTCCTGTGGTGTGAAATCGAACCCCGCAGCTTTGACGATCTCGCTGCATTCTTCTTTGCTATTCACCGATTGGATTCGGGAACGGAAGGATTCATCGGAGGCGACTTTTTGATAAAAAGCGTGAACTTGTTCGAGAGCCATAAGTTAACTCCTGTTAGAATTTGAGAGTGATGGGAGGATACGGTTGGTAGATAAGCTGTTCAGCATTTAAATTGCTTGTGGAGATGAGGCACTCTTGCAAGAGGCAATACCCCCCAACTCCCGCGACGGGGGAGATTCAGCTAATCTAACGATAGGCGGTTATAGCGGTTTTCACAGAAGTGATTCCCGATTGAAACGCTGAAACGCCTATCTATCAAGGGATTTACTATACCTTATTAGACTGAAAACCGCTATAAAATGGGTCCTTGCTTAATATTCGAGAGTGATGGGAGACTCGGTTGGTAGATAAATCCGGCAATGAGGGGCGGACGAATCATTTTTCCTAGTATTGTTGGTGGTTTTAGCAGTGCTTGTGCAAAACCGCCTTGAATGTTTCGAGTCTCGAGCGCGCGATTGATCGCAGTTTCAAGAGATTCTTGAAAAGAGTTCACCTTTAGATCGGAAATATGAATTTTAGCCATGGTAATTAGACTCCTATTTAATAGGGTTAAGATTCGGGTTCGGCAACCTTCACGAAAATTTCGGAAGGATTATAGTTGTCAGTGACAACCTGCGGACAGCGCAGACAAGCGGCTTTTCCTTCCTGTAACCACCAGCGACAGTTTTGCCGGATTCGACAGGGGGGAAGGATATCGGTTACTTCTGCGAGTCCCTGTGCCACCCGGCGCGCGAGGCGACAATCTTGCCCATCGAAATGAACGCATTTTTTTTCCGCGCAGGACGCGGCGAAGCGGAAGACTTCGGTGGGGGTGACGGGTTGAGCGAGTGCGAGAATTTCTGGGGTGACGGGTTGGATTTCTGGGAGATAGGCGACGCGGGGTTCCTCGACGGTTCCCGCGGCGATCCCGAAAATTACGCTATCCGGCGAATTTTCTCGCGCGCTAGGGCAAAGGGTAGGGTTTTGAGAGTGGTGGTTTTCCCCACAAAGGGGGTCGTGGTCTTGTGGGCAAAACCACGGAGCCATACTTGGGTCTTATAGGTGCTCTCTCTAAAAACCCTCCTAGAATCGAAGCCAGTTCACGCTCGTTTAAATCTTGAACTTGATTTTTTAAGCATTCTGCTTCTAAAAGTTGACAAGTAAAGGCTTCAAATTCCTGCTCTGTAAAGTCATAATCTGATTTTTTGACCAGATTATAAAATTCTTCGCAATTTTCAAGATTTTGAAACCGAGAACGAAAATCTTTATCGGTTGCAATTCTTTGATAAAAAGCTTTAGTTTGTTCAACGGACATGATAGACCCCTATTTTTTGTAGATTGACTTTGTGCTATCTGAACAACGGGTTCGGCAACCTGGGAGCATCTCATTTATGCAAGTGAGTAATTGTACTTATCCCTAAAACTGGTTTCTAGCAAGGCTTTCAAAATAGCTTGACATAAAAACCTGATTTAGGGGTTACAAAGGTGAGATGCTCCCGGCAACCTTCACGAAAATTTCGGAAGGATTATAGTTGTCAGTGACAACCTGCGGACAGCGCAGACAAGCCGCTTTTCCTTCCTGTAACCACCAGCGACAGTTTTGCCGGATTCGACAGGGGGGAAGGATATCGGTTACTTCTGCGAGTCCCTGTGCCACCCGGCGCGCGAGGCGACAATCTTTCCCATCGAAATGAACGCATTCTTTTTCCGCGCAGGACGCGGCGAAGCGGAAGACTTCGGTGGGGGTGACGGGTTGAGCGAGTGCGAGAATTTCTGGGGTGACGGGTTGGATTTCCGGGAGATAGGCGACGCGGGGTTCCTCGACGGTTCCTGCGGCGATCCCGAAAATTACGCTATCCGGGGAATTTTCTCGCGCGCTAGGGCAAAGGGTAGGTGTCTGGTGCGGAAGAGATTTCATCAGTTTTATCCGCTTTTTCAATGGATAATTACGAGCGAATTGGTTAGGGAACACGATCGCGATCGTAATTGACTATATAAACAGAAAAGTCTTGGCAAGAGTTGTCAGGCTTGCCGAGCTACTTCTCTGAATTTAATACTATGGAACCTCGCAAGAAAAAACAAGATATTTTAAAAAACTAATTGAACTTAAAACAATCATTTAAGTTCAAAAAATATAATCGGCTCTTCAGTTTGTGTTATGCAATGGACGGGGGTTATAAGGGATGGAACCCTTATATAGAAAGGCATTTAGCGATTTTTGTCAATTGTTTTTGCTCTAGAGCGAACTAATCAATTAAGTCTCTATAATCTAGGTTATTCTACATTTTTGCGAGAATAACCTTAAAATCCAACTGATCGCAGTATTCTTGCCGATCAAATTCGAGACAAAAATAAGTTAATTAAATTTCAAAATATATTTGCGTTTTGAATGTGTATCGTGGATGATTATGTTTAGTAAACCTCAAACATGAGATCAATCGATTATGGCTAACATCAAAGTCAATGACTTACAACCGCTCGAAGTTGAATTTATGTATCTGACACAATTCGAGGTAGAAAATGTAGTAGGAGGAGGCTGGTTTAAAAAACTAACTGGCATCTCTACACCCAAGTTTTTGAAAAGTATCGATGATTGGGTCAATGAAAATATTCAAGACGGCTGGGTCGGAGTGGCTATAGGGATTGGCACAATCGCCAGTGGAGGTCAACTTAATTTGCACGTCGCCCTTTAGATAATACTCCCCGCAATTCTGACAGATATCCGCAGGGACTTGTTTTAAAATCACGATACAATTATCCCTGTCCAAAGTAACGGTAACGAAACCCGATCGAGTCGTACCGTTTTTACAGATCACACATTCCATAGTTCTTATCTTCCCTTACTATGTTCGCGGGGTGAGCAATGCCCACCCCGTCCACAATTAATTACTTAACTCGTATTCTATTTCCTGAATCTTCTCCTTCATCCAGCCGTTAAACAAATCGACACCGATTTTCAGAGCCAACTCCTCGGTTAATTTTGGCTTAAGGATTTCCTCGACGAAAATCAGGTGAAAACCTCGATCGCCTTGCAGCGGTTTCAACAATCGAGAAGAATCCGATGCGAAAATTGCGGCCGAAAGATTCGGTCGTAAATCCTTACGGTAAACGGTACCGCGATAACCTCCCTTGCGTCGTAATTCCACATCCTCGATATAGCGGTGCGCTACTTCCTGAAAGCTGATTTCCTCCTCCTGAATCGATTCATACAACTCCTCCGCCATCGCCTGATCTGCTAACACCACCTCATAGATCACCGCGCCGGTATAATCTAGCTGGTGTTCCACAAAATAGGATTCAATTTTGTCTGCGAAAAGATGTTCGGCTAATTTACCCGATAGTAAACTGAATTGAACGATCGCCTCAAAATCATCTAGGGATAAGCCCTGTTTTTGCAACCAATTCCATGTATCTTTGGCGTTATGTAATTCATTGGCGAGACGGAATTGATCGGCCGCCTGTTGTAACTCGGCAGTCGTGTTTTTAATCCCCGCTTCCGTCGCGGTTTCGGTGATGATTTTCCGAGCGATAATTCCCTCAGCCATTTCGGGAAGTTTACCCGATAGCTTAAGCTGTTGGATAAGGTCTTGATTAGTGATGGTGATACTATGGGACATAATGACTCCTGAAACAGTTATGGGAAATTAATTTCCTAGTTGAGATAGGCAAGAGGGTTAGGGAGGGGTGTAAGTAATTTGGCTTCGATACCTAAAAAAACTACAGTTTTAACCCGTCTTTTTGCAGATCCTTAAAGGGATCGAGGATGTAATCGATCACCCGACGCTGACGGACGATCGCCTCTGCGGTAGCCGTATCCCCCGGATTGAGGGGAATACATTGATTTCCCTTTTGAATACAGGAGCGATCGAGTTGAATTTCTAGCTCGAAAACGTTAATTTTTCCGGTCGCCGTTTCCTTTTCGATCGCCGTCGGTGATTTCTTGGTGATCTTGCCGCCGATAACCCCGTAATCCTGAAAAGGATAGGCATCGAACTTGACTTTTACCGGCATACCGGCGCGGAGAAATTGACTTTGATCTGTGGGCATTTCTGCCTTGAGAATAAACCGCGATCCTTTCGGTGCTATCTCCGCGATCCGCGTTCCTGACTGCACCACCGCACCTGCGCGTTTAATCGGTAATGAAAAGATCGTGCCGTCGGTATTCGCCTTTAAAACCCTCTGACTTAGTTGGATTTGGAGCGCTTGCCGTTGGCTGTCGCTTTGGGCGATTTCCGATGCCAGTGTTGCGATCTCCGTTTCTAGATTTTTAATCTGCTCCTGTATCCTTAAGAGTGCCAACTCGTTGGAATGGCGGAGACTTTGATAACCCCGCTGCCGCTCCTGTAATTGCAGACGCGCTTGGGCGATATCCGCGCTCGTTTGTTGACTGGTCTGACGGTAGGTGCTTTCTAATTCCGCTAGTTTATGTTGATTTTCTTTCACCTCCGCTTTTCCCCGCTCGTAGAGTTGTTGGCGCTCTTTGGCGTTGTCCTCGCGCTCGATGAATTGCACCTCCGATATCGCGCCATCCTCCCACGCTTTTCGGTAGCGATCGACTTCTTTTAAAGCCGTTTGATAACGACTTTTTAGAATCGGATAATCGGTTTGACTGCGATCGAGGGCGGTTTTCGCTTGATTTATCCGTGCCTGTTGTTCTTCTAGGGATATTTTGGCTTTCTGGACTAACGCGCTGACATTTTCCCTTGCTTGCTCGATCGAGGCTTCTTTTTCCGCCTCTGCAGCGCGATTCTGTTGGCGTTGAGTCGCTAGGGAAACCTCTAACTGACTTTTCATCCCTTTCTGTTGGGAAAGACGGCTTTTTTGTCCTTCTATTTTCTCCTCGATTTGTTGTATTTCCTGGCCGATTAATGAGGAATCTAGGGTTAAAATCGGTTGTCCTGCTTTCACCTCTTGGCCTTCACGGACATAGATTTTTTCCACTTCTCCTGCGGTGATTGCATCGAGTTTGACTGCTTCCCCTTGGGGTTCCAGTTTTCCTGGTCCGACACCGGTTTCATCGACTTTTGAGAATATCGCCCAGGGGAGAATGATCGAGACGAAAATAATCAGAAAATAGAGTAAACCCCGCGTCCAGGGTAGGGGTAAAGTATCGATCAATTCCTTGGTCTGGAAAGACCAGTTATCGCGCTCTCTGTCTAGATTGGTTGTCATAGTTATTCACTCAATTGATTAGAGTTCAAATTACGGTAAATACCGGGACGGGACATTAATTCTTTGTGGGTTCCTTGATCGACTAATATCCCTCGATCGAGGACGAGAATCAGATCTGCGTTCCGTACTGTAGAAAGACGGTGAGCAATAATCACCATTGTGCGATTCTGCCGAATTTTCTGGAGATTATTTTGTATGATCTGCTCTGATTCTGTATCGAGGTGGGAAGTGGCTTCATCGAGGATTAAAAGCCGCGGTTCTCCCATCAACGATCGAGCGATGGCGATCCGTTGTCTCTGTCCCCCGGAAAGTAGCCCTCCACCCTCGCCGATTTGAGTTTCATAACCCATTGGAAGCGATTGGATAAAGTCATGAATTCCCGCTAATTTTGCCGCCTCGATAACCGATTCTAGGGGGCGATCGGGATGTCCTAAACTGATATTTTCCCGAATCGTAGAACCGAACAAAAATGTATCTTGATCGACGACTCCCACCTGTTGCCGTAGGGAACTGAGGGCGATTGTACTCAGATCGTAACCGTCGATCGAGATTTTCCCGTCGGTGGGAGGATAGAGGCCGATCAGTAATTTCGAGATCGTGGTTTTTCCCGAACCGCTCCGACCGACGAGGGCAACGGTTTGACCGGGTAAAATCTCAAAACTCAGGTTTTCTAAAATATTGCGATCGCTGTCAGTATGATAGCGAAAGGTGACATTTTCAAAGCGAATATGTCCCTGTAATTCTGGGAGAAACTGACGGGAAAGTTCCTCTAAATTCTCCTCCGGCTTTGCGTCTAGTACATCGTTAATGCGCTCGACGGCGATATTGACTTCTTGAAATTGCGTCCAGAGAACGGTTAAGCGTTGAAAAGGCGCGATGATCTGGGCAAAAAGCATATTAAAGGCGATTAATTGTCCGATCGATAATTGATTTTGAATTACCAGATAGGCACCGAAACAGAGTAACCCCGTTGTCGCGAAAGATTCGATCAGATTACTGACGATTTGGAGATTATTGCCGATAATCTGCCCGGAGAAATTTTTCTTGACCTCCACCGAGAAAAGGTCTTCCCAGTGCCAACGGGTTGATCGCTCTGTTGCGGTAGATTTGACGGTACGAATACCGGTTAAAATCTCGATCAGGTAACTGCTTTCTTTAGCGATCGCCTGAAAAATATCCCGGGATATTCGCTGGAGAAAAGGGGTAGAAATTAACGCCAGCAGAAAGAACGGTGGCACGATCGCTAAACTGATTAGGGCTAATTGCCAGCTATAGCGAAGCATCACCGCCACATACACGAAAACTGTTAATAAGTCAAGTAAAATCGAGAGAGCTTCCCCAGAGAGAAAACGCTGAATCTTGCGATTTTCCCCGACGCGGGAGATAATATCCCCCACATAGCGGGACTCGAAGTAACCGAGGGGCAGGCTGAGAGTATGGCGAATAAAACCGGTGATTAATGCCGTATCGATGCGATTAGCGGTGTGATCGAGAAGATACGCGCGTAAACCAGTAATTGCCACCCGAAAAACCCCGAAAATTAGCGCACCGATACCCATCGCCCAAAGGGTGGTTAACGAACCCTGCACGATCACTCGATCGAGGATTAACTGGGTGAAAATCGGCGTAATTAAGCCGAATATTTGGATAAAAAGCGAGGCGACGAAAATTTCCAGCAGCACGAACCAATGGGGTTCCAGTAAGCGATAAAACTGCCAGAGTGAGGCTTTATCCTCTTTCGTGTCCCGGAATTTCTGGTTCGGTTGGAGCAGAAGGGTGAATCCCGTCCATTTACTGGCGAATTCGGCACGACTTAGGGTTAATTGCCCGATCGCCGGATCGCCAATAATGACCTGTTTGGCGGTAATTTTCCAGATAACAACGAAGTGTTTGCCTTCCCAGTGAGCGATCGCCGGTAGGGGTTGTTTAACTAATCCCTCTAGAGTCGCTTTTACCGGACGGGTGGAGAGGCCGATATTTTCCGCTGCCGTGATCAGTCCCTTCAGGGATGCTCCGTCGCGGTTGACGTTGGCCATTTCCCGCAAACGGTTGACGCTGATTCTTTTGCCCCAATAACGGGCGATCATGACTAAACCGGCCGCCCCGCAATCGGAGGCGGACTGTTGCTCGAAAAAGGGATAACGGCGGAGGGATTGCCCGATCCAGTGACCTAACCGCTGCGCCGGAGAGGGGAAATAGGCTCGATCGCTTTTTTTGTCCGTTTCTTCTGTCTTCGTCCCAAGAACTTGCTCAATTTCCCGCGCCCGTTGCAGTAATGTTTTTTTCAGGGCGGGGTGTTTTTTCAGGATCGGCCTCAGCGCGGACTCGGGGATAAGAAGTAGTTCCGCCTTTGCGGAGACTCGAACCGAGTAGGGAAGAAAACCCGATCGGGGAAAGAGGGAGAATTCTCCGAAAAATTCGTCGGTTTTGAGCGCTATCATCTCTTTTTGCTGCGAGTTCGCTATACGAACTTTGCCGCGAACGACTAGGTATAATCCGGGCTGTAGGGACAAGGTACCCGCTTCGGGAGAGAGGGCGATCGCCGTTTTCTGGAGACTCCGCCACTGGGTTTCGGACAGGAATTCCGGCCACGGATTGACGAGGCTGTGAGTATCGAGCATAGTTGTTTTAAGCTTTGGCTGAAGGAGAAAGATCGACGATGCGGAGCGGCTGTAGCTGTTTGCGGAGGCGATTGATGTGGGTGGGGGTGAGCGCAACCCCGAATTCTTTCTCTAGATGCTGCGCTAACCAAACTCCCGACCATCGCTTAAAGGAATAGCCGAAATCCCGGGGGGATTTACTAACCAGTTCCTTCAGGCGATCGAGGTAAGATTGATCAACTTTCGACGGGCGACCGCGGCGGTATTTCTGCCAGTGATCGATCTTGCCACTCTCAGCGATCAGTATCCATTTACTAGCGGTGGCGGCAGTACAATCGAGAAGCTTACGGATATCGGCCTGGGATTTGCCCTCGTCAGCGAAAAGAATGATTTGAATCCGTTTGCGATCAACATCAGAGATATTCGGTTCTGTTAAGATTTCGAGAAGTTGCTGACGTTCGGATGAGGATAGATATTTACCGGTGCTTGATGACATTGAGATAGCCTTTGCAACTATAAGTAAAAGCAGACAGCAGCATAGAGGAACGTTGAGGCAAGAAAGTTGTAAGTAGGGAGGCACAATTATTTGTAGGATGGGTTAGCGGTAGCGTAACCCATGCGGGCGTTGGGTTTCATGCTTCAACCCAACCTACGTTCATCTTATAGCGTTTCCTGTTGACAAGAGGTACATTCTCAATCCTGAAAAGCTTAATCAGCAAAGGTTAAAGTGTGCCACACAGATGTGAGAACCGTTATATATTTAATTCCACCCACCTACTTATTACTAGGTTGTACAATGGGCTGACTTCCCCGGGTGACGATCTCTTTCGCTGTCCTTAAATTATTATTTCGGCTGCAAAAGTGAACATTACGGAGTCTATTAAATTCTTTTTCTCTCGCCCGATCAAACCTCTCTAACACCTAACCCCCATCTCCCCATCTCCCTATCTCCCCACTAGCCACTGATAACTGATCACTGATTGCTGATCACTGATTGCTGACTACTCAAAATCGTTATGACTATGATATAGTTGTTAAGGAATGTAAAAATAGTTGCATTTTCCCAGAAACTAGATTAAGGAGATTAAGAGTATGACCGCCGAAGGTTGCTTAAGAGTCGGACAAGCAGCGCCGGATTTCAGCGCCACCGCCGTTTTCGATCAAGAGTTCAAAACCATCAAATTATCGGATTATCGGGGTAAATACGTCGTTTTATTCTTCTATCCCCTCGATTTTACCTTTGTTTGCCCCACGGAAATTACCGCTTTCAGCGATCGAGTTAGCGAATTTGGCAGTATCAACACCGAGATTTTAGGGGTGTCCGTCGATAGCGAATTTGCTCACCTGGCATGGATTCAAACCGAGAGAAAATCCGGCGGTGTCGGTGATGTGGCCTATCCGTTGGTGTCGGATCTAAAAAAAGAAATCAGCACCGCTTACAATGTTCTTGACCCAGATGCAGGGGTGTCCCTGCGTGGTCTCTTTATCATCGATAAAGAAGGTGTTATCCAACACGCTACTATTAATAATCTTTCTTTCGGTCGCAGTGTCGATGAAACCCTCCGCACTCTGAAAGCGATTCAATACGTCCAATCCCACCCGGATGAAGTTTGTCCCGCCGGTTGGCAAGAAGGCGATGCTACCATGGTTCCCGACCCTGTGAAGTCGAAAGTTTACTTCGCGGCAGTTTAGTTAAAGGTCGTCAGCAGTCCCTCAGCTATAGATGGGGGGAGACTTTTAAGGGGGGTGAATTATTTCACCCCTCAACTTGATCGGAAAATTTTCTGGAAAATTTGCCCTATTAGCCATGATCTCATCTAGAATACTGGCCAGCAAGTCTAGAAAGAGTCACGGCAATCTATGACTACCAGTAATTACGATTCCGAGTTGACAGTTTTGGGATTACCCGCAGCCAAAGGTAGATGGTTATTAATAGTTAGTAAAAGTATAGTCAAATATAGACAGACTGAATTCCATTTCAGAAATTCCCTTCACTTTTACTTCGAGAGATTAATTCTCCTTGGGTGAACTACGCACCTCTCT
>VYLB01000114.1_pt1 | contig 15835 bp, 18 predicted proteins | sample 5114431 | NCBI WGS metagenome assembly VYLB01 (sample SAMN12291786, study PRJNA351875) | freshwater metagenome | isolation source: freshwater lake | place: USA: Michigan, Gull Lake | collected 2013-08-08
GACTTCTGTTAAAGAAGCAGCATCCCGTGAAGCGTCAACCCCGTTCAGCGACCACCCTAAAAAAGTGGCGTGGTGAGGAATCGCCGTCCGTTTTACGGCGGCGAGGATGTCAATCTTCGCGCTTTTTCAGCTTGAGCAGGTTTTTGGTTTTCCGCAAGTGTTTTCGAGTGAAGCCTTCCAGTTGCTCGAAGTTTTCTTGATCGGCTACAAGGACTATTACCCCTTGTAGCCACGTACTGACCGCAGGTTGCTGAATACTCCAAGCGATGAGTCCGCAGAGGAAGATGGCGACGATTTGTAAGAGGATGACTTGACGACGATCGAGCTTTTTGGGTGCGGTCATTCGGTTCTTGCTCCAAGCGAGACCAAATATTGCTGTCTTGCTCAGGTTGACTGACGCACTTTCCCAAAGGTTTTTTGACCTTCTCTAGCATACACATCGGTTGCTTCAGTTGTCAAGCGAGTGCGGTCGCTGACAGCAATTCTCATTTTAAGGTTTCATGACATTAAAACCCTTGCACCTAGAGGGGTTAATAATTCTTAACGAATCTCTAGGTCGCTGAAACAACGCAAAATCGTTTCAAAATGAGAATTGCTGGGTCGCTGAAAGCGCGCCCTTAGAGACCAGTCGGTACGATCGCACCCCTCGATTGCTATTAATTTATCTCCACAGGAGAGATTGCGAGGCTCGCGATCCCTGTTCTCGAAAGTCTCGAAACTGGTTTCCATTAATTCATCTCCACAAGAGAGATTGCGAGTAGAACAGTGGGTTAACCAACGCAATGATATAGAGGTTTCCATTAATTCATCTCCACAAGAGAGATTGCGAGGCTTAATACTAGCAATAAATCAGGCTATTGTACCAGTTTCCATTAATTCATCTCCACAAGAGAGATTGCGAGTTTACACCCTAGTATGTTAGTTCGCCTCTATAACGTTTCCATTAATTCATCTCCACAAGAGAGATTGCGAGTAATCTCCTTAAGAGATTACGGATTAAAAGAGACTGTTTCCATTAATTCATCTCCACAAGAGAGATTGCGAGTTTTTCGCAGGATGGTATTTTGGGGACTATCATTGGTTTCCATTAATTCATCTCCACAAGAGAGATTGCGAGCTTGTACAGATTGATTACCTTCTTCATCAAAAGATGGGTTTCCATTAATTCATCTCCACAAGAGAGATTGCGAGAAGGCTAATATTGCGGCGGTAAAGGCTGGAATGAAGTTTCCATTAATTCATCTCCACAAGAGAGATTGCGAGAAATCACCTGCCCTACGCTCATCAGCTACCTCCTAAAAGTTTCCATTAATTCATCTCCACAAGAGAGATTGCGAGTGGACTGGGTTTTTTCCCACAGATTCAAGCTTTTAAGGTTTCCATTAATTCATCTCCACAAGAGAGATTGCGAGCGGAAGATATTAGGTTAAGAAAGCAGGATTTTTCGTTTCCATTAATTCATCTCCACAAGAGAGATTGCGAGTTGCGCTTTTGACCTTAATAACTCAGGATTTGATAGGTTTCCATTAATTCATCTCCACAAGAGAGATTGCGAGAACCTACAGACTAAAGAAGAAAAAGAGAAGTTTTTGTTTCCATTAATTCATCTCCACAAGAGAGATTGCGAGCGTAAAATTATTATCAGTAAATTTCACCTTGCCTAAGTTTCCATTAATTCATCTCCACAAGAGAGATTGCGAGAGTTTTGAGCGAATCCGATGCCAAAAATATTGCTGTTTCCATTAATTCATCTCCACAAGAGAGATTGCGAGCATACTCAATTGAGAAATCCTATAGATGTCCTGGTTTCCATTAATTCATCTCCACAAGAGAGATTGCGAGTCAATCTCTTGAGAAATGTTAGCGATCGTTGTCGACGTTTCCATTAATTCATCTCCACAAGAGAGATTGCGAGGATACTCGATCGCGTAAATCGGGAAACACAATCCTGTTTCCATTAATTCATCTCCACAAGAGAGATTGCGAGAACGCCACGTCAAAGCCTTATAGGATAAGGGTTCTGAAGCTGAACTGCGCCCGCCTGTCAATCTTGGCACGATCAATCTCAAGCTGTCAAGGCAAAAATCGCTGAAACCCTTGCCCTGTATGATGCGCCCGTATCTCTACCCCTAAATTCCCCGAAACATTCGCGCGGCTTGACTTTGAGCCTTAGCCCTCCAACTTGTCTTGGTAACAGCTACGATGAGGCGCAAACGGGGATCGATCTCGTACATCCGATACGTGAGATCTGTTCTGACGATTCTCCACAGAGAAAAATCCTCTGACTCCAACAGCCAGAGAATTCCTCGATTTAATGCAACTTATTAGAAATAAGTGGTTTTCATTAATTCGACTTCTAAAAGAAGCTGAGAAAAGGGATTGATCGATCTCTTTTCTGTCGTTAGAGTACCGAAGAAGGCGGGGACGAAAATAGGTCAGCCCGATCTTGACTTTTTAGCGATTTCGTGGGAGTGAATCGAGTGATGGGCAAAGCTGTTTCCAAAGTGTCGCGGGAATCTCCTCGAAATGTTCCAGCAAGAAGTTCATCAAAGCCAGATGGCGCACATCGGTTGGAGTTGGGTGACGGTAGTGACGGCCTCGTTTAAACCACCCTCGAACGGTGGACAGAGATCGATCGCAAATTTCCGCCATTTGTTCGTGAGTTACTTCCCACTTCTCATAGAATTGCCGGGGGGTCATTCCCAACTCGCACTGACAGTAGAGTGCGATTAGTTTATGTTCTCGCGGTTGTAGTTGGTGCGGTTTATTCATCTTCCAAAAGTTCTAGATCGCATTCCCAAGCGGTATCCACGGTACACCAGCGAGCCGAGGGGGAATCGGGATCTAGCAGTAGTAAATAGCACCATAGCCAGCGTCCGCTTTCGGGAGCATAACCGTAAAAGCGACCGATGACGATCCCCCAGTCCGTCAACACCAGATCGTCGAGCGGTAGCCAGCGCAGACGGGAACCGAAGGGAAAGCGGGGAGGTCGAGCGTCTAGAAAGAAGGAGGGAGAATCGGACGGAAGCGGTAACTGTCGTGCGAGATCGAGACATTGAGAGAGATGATCGCCTTTTCCCTGACGGATAGCGTTCAAAAACGCCTCCAAAAAATCGAGACCGAGAAGATTGGTTAACTGTCGGATGAGTAGGGTAGCCAACGTTTCTAAGTCACCTGCTCCTAGGTCTTTCCCGGTCAGTGCGGCCAATTTATGGAGTAATTCGATCACTCCAAAATCATCGAGAGCTTTCCGATAATTGGGTGGTTCTAGTTGTAGATAGTTTTTTTCGGGAGTAAGCATGGCTGTTAATAAAGCGAGAAAGTATTTAGAGCGATAAAAGCGGGGGGATTAATGAGAATCTAACCTCACGACCACGATCGTTTTTTTTTCTTGAAAATACCAGTAAAATCTCAGGGACATGGAAGCGGAAGATCCCCATAGCTTTCCCCCTCGCTCGTGATAGCGATGAGTTCTCAAGCTCCTGTATTCTGGTCCGAGCGAAGTGATTAAGTAAAAAGCTTTACAATACCTATCACGAGTTTTCAATGGCAGGGAATTCAACTGTTCTGTAACCCGAGCGCTCAAGATTAGAGAGAATTGCAATTCAGATCAGATAATAGGCTATCGAGCAAAGGTATAGGTAGAAGCTCGGTAGTCCGGGGGAGAGCGTATTCGACAATAGATGAGCATCATCCTTTTAAATAATTAAAGCTGGGTCGTCGATTTGAAAATCGGGCTGTATACCGAGAACGATTACTTTATTCCGACAGTGTTCGGATAGAGGATAAAAGCGCAGTTGATCTTCTCGCCGCTCAAGTAATTGGAGTAGTCTCGCTTGTAACTTTTCGTACTGAGCGGGATTGAGAACCGACTCGAACACGGATTTTTGGATTCTTACTCCGTAAGCTTCCAAGAGACGAGCGACTCTCGTGCGGCGGCGATCATCGACAATATCGTAACAGATGAGATAAAACATAGTTGCGATAGCGATAGAGTTCGGAATTTACCATTTCATTAATAAGGGGAGGTAACTATCGCTCGCTCCTTGTAAATGGGAAATGTATTGCTGAACTTGCCACTCTAACGCTTGATGGTAGGTCATGTTTCCCGCGAGCCAATGACAGACTATTGTTTGTAGTTTCGATTCCCAACAGTCAATAAACTTTGCGATACCGAGCGGGGAAAGTAAGCCGTGATCCCTTGTATCGTTCTCGATAAAATCTTCCCGAGTTAGTTGGCGGAAGTGAAGTGATTCGACGATTAGTTCTTCCACAAGTTGAGGGCGAAATTGCTCCATTAAATCGCAAACTAAAGGAGTATGATTGGAGCAACTCGTGTGAAAGTGTCCGATCTCTGGATCAAGTCCAGAGCGTGTGATTAGATGATAGAGACTTTGAGAGAGGAAAGCGTAACCCAGGTTCAGTAGCGTGTTAACCGACGAATTTCGCGGCAAAGTCGGCGAGGGTTGAATTTGAAAACTATCAGGAAGCAGGAAAGGAAAAGCTCGTCGGTAAAAGTAAGAGGCTTGTTTCTCGATACGCCACAGAGTTTGAACCGTTTTTGCACTGGGTAAATCCCCTTTTAATAGGGTTAATTTGTCTAGTGCTTGCCGAATAGCTAGACAATAGGTATTAGACGTTAAGGACTGCAAAAGTATTGTCTGGCGATTGTGGATTTTCGCTCGCAATAATGTTCGAGCGAAAGCCCGGCTAAATGCCTGATCTTGCTGACATTGTTTTTGTCGATCGATATGTTTACCGCTTAGAGGTTTTCCTCGATCGCAGTGAACTAATATCTGTCCCTGTTCAGCAATAAATAAGATAGGAATTCGATAATGCTTAACAGCATTTTCGGACTGACGGGATACTTGGACTCCGGGAAAGAGGATGATTTGTTTAACGGATTCTATGGGAATTTTCCTGAATATCTTCTGTTGTTTGAATATCTGAAAATTTTTCGAGTCTGCTTTTAAAATTGAAGGAGTCTCGGTAAGGTAAAGGGTGAACATAAGAGGTCCTCTTGGTTGAAGGATCGAGATATTGATTCTGGCTAGGTTTTTCGCCTTACGTCTATGTTAGAGAGGGGAATACAAGTTACGATTTGAGAACGGAGAAAAATTATATGAGTTTCTATATAACTTTTCGTCCAGTGATATGATTTTAGCTGTCGTGGTTTCTTCTCCACCAGCGATCTAGAGCCGCTTCTCGATCGAGAAGCGGATCGAAGTTACGCGACTTGAAATCGGAAGTGATCTCTTTTATTTAACGTGAGTTCGAGATAAACTGAACTCCCGATAAGTCGAGAGTTAAAATCTCGATTTTCTTGTCGAGATCGTGGCTAAATTCCCTTGACCCGAACTAAGATTTTCACCATTTGTTCGGTGATTGTAGCGGTCGATAAACTTCCCTTTCTCCAAGAAGACAAGCGATATACTCCCCGATTTGTAACTCGAAGCACCGATAGTAAGTGACTTTGGTTTTGGTGTAGGGATGGGTGATTTCCGATTGTAACTTCTGTTGCCAGTGCTTGAGAAAAATCTTGAGAGCCTTAGAGGTTAGATAAACTCCCCCTCGGGCATCGGGAGGAGTAAAATCCTCGACTTGAAAAATACGACCGTTGATTAGAGAAACTACCAGCGAATCAACGAGTGGCGCGCGGAACTCCTCTACTAAATCCGATACCAACGCCGGGTGATTGTCGCGGGGGGTATGGAGATGCCCGAAGTGGGGGTGTAGTCCGAGTGATCCGACCAGAGAATAGATATTTTGAGAGACCAGAGTGTAACCGAGACTTAACAAACTGTTGACTGGATCGGCGGGGGGACGGCGAGTTCGTTTGTCGAACGCGAAGGGCGGTTGAATTAACCGTCCTAAAGCTTCAAAATAGACCCGCGCGCACTGCCCCTCGCAACCGAGTAAACTCTCCACCGAAGGAGCGGTCTGGATTTTCTCTCGCCAGTCGCCCAACGTCGCGATCGCCTCGATTACCGATTCGTTCCTGCGGCGGCGGTTCAATCGACGCAATAAAATCTGGCTGTTATGCCGTTTGGCTTCCACAATACTCTTGGCCTGTCGTAGGGTAAACTCCTGGTCACGGGAACGATGTACCTGTCGGATCAGATAGTCGATCTCGGCGGTTTCTCCCTGCAAGCGTCCGAAATAGCGTCCCCGCCCGGAGAGAAACATCACCGGTATCTGTCGTCGCAAGGCTAGATTGACCGCGCCGTGGGAGAGAGCGCCAGAACCGAACAGGACAACGTGACTGACTTGATTGACGGGAACAGAGATTTCTAGAACACCCTCTCGGTAAACCTGAAATTGCTGGTGCTTGACCTTTAGGCAAGCTCTCTCTTCGGTGACGTAGAGTATCGCCATCGTTTTTCTCCGTGAAATGTTACTTCCTATTGTTCACGGGGGGATATAAGTTACTAGCCGAGAATCAAGGAGGACATAAGAGTTGATATATGACTTCGATCTCCGATTGTTCGGGCGGTACTCGTGCTAAGGTGGAGAAAAATCGGCACCGACCCGTTTCGATCGCCGATAACTACGAGTCAAGATCGAAAAAGACCGATGGGAAAGCGATCGCTGGTGGCCTCGATTACTGGAATCAAGGTGGCCAAGCTAAAGTTAGAAGGCAGAAATTTGAGCCAGAAAGCATTGGGGGAAGAACTCGGGATTTCTTGGTCAACTATTAGCAAGTTTTTCAATGGAAAACCCGTAGATCGTCCTATTTTTGTCGAGATTTGCGAGTTTCTATCTTTGGAATGGGAAGATGTTGCCCTGTTTCCAGAAAGGAGTGGTGAGGCAGGGGAGGAACATCCCCGCCCCGCTCCCGAACCTCCCGTGAGCGAAGCGCTGCTGCAAGCAGATCGACCTATCGAGAGGTTCGGGGCGTTAATCGCCGATAAAACCGAGGGTTTCGTCGGGAGGGAATACGTCTTCGAGGCGATCTCCGAATTCTTGACCGTTCACCCCAAAGGTTACTTTATCCTGCAAGCCGATCCGGGCATGGGAAAAAGTGCCATTCTCGCCAGATACGTTCAGCGTTACCCTTGTCTCGCCTATTTCAATGTCAGAGCGCAGGGAATTAACCGCGCCGGGCAATTTCTAGAAAGCATCTGTACCCAATTGATCCGGCGTTACGACCTACCCTACCCCGTTTTACCCCAGGGTGCCACGTCCGACGGCGATTTCTTCGCCCGATTGCTAGTCGAGGCGAGCGGGCGATTGGAGAACGGGGAAAAACTAGCGATCGTTATCGATGCCCTAGACGAAGTAGACACGGCTGGTCAAGACCCCGGAGCTAATCTCCTCTACCTTCCCGCCCATTTACCCGGCGGGGTGTACTTGATTCTCTCCCAACGCCCGATCACTCTTCCTTTAACGATTCACGCGCCCGAATACCGGTTCGATTTGAAGCAGTACGAACGGGAGAGTTCGCAGGATGTACGGGACTACCTTCACGGCGCGACCGAACGGGAGAAACTTCGGGACTGGATCGAGGGGAAGCGGTTGTCGATCGAGGAATTCGTTTCCCGTCTCGCCCACCTGAGCGAGAATAACTTCATGTACTTGCGTTACGTCTTACCGCAAATCGAGGCGGGATTCTATCGGGATTTTAAAATTGACGGTTTACCGAAAGGGTTAGAGGGCTACTACGAGGATCACTGGCGACGCATGGGGATGAATGTCAAACCCATACCGCACCTCAAGCTAAAAATCATTTATATTTTAGGGGAGATCCGCCAACCCGTTTCCCGACAGTTGCTCGCAGAATATGCCAGAGAGGGGCAGTTGACCGTTCAAGAGGTACTGGACGATTGGGAGCAGTTTCTACACGAGCGGGAAATCGAGGAGCAAAATTGCTACAGCATCTATCACACCAGCTTTCTGGATTTTCTCCACCGTAAAGATATCGTGCGGGCGGCTGGAATCGATCTGGTCAAGATTAACACCTTGATCGCCGATCGCCTGTGGGCGGGGTTATTCGATGATGACTGATCTCGGCTTTATTTGGTCATTATGGCAAAATTGGTCATTAGGTGTGGGCGGGGTTATTCGATGATGACTGATCTCGGGGCGAAATTGCGTCGGATGCCCCCTGATCGACGGCGCGCGACCCTGGCTAACTTGCCCTCTCATCTAGCCAACGCGGACGAGAGCGATCGTCTATACTTTCTACTGATGAATTTTGCCTTTATCGAGGCCAAGATTTTTGAATTGGAGTTACGGTCACTCGTTGAAGATTATGTTTTAGCGGTACAATCCCCCCTAAACATTCCGGAAGAAAAAAAAGGAACTCTGAGATTACTTCAACGCGCTATTCAACTTTCAGCGCATATTTTAGAGCGAGATAAAACTCAACTAGCGTCACAGTTAATCGGGCGTTTATTCTCTTTTCCAGAAATAGAAATTCAAAACCTTTTGGAGTGCGTCAAATCCAGTCAATCGCGGACTTGGATACGTCCTTTAACCCCAACGCTAACCCCTCCCGACGATACTTTAACGGGTACTCTTGTCGGACATAGAGGGCCGGTTCAAGCGGTCACGATAGTGGCCGATGGCCGAAGAGCGATCTCTGGGGGAGAGGACAAAGATATTTACGTTTGGGACTTGGCTGCCGGAACCCGGATTCATCATCTTTCGGGCCATCATCAGGGAATCCTCGCGGTTGCCGTCACTCCCGATGGTCAAAAAGCGGTTTCCGCCTCTAGAGATACCACTCTAAAGATCTGGGATTTAATGAACGGGAGGGAGATAAAGACTCTGAGTGGTCATACCGCCCCGGTGTTGTCGGTAGCCATCACTCCCGACGGAGCGAGGGTGATTTCGATTTCGGCGGACAGAAGCCTGAAAATCTGGGATTTACGGGATGGTACGGGCATACCGCATCCCTTGCTCTCTCCTCTAGGGAGACTAGCGATCGCCATCACGCCCGATGGAAAGTATCTTCTTTCCTCTAGGGAGGATAATACGATCGGGTTAGAGGAATTGGCAACGGGAAGGGAAGTTCATCGGCTAGTCGGGCATCATGGTTTTTGTTTCGGGTTGGCTCTGACTCCCGATGGAAAATACGCGGTTTCCGCTTCCGTCGATACTACCTTAAAGGTTTGGGATCTAACCAGTGGTAAAGAAGTTTATACCTTGACCGGGCATAGTAGCTTGGTGAGAGCGGTCGCGATGACTCCCGATGGAAAAAAAGCGATCTCTGCCTCGGATGACAAAACGATCAAGGTTTGGGATCTAGCCCTAGGGAAAGAGTTATCTATATTTTCAGGACACAGTGGATGGATACATACGGTCGCCGTAACTTCGGACGGACAAACAGTGATTTCAGGTTCTGAAGATCGAACTTTAAAAGTTTGGAATTTGTGCGGTTTTAATACAGCAAGAAATATTCCTCGTCATTCCGATCGAGTGGTATCAATTACCACGACTCCCGATGCAACTTTAGCGATTTCTAGCTCGGTAGATTGTACCGTGAAAGTTTGGAATTTGTTCAATGGTAATCCAGTATATGATTTCACTAGCCATAAGGATTGGGTTCTCAATGTAGTGGTCGATCGAGAAGGAAAAAGAATGCTCTCCGCTTCTAAAATGGAAATCAAAATCTGGGATTTATGTAAGGGTACCGAGTTGGGATCTCTTCGCGGACATGAAGATTGGGTTTTAGCGGTCGTGATTAGTCCAGATGGACATTTTGCTGTTTCGGCTTCTAGAGATAAAACATTGATAGTTTGGAATTTGGAAAATCGGCAAAAAGTTTTTTCCTTAACAGGACATACCGAGTGGATAGAATCGGTCAATTTTATCCCCAATACAAAACAAGTGATTTCTTTTTCTGGTGACTCTTCTCTCAAAGTTTGGGACTGGGAAACTGGAAAAGAAATGTATTCTCTAACCGGACATTCCGCCCCCGTATTAGCCGTAGCTGTTACTCCCGATGGACAACAAGCGATCTCGGCTTCAAGAGATTCGACTTTAAAAGTTTGGGATCTGACAACAGCCCGAGAACGATTCAGTCTTGAAGGTCATACTAATGTGGTGAATCGTGTGGTTCTCGTGTCGGGAAAGTGGTTGGCAGTTTCCTCTTCTTGGGATGGAACCTTAAAAGTATGGGATCTTAAAAATGGTCTTGAACTGCGTACTTTAGTTGGGCATAACCAACGCGTAAATTCAGTTATTGTTACTCATCATGAAGATCTTATAATTTCTATATCTGCGGACACAACTTTTAAAGTTTGGAATATTCAAACTGGTCAAATTATTACTAGCTTTACGGGAGAAGCGGAATTAATTTCTTGTTCTTTTTCAGAAATTAGTAAAATAATTATAGTTGGAGATGTTTTAGGAAACTTGTATTTTTTACAATTAGAAATACTCTAGTTTTTATCGATAGAAAATTTTTGTATCGTAAGTTATAAGTACCTAGTCAAAATTATTTACACATGATAATCACTGCCTCGTAAAGATTTTAGCTCTCTCGGATGGGTAATTAATTCTGCCTACCTACTTAAATAAAGTTACGGGAAAGTCAGAATTGACTCAGCAAAAAGGAAATTCTGGCAGGCTTTTAGGTTTCCATTAATTCAACTTCCGAGGAAATCAGAAGCAATTCGTTCTTTTTTTTATTGACGAGGAAGATTAATGTTTCCATTAATTCAACTTCCGAGGAAGTCAGAAGAATCTTGGTGCCGTCGCCCAAACAAAACAAAACGTCATCAGTTTCCATTAATTCAACTTCCGAGGAAGTCAGAAGAAAAAACCCACCCCCCAAGAATGGGGAGGAGACTCCAGTTTCCATTAATTCAACTTCCGAGGAAGTCAGAAGACATGGAATCCATGTATTCAAAGTACTCTAGCCTCCTGTTTCCATTAATTCAACTTCCGAGGAAGTCAGAAGTCGTGGTTGAAATAACAGATGGAGAATCTCTTACAAAGTTTCCATTAATTCAACTTCCGAGGAAGTCAGAAGCGCAAATCATCTACGGGTTTGGGTCGGCTATCGGTTTCCATTAATTCAACTTCCGAAGAAGTCAGAAGTTGTAGGACAAAAACAGCCCCAGCGCTGCGTAGGAGGTTTCCATTAATTCAACTTCCGAGGAAGTCAGAAGGAGCTGCAAAAGGTGGTGAAGGCGAAAGCCCTCAACAGTTTCCATTAATTCAACTTCCGAGGAAGTCAGAAGTATTTAGTAATGCTAAGCTGGGCTGCGGGAAAAATATAGTTTCCATTAATTCAACTTCCGAGGAAGTCAGAAGTTTTTACGCCATACAACGGCGGGATCGCTTAATATTTGTTTCCATTAATTCAACTTCCGAGGAAGTCAGAAGCCGACATCAAAATAATATCAATAGTAGTCAAAAAAGTTTCCATTAATTCAACTTCCGAGGAAGTCAGAAGTTTCCCGGAGTCCAAGTATCCCGTCGGACTGGTTTCCATTAATTCAACTTCCGAGGAAGTCAGAAGCGATCTTTGCCCGTCCGCACCCGGTGCTGGCACCAGTTTCCATTAATTCAACTTCCGAGGAAGTCAGAAGTTTTCTGCCAGCGTCTGAACAACCACTCTTCGATAGTTTCCATTAATTCAACTTCCGAGGAAGTCAGAAGAGTTCTACGCCGCACAACGGCGCGATCGCTTGCTGGTTTCCATTAATTCAACTTCCGAGGAAGTCAGAAGAATGAACTTCTACAAGGGCAAAAGCAGCAGATTCAGTTTCCATTAATTCAACTTCCGAGGAAGTCAGAAGACAGCGATTTGATGGAGAAACTAAACAAGTTCTTAGGTTTCCATTAATTCAACTTCCGAGGAAGTCAGAAGACCTTACGATCAGGAGGAAATGGAGGCCTTGGAGGTTTCCATTAATTCAACTTCCGAGGAAGTCAGAAGCCCTATGGGTATGAATGTTAATTAGGCAATTCACCTTGTTTCCATTAATTCAACTTCCGAGGAAGTCAGAAGTTTGCCTCATGGAAACAGATACACTAGGAGAAAATATCGTTTCCATTAATTCAACTTCCGAGGAAGTCAGAAGTTGCTATGGCGGATTGTTAACTACAATTATAGTGTTTCCATTAATTCAACTTCCGAGGAAGTCAGAAGTCAGGACTCTTCCTGCTCACCCTGGGGCAGAAGTTCTGGTTTCCATTAATTCAACTTCCGAGGAAGTCAGAAGCCAACGCGTATTACATCGCGCTTTGTAAACTTAATGTTTCCATTAATTCAACTTCCGAGGAAGTCAGAAGCTATGACTCGTGATGAGGTCAAAGACCTCGCGTGTTTAGGGGTTTCCATTAATTCAACTTCCGAGGAAGTCAGAAGCAGTGAGGCGTGGAAAACCGTTCGCCAACAAACGGAAGGTTTCCATTAATTCAACTTCCGAGGAAGTCAGAAGATTGGATCGAAGGACTAATTGGTTTGAGTGCTATCGGGTTTCCATTAATTCAACTTCCGAGGAAGTCAGAAGAAGAGGATATGAAAGGAAAGGTAAACCTTCTTCCGAAAGTTTCCATTAATTCAACTTCCGAGGAAGTCAGAAGAGGGCCTCAAGGAATAGGAACTTCCCCTCAATCGGGTTTCCATTAATTCAACTTCCGAGGAAGTCAGAAGGGATTATCAAAAAATAACCAAAATTGTGGACGATGGAAACGGTTTCCATTAATTCAACTTCCGAGGAAGTCAGAAGCGTCTCATGCGACGGTCAAAGACCTCACCCCTGAGAGTTTCCATTAATTCAACTTCCGAGGAAGTCAGAAGTATCCGTATTATTAGCCCTGTTCCAGCTTTACTTGGCAGTTTCCATTAATTCAACTTCCGAGGAAGTCAGAAGTGGGGCACTCCAAAGTTTGACCAAAGCACAAACTGCGGGTTTCCATTAATTCAACTTCCGAGGAAGTCAGAAGTTCGAGAATTTTCCATTAAATTTTCGGATTCAAATTCAAGGTTTCCATTAATTCAACTTCCGAGGAAGTCAGAAGTGTGGCACTCACAAAATTAATCGCCAACAAGAAAAAATGTTTCCATTAATTCAACTTCCGAGGAAGTCAGAAGCTGTGTACGCTTGGGTAGGTCCTTTACCAATTACTCAGAAGTTTCCATTAATTCAACTTCCGAGGAAGTCAGAAGTTGAAGACCTTTTTCAACTTTCAAAAAAGCTTGAAAGAAGAAAGTTTCCATTAATTCAACTTCCGAGGAAGTCAGAAGCGGCAATACGCGGTAACACAAATAAAGGTCACCCGAGTTTCCATTAATTCAACTTCCGAGGAAGTCAGAAGCCTCTGAAACCTGGGAAAAAACAACCCAAAGGTAGTTTCCATTAATTCAACTTCCGAGGAAGTCAGAAGCTTCTGCCCCGCCTAACCTAACTCCTTCTCCCTAACCGTTTCCATTAATTCAACTTCCGAGGAAGTCAGAAGAGTTCATCCCATGGTACAATAAAACCATACTCCAGGTTTCCATTAATTCAACTTCCGAGGAAGTCAGAAGCGTCACCATACCCAACGGTTCTCTCACAGCACTATAGCTGGTTTCCATTAATTCAACTTCCGAGGAAGTCAGAAGCCGCTGAGAAGCAGGCCAAATCCCTTGCGGTTTCCATTAATTCAACTTCCGAGGAAGTCAGAAGATTAGCGATTGAAGCTCGTGTAGTTATCGCTTCGGAGTTTCCAGTTTCCATTAATTCAACTTCCGAGGAAGTCAGAAGAAATACACAGCACCTGCTGGGAGTATTTTGTATGAAAACAAGTTTCCATTAATTCAACTTCCGAGGAAGTCAGAAGTTATTCGTATTAGCCTTGGATTCCAAGGCTTGGAGTTTCCATTAATTCAACTTCCGAGGAAGTCAGAAGGAGTGGTTTGATCGCTTTTTCCAACGTAGCCTAATCGTTTCCATTAATTCAACTTCCGAGGAAGTCAGAAGTTGAAGAAATAGAAGTCTTCAAGAATACCCAAGATAAGTTTCCATTAATTCAACTTCCGAGGAAGTCAGAAGTTATTCTTGACGAAATCGACCGTCGAAATAACGAATGTTTCCATTAATTCAACTTCCGAGGAAGTCAGAAGTGCAGGTATCAATGGTCCGCTTGCAAATATTGACTTGTTTCCATTAATTCAACTTCCGAGGAAGTCAGAAGGTCAACAAATTTTTGGAGGACAACCCCTCCGAAGAAGAGAGTTTCCATTAATTCAACTTCCGAGGAAGTCAGAAGCTTTTGGTTTTGAAGAACTCTTTCAGCTTTGTAAAAAGTTTCCATTAATTCAACTTCCGAGGAAGTCAGAAGGAGTCGGCCGGCGCGTTCCCCTCGAACTCAAAGTTTCCATTAATTCAACTTCCGAGGAAGTCAGAAGCTTGCAGAGGTGGATCTTGGGGACATGCAGGTCGACTACTGTTTCCATTAATTCAACTTCCGAGGAAGTCAGAAGAGTGTATTGCTAACGGGGGCCGCGTAAACCCCCTTGTTTCCATTAATTCAACTTCCGAGGAAGTCAGAAGCCGCACCGCAACTATGCAACCGAAACTGCTCCTGGTTTCCATTAATTGGATCTTCGGTTTGTGTTATGCAATGGACGGGGGTTATAAGGGATGGAACCCTTATATAGAAAGGCATTTAGCGATTTTTGTCAATTGTTTTTTATCTAGAGCGAACTAATCAATTAAGTCTCTTGCCAGATAAGGATTTAGTCGATTTATGCTCCCCTATCGAACCATACCAAGTAACGAAGAACCCATTAATTCAACTTCCGAGGAAGTCAGAAGCTTTGGGTGAACAGCTTTACCAACCCTGGTGGAGCTAGTTTCCATTAATTCAACTTCCGAGGAAGTCAGAAGAATTAGAAGAACAACTAGTAGCCTACGAAGCCAAAAGTTTCCATTAATTCAACTTCCGAGGAAGTCAGAAGTGGTGGGTAATGTCCTTTGAGGAAAGCAATATAACCGTTTCCATTAATTCAACTTCCGAGGAAGTCAGAAGCTGATGCAAACACTGATGAAGTGTTGGCGCAGTTTGAAAGTTTCCATTAATTCAACTTCCGAGGAAGTCAGAAGCAGAGCTTCTAGAAAAACTCCAAACGCTAGGGTACCCAAGTTTCCATTAATTCAACTTCCGAGGAAGTCAGAAGGATGCGGGTAGAGTGCTTCGAAGGGGAGCACGCCCAGGTTTCCATTAATTCAACTTCCGAGGAAGTCAGAAGCATACAACAGAGATGGGTGAAAACACAGTTCATGGTTTCCATTAATTCAACTTCCGAGGAAGTCAGAAGACTTAAACGAAGCAAAATTTTGCTTCGAGTGTTTCCATTAATTCAACTTCCGAGGAAGTCAGAAGTTTTGTCTCATTATTATTTGTAGTCTCATCCTACCCGTTTCCATTAATTCAACTTCCGAGGAAGTCAGAAGAAAATGGTTGCGACTTTTTGGATGCTTCCTGCTTTAAAGTTTCCATTAATTCAACTTCCGAGGAAGTCAGAAGTTTTTCTTGGTAAGTTTTTGTTGGTTTAATTGAAAGTTTCCATTAATTCAACTTCCGAGGAAGTCAGAAGACAACCCAATGAAGGAGGCGCGCCTGTCCTTCTTTTAGTTTCCATTAATTCAACTTCCGAGGAAGTCAGAAGCAACTGTGAAGGCAGTCCTAGTCGGGTCAGGCTGATAAGTTTCCATTAATTCAACTTCCGAGGAAGTCAGAAGTATTGCGTTTATATTAACAAATCTGACAATAAGGTGATGTTTCCATTAATTCAACTTCCGAGGAAGTCAGAAGAGTGGGGTTCTGAAAACCTTGCTCCGAGAGGATTGTAACCCATCGAATCTGGGGGGGTCAACTGGCGGGTCGAATAATC
>VYLB01000115.1_pt1 | contig 15793 bp, 11 predicted proteins | sample 5114431 | NCBI WGS metagenome assembly VYLB01 (sample SAMN12291786, study PRJNA351875) | freshwater metagenome | isolation source: freshwater lake | place: USA: Michigan, Gull Lake | collected 2013-08-08
TGACAATAAGTTATGACTTAGAGATTAATCAACAACTAAAGCTTATGCTTGTAGCTAAGTGAAATCATTGATTAAGAGACCTGTGCTTTTCAATAACTTTTTCAGCAAACCCTATATAAGTCTTACCCAAACCCACAGCATCAGCAACGATACAACCCCGATGTTTCTCCATCAGTCTAACGGCTCTATCGAAGCCTTCCTGTTGGAAACTGGCCAGTTCCAATGTGGTGCGATCGTTTTCCCCCACCATCGCCTCATCTTTGAACAATTCGTACAGTGCCTTAAGAAAGACTTGATAGGGAGTAAGCTAAACGGCGCTTAACCTGCATGATCCAATAGCTATAACCCTTTTGGAGTCTATATCGGTGATCCGAAGTAAAAGCCGTTTAGCTTATAGGCTTTACTGCCAAACTTGGAAGCGTTGAGGGCATCAATCAGCTTGCTCTTATAATCGAGGTCAACGCTGGGGTCATTCCAGAACTTCTCAAACCAGTTAACTCTGAGGTCGGATGCGATCGCTCCTATTTTGTTGACGATGTTTAACTCGGTATTGCCTTGAAGTCCGGCGGGGGTTAAGTTGGATGACCCGACGATACTGTACTGGTCGAAGATGTAGGCTTTGGCGTGGAGAAATTGCGGTTTTTCTCCCAATGCTCCAAACAGTCTCACCTGAATGTGGTCTTGTTGCAGATAGGCAATTATGCGATCGATCTGGTTTTTGTATTCTCTCTTGAAGGGTTCGCCTTCTAACTGCTCTTGGATATTCTGGCGGAAGTAGCGGATCAGGTCAATGCGATCGCTCTCTGCCGGTCTGATAGCGGGGTCACGTCCGATGAGGAGGCGGAAGCTGGTGAGGCAATTCATGGACTCTTCGAGGCGCAGCCATGCTTCAATGCGGAAGAAACCAGTAGCGAGGTCGAGGATGTGTTGGTTCTCATTCTCAATCAATTGTTTGAGGATGGATTCGAGGGTGTGGGTAGAGTTGTCGATGTAGTCGGGAATGGGCATATTTTTCTTGTTTGCTTTTGTGTCTAATCAAGCAATAACTGGCTCACTTTATGCTCTCAATTTTATTGAGATAGTCTAAAAATTCTTCCCCTGATTGAGTTATCTCGCAACACTGGGTCAAATCAACGTAATCTTTGTCTGTCTTTGCATAATTACTTGCTCTCTCCAAATCGCTAATATATTGATAGGGAGGTTTAATTTTGATTAGTTTCGAGTCTCTCAATCGTCTTAATTCCTCTGCTGCTCGTTCGTTAACATAAAATTTAAAAGCAGTATTGTTTTCACTATTCTCTTTAAGACCTTTTAATTTTTCGATCTCTAGTGGAGTCAGAAGTAATGGGTACATAAACCGTTGAAGCTGGTTTAACTCATCGATTTGTTTCTGTTGAAGTTTATCTAAATCTGCTTGCGCTTGATCTACTTTGTCTTCCAGTTTTCTAAATTGAGCTTTCAACCCTTGAGCAGATATGTCTAATGTTTCAAAGATTTTTGATGTTTGTGGTTGAAATAAGAAAATAATAAGCAGTAAGGTTACATCAGAAAAAGTCAGATCAGGAATTTTGATACTCTCAATAGAAATTTTTTCCCTACTAGCTAAATTAGGAATGATGTTTATGCCTGTTTGGACAACAGGGAAAATAACAAGTTTAAGAGATAAGTAAATCAGTATAAATTTAGATGCAATATCTAAAAATTTTAAATTGTTTTCTGTTTTTGGTTGGTTAGACATGATAATCACTCCCACTTAATAATCTTCATTTTCTCATCGGTCAGCCCATACAAATGAGCAACCCTATCATTAATCTCTGCCTCAAGTTTTGACACATCAGCAGTTTTATTCTCGTATTTTATTGTCAAGATTTTATCTACCAGTTCGATAATCGGCTTTTGCTGCTCTGGGGTAGCTTCAGGAATAGGCAGTTTTTTCCAGTCATCTGGATATAGATCCGTATTACTCTTACGAACAGATTGAAGAAATTCAAAAGCAATAGAAGAGTTCATAATTGCCATAAGGAATTTAACAGCAAAACTCTTGCTAATTCTTTCTAATTCTTCGCGCTTTGGTAAATTAGAACTTGATGGTTTTTCATTAATGTATCTAGCGGCTTTTTTTAAAGAATTATTTTTTACTCCTAATAACCTATGCCAAGAAACACATACTATCACTGTATGATTTGATAACATTTGTGCATGATCATAACATACTCGAATTTTTTTTCCTGCAATTCTTAGTATTAGTAATTTTTCATCAGCTTCATAGAGTTCTGGAAAGGTAGGTCGGCGAAATAATGTTGGAGCGCGTTCAGAAGCCCACTCCAACCATTTGTATCTAGATGGTAGCCAGCGATCAAGGTCTTTACCTTCTACGAAGCATTTAGGATGCAATTTATCTTTTTTATCTGAAACTAAATCATGTAGTTTAAATAAACCTTGAGCTAATTTTTCATGGGAATTAACAACCATGCCTACACTTAGATAGCAAATATCTCCCAATGGTATTACCTTTGCAGAGAACTGATTGGTCTGCTTATCTTCAGGAAAAAAAGCTCGATAATCTAGATATTCTTGTTTATTAGTTGATAGAATGTTAACTTGTCCAAATTGATTATAATGAACCAAACGCTCAGGTTTATAAGCTTTCCCGTCTGATTTTTGAAAAAAGAATATTATATTTTTAACGGCTGCATCAAAAAACTGAAGTTTACTGAGAAAATCAAGTCTTAGTATCTTACTGTTTTTTACATACCATGTTTGAGCTTTCTGAGCATATTTAGCATGGCAAAACGCATCAGAGACAATCATTGTAATCAAGCTGTTTTTCTTAAGTAATTTGTACCCGCGCTCAATAAAGGCTACATATAAATCCCATTTTTCCCACAATGTTTCGTAATCACCACTAGCCTCAATTTCTTTGCGCGCAGCTAAATGTTGCTCTCCACAGTCAGCCCTCACATAAGGCGGATTACCAATAACAATATCAAAACCACCCTTAGACTCAAACACATCCCTGAAGTGCAGGTGATACTGGAAGAAATTAAGCGATCGCTCGCCACTTTCAACCTCTTTAGCAAACTTATCAAGTTCAGCCAATTTAGTAGCAATTTCAGCTTTTTCCTTTTCTTGAGCCTTAGAAACCTTAGCTTTCATAGTTTTAATCTTGGTTTCTAATTCTTTCTGCTTACCTAACCAATACTGGTGACGATCGCTCACTGCCACCCGAAACACATTCGCCTCAGCTTCAAGGATTTGTTCTCTAAGTCGATGACGTTCTTCAGTCTGGGCATCAAAATACCTTTTTTCTAGTTCAAGCAAAGGAGCGATCGCAATTTGAATAGGAGTAACGGCTAACATCCCCTGCTGAATTTTGGTAGGGTCTGGGATTAACTGTTCCCCGTGAATGGTAGAGATGAGTGAGTCCCCACACATCAGCTTGTAGTCTAAGTTAGGCAAGGGTTCCACATCTTCAATGTTGGGAATATCGACAACCAAAGACAGCCACATCCTCAATTTAGCGATTTCGATCGCTTCTGGCTTGATATCGACACCATAGAGGTTATTGGCAATGATGTCCCGCTTCCACTGGCTGATAGTAAGGCTGCCCCTAGAAACTTTCATTCCTTCCCGTCTGGCTACTGCCTGCCTCACATTCAGGATTACCTGCATCATACCGAGAGGGAACGCACCACTACCCACTGCCGGATCTAACACTTTCAGAGAAGCGATCGCTTTCTTTAATTCCCTTGCCTGTTGGGGACTCATCAACTGATTGAAGTCAGAGTCTGGCAGATCGGGTTCATAATCGATCAATTTCTGCACAACTTCTAACTCCATACCTGCCTCATCACTGAGGTAACGGCTCAAAACCTCAGAACACATGAACTGCACGATGCCTCTGGGAGTGTAGAACGTTCCCGACTGTCCCCGTTCCTCAGCCGCCAGCATATTCTCGAAAACTTTCCCTAACATTTCAGGGTCAACCGCCACATCTTCATCTCCAGAAGTGTTTTCTGAGATGGTGAAGTTGTAAGAGTTAAAGAACCCAAGAATACTATCGGTATCGCCGGGGTCAAACAACCCATTAGGTAAGGTAACTATCTCCGGTGTCAGCCGTCCCGCCGCGTCTTTAATCCCCGTTCCATAATCCCGATCAAATAGACCGCCATTGAGATAGGGAATTTTACCCCATTTTGACTCTAGGTTAGGACGGCTTTGGTTTAACGTCTCGAAGAATAACGGTTCGAGGACAGTGGTGTAGTAGTCCATGTCGTCGGGGTCAAGTCTGAGACGCTGGTATTGGGTGGTGAGGAAGCGGCGATCGCCTGCGAGAAACTCTTTCTTTTGAAGGAAATAGAGGAACATCAACCGTCCCAGCAATCGCTGCGAGAATTGATGCAAGTGGTCAGGGTCATCAAAATAGGGATGATTGTTATGCCGTTTTACTCCCTGCTGAACCTTATCGAATAGTTGTTTATAGCCCCTGTAGAATGCTTTGGTCAGCTTCTCAACATCAAAGGCTTCACACTGCGCTTTGTATAGTTCCTGCGGCGATTTTCCCCTGACTGCGATCGCTTCTAGTCGGTCTAAGTCGTAGGCTGTGGGATTGGTGCGGTCAATTAAAAGTTTTCTGATGCTGGCCTTGAGGTTCATCTTGTCGTCAAAGCTCTTGCGGGGATTGACCAGCATCAACTGGTTATAGTCTTTGGTTGCCAGCAAGAGAAACTCAGTATCGCGACGACCTACCTGAGATGCGATCGCTTTCATCCGACTACTGGCAACACTGGGAGAAGACCACTCCTCCGGCTGCAACTGGAATAATAAAACTTGCAAACCCCCATCCCCTTGATCGGCGATCAGATGAGCGTCATAGACGGCCTCGGCACTTCTGAAAGTTAACTGCAAGTCCTCTAGGTTTAGGGGCTGCGCTTCGGCATTATAACCTAATCGTCCGAATAAAGACGCTACCCTATCTGGGCCAGTTAAACTCCTTAAATCATCTAGTTGCAGTAATCGTTCCGGCATTTCCCCAACTTCCAAAACTGATTTCGATTATCCCTCTAAAGCGATTGTCTGCCAGCCTTTTTTGATGGATAGAGCAAATTAAGTAAAACCATCGATTATTATCAATGCAATCGTCAAGGTTTGCCGTCCATCTCTAGGATGCCACGAATAGCGGTCAATATTTCACTTTCTCTCACCTAAAGTAAAGTAGTACAAAGTTGCACTCTGGTAAAGGTTGGTGGGAATTATAGTAGAAAGGGAACTGGGAATCGGAACGATGATCGAGCGTCACAGAAGGAGATTGGCTAATGGGGAGGAGCGGCTCTATACCTACGGGGTTGCGCCGGACGGAGAGCGGCAGCCCTTGTCGATCCGTTCCGTTGATGGTTCCGTTTCAGTCGCCTGCTATAGGGGCGCAGAAAAAGAGCGGGTGGTGGCCGCCCTACTAGCCAATGCCAGTTTGTTGGTGGTGGGTGAAGCTGGTGCGGGAAAGACCTTTTTAGCAGAGCGGGTGATCGAGGAGTTACTTGATCGAGGTTTTCCAGTGGCCGCCCCGGCCATCGGCACGGTCAAACAGATGCTTCTGGAAATCGCAGGGGATTTGGGGGTAGATACGGAAACCCTAGAGGGCAAACCGATGACAGGACAGCAGTTACAGGAAGCGATCGCCGAATGGATGCAAGGTAACGTCGCTTTTCTGGTCATGGACAATGCCCACCGGTTCCAAGTTTCCCTGCGTTGTTGGTTAGAAAAACTGCATTTGCAGGGACAGCCGATGTTATTGTTGGCTACTTACCCCCCAGCCCGAGATATTTTTTTGAAGCTTCCCCGCATCGAATTGGAAGCTTTACCAGAAAGGGCGATCCGCGAAATCATGGAGGAGGAAGCGGTCAGTTTGGGATTGCAGGTGACACAGGGTAAACTGGCCGATTGGCAACAACGGGCGATCAGTAATCCCATGTTGGCGAAACGGGTGGTCAAGGAAGAATATTTAGGATTGGAGGGCAATAATTATGACCATACTCAGTGGATCGACGGTACTCCCCTACTAATCGCCGTTCTCATGGGTTTTATGATTCTCAGATTCTTGGGACTCGGTTTTAATAACACCAGTCTTTATCTGATCGGAGGGATACTGACCGTAACTGTGGGAATGGTCAGGTTGATGATTTATTCCTTACCCCGACAGTCTAACCGTTTGGGACGCTGACTTCATCCTACCTTAGTAGTTTGGTCTGTCACATATAATAAATCCGCTAAACTGAAAGAGAGCATGATGACATAATGACCATTGCGATCAACCAACCAATAGAACAAAAGCAACTCAGCTTTGACGAGTTTCTCGCTCGTTACGGTGGGGATAATCGCTACGAACTAATCGATGGAGAGGTGTTCGATTTGGAACCGACGGGGTGGCATGAGGAAGTAGTAGCTTTCATTACCACAAAGGTCTGTGTCGAGATCGATAAAATGGATTTACCTTGGTTTGTTCTTCAACGGGGATTATTGCGTCCTTCCCACCTTAGTATGACGGCATTTCGACCTGACGTTGCGGTTGTAGATCGAGATGAACTTAGCAAAGAACTACTTTGGTCTAACCAGTCGATTCTGACGCTCGGTAGTTCGATTAAATTTGTGGCGGAAGTTGTCAGTAGCAACTGGCAAAACGATTATGCCCGCAAAGTTGAAGATTACGCCGTTTTAGGCATTCCCGAATATTGGATTGCCGATTATGCGGGATTGGGCGGGACTCGACATATTGGTAAGCCCAAACAGCCCACTCTATCCATCTGTACGCTAGTGGATGGAGAGTATGAGATTCAGCAGTTTCGAGGCAATCAGACCATAACTTCTACCGTCTTCCCAGGTCTGAAATTGACGGCTGAACAAGTGTTAAGGGCTGGTGGATAAAAAGCCAGAGATTTATCGAAAAATTGGGTTTAAAGCCTGCCCCTTTTAGGACGGCTTTGTGTTAAACCAATTGGTAAGCAGAAAATTAGATGTGTAGTCGTGATACGCGAACTTACCGTTGGACAAAAGCTAGTGTCACCAACCTATTTCGGGTTGCTAAACCGTAAATAGGGCAATTAAGCTTTTTTTAGGCGGCCGCAGAAGTATCAACATAATTTATAGACTCCGTGGACACGCCCTTATTGTCCCGTTCTAACCACCGACTAAAAATCTCGTTGCGTCCGTCAAGGTTTAGCCCTGCCAAACTGTAAACCCGACGGCGATCGAGTCTTGACCCTAACCGACCACAGCAGGAAAGTTTAAGCCCGAACTTCCCTAGCACTCGTTGTAAGAATCTGATAGGAGTATCCTTTTCGCCTATGCTTATCCCCAAGCAGGTTCTAATATCCTTTTTGTAGGGGATAACTAAGGTTTCGTACCATTCTTGTAAGTCTTCATTGGCGAACGTTCGATCGGCATCTAAAAACTCTGGAATTCTGATAATTTCTAAAACTAACAAGGCAGGGATTAAGCTTTTAGTGAAATCGGGAAGAAAAACACGACCGTCCGAGTTCTTTCCTAATTTCTCCATTCTTTTCTGTTCTTTGTGCTTTATAAAGGGTTTTCCAACGGTCAGGTAATAATGAAGGCTTAATTCGCTAAACCATCCTTCTGAGTCCCTTTTGATGTGGGTAGTGGTAATGTTTTCCGTAAGGTATCGCCGGCATAATTGCCCTTTTCTTAGCTGATAGCGCTGATCGGCAGTGCGATCGCTTAGATTACTCAATTTTTCCAGTTCATCATCGCTAGGGTTAGGGTCGGCGGCGATCATTTCTCGTTCCGTTTCGAGGGCTTCCTCTCTTGTTAGGGTCATCATTAAAGATACTTCATCCGTTATCGTGGGGTCGTCATCGGGATTGTCGCCGGCGGGGAATTGATAGCCTTCGCCGAGTAGTCGTTCTACAATGGCATCCCTATATCGCCATGCTTCGCTATTACAGGTTATCGCATAATCAACCCAGGTTGCGATGAGAATGGCATTTTCCCCCTCAAACAAGGAAATATGATCAAGGTCGCTTAATTCCTTGAAAATAACGGTCGCTTTTCGTTTTTCACCTCTTAACAAGTCCCTAGCGTTAGAACTGCCGTTCCCAGTGAAATTCGCATGAGTTTTGGGAGCGAATAAATGTCTCGGAACGTCGGAACGAACCCGATCAATTGCCTGACAGACTCCATCGACCGACTGACTACCCGAAGAAAAACACCAAACAGAATCAAAATCGCTACGGTCGATGCTTATCCCAGTTTCTAAAATCGGGCTAACTATGGGAATGTCGATCTCTTGGAGCAATTCTTTAAGGTTGTCTTCTATCCTGTAGGCTTTATGATTGGGTTCGGCTGTTGTCTCGGAGTCGATCGCTACGGGCTTTCTATCCAGACAATGTTGAGAGATGATCGTTTGTAAATTTTTACTACTGGTCTTAGATGCGGCTGTTTGAGAGCCAGTGATGATGTAGGGACGGCCTCCCTTGTGGATGTGGTCAAGCAATGCGGCCAGCATTTTGGCTTTAGACTCATAGACTGCCAGTGATCGAGGATTTGACCGGATATAGTTATTATCTACTATCCAAGTCTCTAGAGGCATCCCCAAAAGCTTCTGAATAAAAGTGATTGATCGCTTAGTTAAATAAGCATCACATAAAATTATTTTCCCCCCACCAGCGATCGCTTCCCTGAGTAAATCCCTGAAACTCTCTATGATAGATACTCGATGCCGTCTCATTCCGTCAAGGTCGCTATTTAAAAGATAATTTAGAGACTGTTCTATCTCATCGAGAAAAATATAAGCGCCGTGCCAATTTTCAGACTTAAATGGGGGGTTAGCTTGAGAATGCAAGCTATTAAAGCATAAAGCATAGCCTAGATAGCTTTTGGTATCGCTTTTATCAGTTCTGTAGTCGATCCCCAAGCGTTGGCATAATTCCGATAACAATTTGACCCGATGACCGATAGGGAGAACCGCTATTCCTTGAGAGCTTGCCCGCTCTGCGATCGCTCTTAATACTTCAGTTTTACCCGTTCCTTTCCCTGATTTAATGCAGATAATTTGAGCATTTTCAGGGATTTTAAGGTCTTCTAGGGTTAAAAACTGCTGATTAAGCGATATATCGACTATATCCGATATATCTCTCTTATTTTTCCCCTTCCAAGTATCAAAAGGGATAGCGTTATCGAGTATCTGTAGGACATAATCCCATCCCTTTTTGGAATGAAGATCATCGATCCCTTTTCCGTCCGTTGGGTTCCAAGTCACAATGTAAGGACGGCCGCCGGCCTTTTGGATAGCGATTGCCAGTCGATAAGTGGCAGTCTCAACCTTTTTAATGGTTGATGGTTTCGAGTCTCGATCGAAGGCTATGTTAACCCGTCTCCCTTTGACATAAAGCTGCAATTCAGGGAGCAAAAATAACGGTTTATCTATTCCATTCTCATCCTTATTTTTTGCCCCGCATTGGCAGCCGTATAAGCTAATCGCCGGTTGGCTAAGGGAGACGACTGACAAGGCTTTTTTCCCCCCTTCTGTCAGGGCTAAGGGAATCTCAGGATGATTTTTAAACCATTCCCAAAAAGTCTCATCCTTACCCGGAGCGGGTAGGTTGTGGGATTGCGCGATCGCTTTGGCAATGCGATCGGGAATAGGGGGAAAGTAGCCCTTATCGCCTATCCCTTTGGGGGCTAAATATTGGCCTGATTTTTTCCCGTCCCAGGCATCCCCAAAAATCTTTAATTGCCATGCCTCACCAGTTTCCTGCTGGAATACGGCCGCTAGGAGGTTAGGCTTGGCTTGATCGGTAAACCGGGTGTAGCGATACCCTAGAAGATCGGCGATCGGAGTTCCCAAAACCTCGCGGGTAACGTCATCGATGACTATATCTGGCACGATCTCGATCGCCGTGTCGAATACGTCGGGAGCGATCGCACTACCTTCTAAAAATTCTTGTCTGATTTCGGAGCGAGAGGCTTTAAACATGGTGGGCTCCCATCATTTCCCGATAGAGGGTTAGGGGAGTAGTCCCATGCTGCCCATTTGTCGAAAAAATCAAAAATAAGTTTTTTTCGGCTATAGTCCGCTCTAGTAAAGGGGTTGAGCTACAATTGTGGGGGGAAGAAAAAGGCTTGACAACGGCAGATGTGCTGCACAATAGCCCATTTTTAGTTAACATTTAATTGTATTTAATGTTTTTTGTCCCCCTGCGTCTCCAAACGTTGGGGGTTTTTACTGATCAAGAGAAAGTCCCTAAGCTATATCGATTATACCGTCAATGTTTCGGGATGAGTTGCCTATCAGCTGGCTGCCGAGAAAACACCCGTTCTAATTCTTTTCCCGAACTTGAGACCTCACCACCGCAAACCTCAAGACTTTTCACTGGTTCAACTGGTCGTACAAATGTTCTAAATTAGAAGCAAAGGGTGAGATCGTCGCTTGACAGATCGGCTTCTCAAGGCAAGGTCTTCCAGAAAAAATCTGGCAATCAGCCCACGGAAAAAAAGGTTGAGAAACTGGGTGAATTAAACAGTTAACTTTGGGTTTTAGATTTGGTCGGGTTAAGAGTTATTCAGTGATCAGTTGTCAGTTTACGATTACCGATCACAGCAAAAAACTAACCCTTGCCGCTCGATAATTTAAGTTATCATTCACGACTACCACTTCCCGATTCACAAACTATAACTTATAATTTATAATCTATAATTCACAATTTATAATTCATAATTTATAATTCATAATTTATATGATGAGTGTCACTCATATAGCCTTTTCGGTAGCTTTGACGAGTATAACGTTGGGAACCGCCAATCCGGAGATATTGGGCATAGCGGCGGTGGCAGCCCTGTTACCAGATATTGACACGGGCAAAAGCTCGCTCGGACGGCTCTTTTTTCCCGTCAGCAGTTGGCTAGAAAAGAGAACGGTTCACCGGGGCATAACCCACAGTTTCTTTGCTTCTGGTGTCGTCACCCTTGCGGCTTATCCCCTGGCCTTACTGGGTTATAGTCCACTCTGGTACGGTCTGATTCTCGGTTACTTTTTCGGCTGGTTTGCCGATGTTTTTACTAAGTCGGGAGTTCAGGCGTTCTATCCTGGTCGGGGACGGATGATCATCCCCAGAAATCCTCGTTTGAGGTTGGCCACGGGGAGTAATGCCGAGTGGTTTCTGCTGTTTGTTCTTGTGGTCGTCTCGGTTCTGAGTATTTCTATCAACAGTGGTGGCGGTCTGATCCGGGGCTTTAACCAAGCTTTAGGCTTACCATCGGGAGCGATCGAGACGGTGAACGAGGATGCTTCCCGTTATCTGTTGCGGGTTAGGGTTCAAGGGAGGAACGCCATTACCGAACAGCCGATTGACGCTACCTACGAGGTAATCGAACCGTTGACCGTTAACGATCTGCTGGTCAAGGACGAACAGGGAACGGTGTACCGACTGGGTTCGAGTCAGGAATCTCAGATCATCGCCTCCCGCCTTCGGGTGGAACGGGTCGCGCCAGTCCAAGTAAAAATCGAAAATATCCTCTTGGAAGATGAATATTTAGATAGGCTCGCCAGTTTAACGGAACCTTTCGACGTAGCTCAGGGTGCAAGGGTATATCTAACGGGAACGCTGACCGTGGCCGATGGTTCTGGTCTGAGTCTGCCCACCCATGCCGACCGTTTCGATACCATTACCTTACAACCGGGTAACATCGCCTACGCCCGACTTACCGCCGCTAGTCCCCAGTACGCGATCGATAAGTTGGGAGAATACAGCGTTTCAGGTCATCTCATCGCCAGGATAGTCAATGTTCAATAAACAGCAGAAAAAACCACTACCCACCGCCACTTTACAGGCTCCGAAGCCATTTAATTCCCCCCTGTCAGAATCATCGCCACCGTCCGGCATTCTCTTGGGAGATAACTGTTATTGGAATCCTAGCTATTTGCCCAATGGTCACATCGTCGCCATTGGTGCATCAGGTAGTGGCAAAACCCAGACCCTCAAAGCGATCGCCTATTCCCTGAGACAGACCTATCCCGATATTCAGTTATTTATTATCGATTTCCACGGTGATCAAGAGATTATCGGTGAAACTTGTTATCCCCTGCACATGGCCAGTTCTCACGGCATTAATCCCCTGATTGTCAACCTCGATGCCGAAGGGGGTGGTCCCCATCTACAGGCGATCGCTGTTACCACCACCCTAAAACGTTCCTTGCAGTTGGGACCCAATCAGGAGGGATTACTATTAGAAATATTGCAATTTTGTTATGACCGACGGGGTATCACCCAAGAACAACCGACGAGTTGGACAAGGGAAGCACCCAATTTTACCGATTTGCAGCAGGAGATCGAGTCTAGGGTCGAGAGCGGCTGCAAGGAATCGCAAAAATTAAAACTGAAACTGATGGCCACGTTTACCTACGGCGTTTTCTGCCGTCCCCAACCCGACTTCACCGAGAAACACATCCGCATCGACCTCTCGAAATTACCGCCTGAGATCGGGGCGATTGCCGCCGAATCCCTAGCATGGCAATTGATGAACCGACACCGGTTAACTGGCGAAATCGAGGGTAAGTTACCCCGCACCTACCTATTCATCGACGAGGCCAAGGAATTGCGGAAAAGTCGGGCTTGCGATCGGATTATCGCTGACGGTCGTAAGTACGGGCTGGGTTTGGTGTTGGCATCCCAATCGGAACGACATCTCAGCGACGACGTGATCGGCAACTCCTCGACGAAGATCGTTCTGCCGGTGGACCAGTCGGAAGTGAAACGGGTGGCCGCCAAATTCCGTTTTGCCGAGAAGAAAGTAGCTGAGTTAGTACCCTTGACCGCCCTATGTCGTTTCGGCAAACAGGCAGAACTGACCAGCATCTTTCCCTATCACCGGAGGGTAGAAGATGGTTAGCACTCTCTCAAGACCCCATCAACGACGCACCGAGACGGTTTTCGCTATCCTCGACGGCGCACCAGCAGGCACAACCTACGACGGTCTGATCTCGTTGGTACGGGAGAAAACGGGCAAGGGTTGTTCCCGTAAACTGATCAGTCGCTGGAAACGGGAACGCACCAGAGAAACTGTCTTGGAAATTCCGACCGTCTTGGAAATTCCGACCGTCTTGGAAATTCCGACCGTTTTAGAAACGACCGCTTCTCAAAAAACACTTAGACAAAGTTCAGTGCCTGCCCTGAGAGAAACCGACACTTCTCCCGCCGTTCCAGAACCCCTGTATCCCTATTCCCCCCGTCAGGATTTCTTTCGTTACCTGACCCTTGCCGTTGCTACCATTATCACCCTAGTCGGTTGCAGTTACACCACCGCCCAAAAACCCACCCCCTTCAACAAGCTCGACCCCGTTACTCCCGTCATCCTTCCCGTTGCCCCCCCGAAGAAAATATCCTCGACACAACCGAGGGAGATCAAGATTCAATTGACCCTTACCACCCCTGCCGATTTGCGGGTCAAACAAGGCTCTCGCATCGTGGCGGGTCAGACCTTAAGCGATCGCTCGACCGAGAGACAACGACTACAAACCCAACGAAAACAGTTAGAACTCTCCCTCAAACAGTTAGAGATTCCCCTACCCGAACTCACCTTACCTTCACCACCCCCAACATTAAATAAACTTCCCCCCGTTTCCTACCGACAAGAAATAGCTCAAATTACTCTGAAAACAGGAGAATTAAAACAGTTAGAGACTAAAATCACTCAACAAAAACAGAAAATCGCCCAATTACTTACCTTGAGCGAAGCCGAAGATAAGAAACTTGCCATGAAACCCACGGACGTTCGGGTAGCTTCCGTTCCCACCCGAACGTTCCCCACTTTTGTCACCATCGATGGGCAAGCCCCCGTGAAGACGATTATCGAACACGAACGGGCGAAACTCTCCCAACGGTCAGCGGAACGGGAACAAGCAAAAATACAACTGGAAATCGCTAACGGTCAGTTGTCCACCGCTAGGGAAAAACGCCTTCAAGAAGAATACCAACTCGCAGTCGAGGAAAACCGACGGGCGATCACTCTCCGCAACCAACAACTGGAAGTGGATAAACAAAGAGCGGTTCGCGCTGCACAACTTCAGGAACGAGAATATAACAAAGCGGTCATCAGGACGAGAATACAGGAGATCGACGATGCACTGGTTCAATTGGGTACGGTTAAGGCTCCCTATCCCGGAACGGTCAAACGGCTTAAATGGCAAGGCCAGAACGACCATACTCTTACTGTCGAGCTTACTCTTGACGTGGCCTCCCCTACAGGCCGCTCCTCTACCCTGTCTCGATAGCGGCAATGACTGCATTCAGACCCTGACCGAGGCGGCGATCGAACGTTCCCCCGAATTGCAGACCCTTGATGAGCGACTCTCCCTGATCGACCAGCGACTGCAATTGGCAGAACAAACTATTGATCATGCCAACGCCCGACATTGGACAAGTTATCTCACCACCGACCCGATCGCCATTCTCCAAAATATCTTCGGGGGTGGTCAGGTACAACAGCAAAGGATGGCCATCACCGACCTCGAAATCAGGGCGGCCGACCTAGAAGCAGCCCGGGCTGAATTGGAACGTCAACGGGCTGCCAAACGCTCTCAACTCGGAGAACAGGTCTTAACGCTGGTGATCGCCTACGAATCAGCTGGCGATCGAGAACGGGCGATATCAGCCCAACTGTCCAATCACGACCTCTTGACCAGAATTACCGAGATCGATTACCGTCTGGGTGGGTCAACTACCGAAACCTATCTGACCAGAATCGCCCAACGAGAACAGTTAGAGATTCAGTGGAACCGTTACCGTCTCGAAGGGGAAACCGCCAAACGACAGCTTCTATCCTTGACCGGGTTTTCCGCTCCTGAAACTACTGGGGAAACTACCGGGTGACAGACCATTACTGTCAGAAATAGGAATCGTTGCTATAGCGGTATTTGTGAGATACAGACCATCATCTTGCCTAGACTGACTTATAGCTTGTTGCAGTAACCTCATTCGACTGCAACAAGCTATAGAGTCCATTTGGTATCTTTCCCAAAATCCTTACCCAGTATGGATGAGAGCGAATTAGCCAAAATACCTGTAATTCTTACCCGTGAAGCATCACAAGAGAGATACCAAATAGGTTCTATACCTCATCTTTCTGAAAAAGTTTCTCAATGTTACCTCACCTCAGCCGTGGCACTGGCATCATTGCCGAACACATCTACTAACCGGACAGCGATCACTCGTTTCCCGAATCCCTAACAACTGCATTCGGAGCAGTATCGATCGCTGGTTCGACCGGAAAAAAACTAGGGGATGCGATCGATAGAACAAGAGCAAGCGAAATCTAGGTTAGGTTTCCCGTCACGTTTTGCTCTTAGTTTTAATACTCTAGTGTATCAACGGGCATTACATCCCTCCAAAAACTTCAATAACTTTTCTTCCCAAGTATTCAGGTAGGGACGCTTCAAAGAACCCAACGTTTCCAGAATAGCCCTCACCGTCTCCTCTTCCCTTAACGACCGGAGATGAACTAGACGGTCGCTCAGTTGTTTCATCTTTTGCCGGTGGTCGGGGGAATACTGCAAATCCCTTAAATTCTCCTCTCTAACGGTATATTCACCGTTCCAAGTCCTTACCAGACAGGAAAATTCCCTCACCTCGATGACGATACACCAACAGCCGCCCAATCCTCGCAAATCGGGGTTATCCTTGATCAGTATTTCGCAGACATCACCGACCCGGTAGGGAATCGGGATTTTGGTTCGCTCGCGGATGCGCTGTACTATATCCTTGACGATGCGACCGGACGGGACTTT
>VYLB01000125.1_pt1 | contig 15597 bp, 14 predicted proteins | sample 5114431 | NCBI WGS metagenome assembly VYLB01 (sample SAMN12291786, study PRJNA351875) | freshwater metagenome | isolation source: freshwater lake | place: USA: Michigan, Gull Lake | collected 2013-08-08
CTTTTTTATGTCTGAAATGGAAAAACCGCACTTTTTCTGGGTCAATGATGACAATAAGTTATAACTTAGAGATTAATCAACAACTAAAGCTTATGCTTTTAGCTAAGTGAAATCCTTGATTAAGAGACCTGTACTTTTCAATAACTTTTTCAGCAAACCCTAGTTATCGCTGGTTGATAGAACGCTATCATTTTGTTTTAAAAAGTGGTTGTGGATTAGAAAAACTGCAATTAGAAACGGGTCGGAGAATTGAGATGGCCTTAGCTACCTATTCAATTGTAGCTTGGAGATTACTTTGGTTAACTTATCAAGCACGCTTACACGGAGAGGAGAGTTGTGAAAGTTTTTTGGAAGAACATGAATGGCAATCTTTGTGTGCCACTATTCAGAAAAAGAGTCCGCCACCTGAAAAGCCGCCCTGGGGGGTTTTTAGGTAGAAAAGGCGACGGTGAACCCGGTGTTAAAACTATTTGGTTGGGACTGCGAAGGTTACATGATATCAGCCAGACTTGGAAACTATCTCATCAAATTAGTCCCCCATAGAACCCCCTTGAGCCATTTTGCACACTTTTCTCTTTTTGTCAAATTTTATGTTAAGAAAGATGTGACTAATGGATAGACTAGGGAAGGGAGGGAGACCCTCCCTTTTATCGTTCCAGGGTAGAACCCTGGAACGAGATAAAAAAACGCCCTTAACCAAAGATAAGAGCGTTTCCATAGAGATTATAGGATTGCTGAATCCTAGACAAAGATAAAGTTTCCTGTGGTAGGAGTGACACTCAGAGTTCCAGAAATACCCGAAACATTGACTAAGAAGTCATCAGCATTGCTCACCGCACCAGCATTATTATTCGCATAGAGGTAAGTTCCAGCGGCAAGACCAGCAGAAACGGTCACTAAAGCCGCTTGCAGTGTGGCATTAGTAGAGGCGGTAATCGCAGTAATACCAGCAAAGACACCATTAATATCAGCTGCTGTAGCAACGGTCTGAGCCGTGTTGATTTTGACGGTCGTATTAGCAACAAAGTTAAGACCATTGAGGAAGTTGTTTGCGCCGGTTGCAAATTGGAATTGATCTCCACCCACACCAGCAACAAAGTCTGCGATGCGATCAACATTAGCAGCGCCAGCATTTTTGGCAAAACCGCCACCGTAGATAAATTGATCAACTCCCGCCCCACCGGTCAACGTATCTTGTCCTGCACCACCAGTCAAAATGTCGGAGCCACTACCGCCCGTGATACCGTAATTTTGGGCGGAGCCAAATAATGTGTTGACAGCCGCAGGCGATGAGCTTGCCCCTTTGATAATTGCACCGTTCCCAGTCCCTGCTGACGTCAGAGCTATCAGATTTTTAGGGCTAATTGTGCATCTGCTGGGCAAACAAATTAGCCTGTAATTCAGAGCCGGCAATCGTTTTGACGATTTAGATAAAATTTTCAATGTGACAGTTGAGGGTGCGGAATGTGGGTAACAAGTAACGAAGAGCCGATTTTTTTTGAGTTAGCCCTTGACAATCAAGACAGTAGCTACTCTAAACCAACCCTTTTACGCCAAAATTACCGATATTTCGGATCGACGAGACGGAAAAATAATTTGAACTTAAACCAAGCGTTCCGTAGTTTCCAAAAACGGCTACTTTCTAGCACAGAGAGCTTTTCTTCTAGAAAAGCGATCCTGTTTATAGCCCGCCCTAGCTCGGCATCTCGCTCTTGATAATCGCGTTGGGTTTTAGAAAGTTCTGCTTCTAATTCCCGATTTGTATCGACACTAACGAGGTTAAAAATATCCTGTTGACCCATTAACTGAATGAGGTCGATGAAATCAAACTCTAGTCGTTCTTTAATTGCGCCTTTAATCGAGGAATTTTCTTTTAAAAGACTATAAAGAATATCGATCGCAAAAGCTCGATGGGATAAAGTCCCCGCCTGTAAAGCGACTTGAACCAGAAAAAAGAGAACGATATCGGGAATTTCTTCGGTTACTTTATCGAGTCGATCAAAAAAGATTTTCGTAAAATCCCCTATGAGATTCGGATGGATGTAGTTGGCGAGAATCTGCTTAAATTCTAGACCAGAGCGGATCCTAGCGTCGAGTCTACTACCGCTCGCGTTCGCTTGATGCTGACGGACGCGAAACTTGAGTAAATTTTCTGGCAAGATATAAATCTCGTACTGACTACAAACTCTAATCCAGAAGTCAAAATCTGGAAGTTGGGCGAAACGGGGATCGTAGAGGCCGATCGTTCGGTAACACTCTTTTCGGATTAGCGCGCTGGGATGACAGAGGCAATTCCCCCGGTAGAACAGATAATTTAACCATTCCCAGCGATTCCGATTCGGCTGAAGGAAAATATTCGTATAAAAATGATCTTCTTCTTGAAAATCTTGTCCTTCTTCATCGATAATTTTCGCAAAACTTAAAACCGCTCCATAATCGGGATGCGCCTCTAAAAAAGCGACCTGTTTTTCCAGTTTATCCTCGACAAAAATATCGTCGGAGCTTAACATAGCGATGTATTTGCCCCGCGAGTGTTCGACACAATGATTAGCCGCCTCGCAAGCCCCCCGATTTCGACCGAAACAGAAGAGTCGGATTCTCGGATCGGTAAAGTTTTTAATCACCTCCACCGTATTATCCGTCGAGCCGTCATCGGTGATCACGATTTCGAAATCCTGATAGGTTTGCCGTAAAACACTATCGATGGTTTCCGCGATATATTTATCGTGGTTAAAAGAAGGAATAATAACACTCACTTGCGGCATATTCGATGTTTAAGGGGGTTTTTATAGAACGGAGAGCGAGGAAGATTCGATTCTATCGGATATTTCTTGACCCTGATCGACCACTGTTCGGATGATCTGACAGATTTTTTGAATCATCGGGCAATCAACCGCAGTTCCCGTGGGCATAATTAACACTTTACTGGCGATTTTTTCCGTTTCTGGTAGTAACAAACCCGCGTGGGGGAAGTAAGAACGATAGGGTTCCATGCGATGACAGCCTGGATAAAAATAGCGGCGGGCGATGATATTTTCTTCGTGGAGAATTTTCAATATCCGATCACGGCTAATCCGGGTTATCGACTCCTCTACTTCGAGAACGATATACTGATAATTACAAGTCTCGGTTTCATCGTAAGTATACAGGGAAACCCCTGCTACGTTCGCTAGTTCCTGTTGATAGGTTCGGTAGTTCCTTTGATTCGTGGCGATAAATTCGTCGAGCTTTTCTAAAGAAGCCAGTCCCATGGCGGCGGAGACCTCGCTCATCTTTCCATTCGTGCCGATATAGACCACGTTATCGTAACCGGCGAACCCGAAATTTTTCATCAGACGAATTTTTTCGGCTAGTTCATCGTTATTGGTAACGACGGCTCCCCCCTCGAAGGTGTTCACGAATTTTGTCGCATGAAAGCTGAATACTTCCAGGTCTCCAAAATTGCCGATCGCTTGTCCCCGATAAGAACAGCCGAAAGCGTGGGAAGCGTCGAATATTAATTTCAGATCGTGTTGTTCGGCGATCCGTTCGAGAATATCGATCTCGCAGGGCTGTCCCCAGAGATGCACCCCGATAATTCCCGTCGTCCGCGGGGTGATCATCGCTTCTACCCGCCAAGGATTCAAAGTATGGGTTATCGGATCGATATCGCCAAAAATCGGGGTGATCTGTTGCCATTGCAAGGCGTGAGCGGTGGCGATAAACGTAAAAGAAGGAACGATTACCTCTCCCGTTAATCCGAGGGCGCGGATGGCGATCTCGATGGCGATCGTACCGTTGCACATCACGATACAATGTTTTACCCCTAGCCGTTCGGCGATCTCTGCTTCTAGGCGCTGGACGTAGGGGCCGTTATTCGAGAGCCACCGTCGATCAAGTAATTCGTTGACGAGTTCTAAAAATTTTTCTCGATCGCCGATATTCGGGCGCCCCACGTACAGATTTTCAGTAAAAGCGGGGGTTCCCCCGAAGAGAGTTAACTCGTCAATTTTCATCTATTTCACCCCTCGAATCATGATTCTTTGAATTTTACCTAAAAAAACTCGATTTTACAACGGAGAGCCAGAATTTTTCGGTATATAATTTCCGTTACGATCGTATAAGTCTCGCCGGAGCGCTGACTCTAATTCTAGGATTTTTTCCTTCGGTCTAGGGCGAATAATTCGAGCGGGAGAACCAGCATAAATCATCCAAGGTTCGCAATCATGTTTAACGAGAGAATTCGCCCCGATCGCCACTCCTTCCCCGATCGTCACATCTGGCAAGATCACGGAATTCGCGCCGATGATTGCGTGTTTTTTGATATGAACAAAAGAGCGCGTGGGAAGGCGGTAGGGATAGGGAACTGCCGAGTTAGTCAGAGATCCCCCCACGTAATCATCGTTACCGGTAAAGAGTCGAATCCCCCCAGAAAGCGTGGTGAAATCTTCCATGATTAACTCTCCTCCCCCAGTGATCGATGTAAAGGAAGAAATATGAATAAAACTACCGAGAATTGTTCGTTTTCCCCCCATGATAAAAACGAAGTCATCAATGATTACCGAATCGCCGATCGAAATTACTTCCGGGTCGATAATTTTCGCCCCCGACCAGATCGTAACATCTTGACCGACCGACGCTAAACCTAAACTACCCGCTTGATTCATAGCAACTGTAACGCTTTATTTTCAGAAGATGCGATTATTAAATTAATTCGTCTTTACCCAAACCTATAGACTTTTTAATCTTAAACCAAGCTTGACGCATTTTCCAAAACTTACTGGTTTGCATTGCCTCGACAGTCGTGTTCAGTTTTTGTAATTCCTGTTGTTGAGCGGCGACCGTTTTTTCTAATTTAACTAGATCCTGCGCTACAAAGGGATCGGCGACTGGCTCGCTTGCCGCGCTCGATGATGTGCTGTCTAGAAGATACCGATCGGGAACCCCATACTCGATCGAACTAATATTTATATCCCCTTGCCGAGCACGATAATTTTGATAGATTGTCAGGAATTGATCGAGAGCTTGACGGGCGCTGAATTTATCTCGAGCGATTTCCCTAGCGCGTGAACAGATTTCCTCGATCTCTTGCGGTTTTTGAGCGTAATATTCTAACGTTTGGATTAAATCTCGCTCTAAGTCTTGGAAAAAGACAATACTTTGCCCATGAACAAATTCTTGTTCTAGAACCTGATTCGGTGTGGTTAGCACCAAACAATTTGCGTACATTGCGCTGATTACTCTCTCGTGAAAACCGCGATAGTGGGGAGTTGGACAGAGACAGATTTTTGTTTTCGCTAAAGTCTGTTGAAATTCTTGGAAAGAAACGGGCGGAATAATCTTCGTATCGGGATGGGTAGATAATTCGTAAGGAACCTCGTTCGTCATAATAGTCAGAGGTACTTCTTGTAAATTCTGCAATATTATCTGCCTTCTGCGGAATTTAATATAACCCGAAACACAAGCCAAAAGATTTCTATGCCAGTCAATTTCTAAATTAAATAACAAGCCGTTACTAATGAAACCTTGATTAATCCAGTCCAGACAATCACTTCTTAAATCTAACAAAAAATTATCTACAATAGAGTCAAAAATCTTTTTGGCAAGGACAATTTCTTTTTGACATATATGGAAAAAATGCTGATAATATATGTCGGGATTTACGAGTGTTGCCGAAAATAAAATATCGATTTCTTTATCTGTGAACTTATGATCATTATGCTCGGTATAGCTACCAGGACAAAATCCTGAATAAAAATAGATATTTCTTGTTTTCTTCAAATTTTGGAAAAGTTTAGATACACTAAAATAGGAGTGGTCTGTATACAGGTATATCCTGCCTCGGAAACTCGCTCTTGTATGCTCCCACATTTCCGAAATAAATGGAGGATCGGAGAAGGAGGTTATATAGGGTTTATCTGCGTATTCAAAGAGTGAAACCGAGCGCTCGTTATCGAGGGAGAGTGATAGATCGTTCCCGAACCCATTCAATCCGAAGAAAAACAAAACATCTTTGTCTTTCGCATACGTTAATAAATTTTCTCGCCAGCGATCACCCCCGACATCGAGTGAGCAGAGATTAATACAGTGGTAGTCGCAAGCTTCCGCCATCGCCGAGTAATACAGATCGTTGTGAAGATAGCTATCAAGGGATTTCTGGGCTAGATAGACAATTTTTTTGTGTTTAATACTGGCAGAGAAGGAGTTATTCATAAATTTAGCGTTGTATTATGTTTTCGTCAGAGCTTCTGAAATTAGGCGCAGTCTAGGCTCCATTTGATTTTCGAGCTTGAAAATCTTTCGAAATGAGTGCTGACCTATACGGGATAACTCGTACAAAGCTTGAGGATTGTGATAGTACCGACTGACGAGCGTGCAGATTGCTTCGATATCTCTAGGAATAATAACGATATCCTCACCGTTTTTAAACGCAATATTCTGATTGACCGTATCCGTACAGAAAACAACGGTTCCACAAAAACCCGCTTCCACGCAACACCCAGTAGGAAAGCCGTCAATAAAGCTTTTCTTCACCTCAGGCATAATATAGTGTAGAGGGATATTCGGCGACATAATAATATCCATGTTTGCATAAAATTGAGGAAACCAATCCGTAGTTCGAGTACCGTAAAATTTGATATTGTCTTTTAATTCGCTGACCTCAATATCCTTTTCATCAAAATTTCCCACTACGTGAAATACGATATTACTGCCGTGAAGATTATAGAGAATTTTCGCCACTTCGATAAACACATCATAGCCCTTATTTAAGCCCCGAATCATATACTTGTGGGCGACAAAACAAATATCGAAGGTCTCTTTATTGAGCTTATAGTATTTTTTATCGAGCTGATCTGGGATGATAGTTTCGATCGAGGTAACTACTCCATAGATCAATTCTACCTGATCTGGAGTACACATTTTCTTATTGATTAAGTAATCGCCGATATATTTTTGAGTGACGATCACTTTTTGGAAATATTTAGAGGAACAAACTCGAAATAGCTTTTTATCTGATTCCTCGTCGTCCGGAATAAAGCCACCACCTGGATATAGGGTAAAAATAAAAGGAATTTGGGATTTTTCGATCAGATCGATAAAGTTGAAAGTGTTATTCAAAAAAATCAAGTAAACTAAACGCCCTCTTAGAATCGGCATCAAGTCAGAGGAAAACTCGAACACTCTCGACTTAAACTGAGGATAATATTCAAGGTAGTCTTGAAGGACTTCTTGAAAACTCCTGGTATCGTTTAAATATTTAAACGACGTTCCAGTAGAATACACAACCGCGTTCGGATATCTTGCTAGATAGGTATTATACTCGGCGATTCTAAATGCGGAAAGAAGATGAGGGAAAATATCGTCTAAAATAATAATCCGATCATCGGCGAGCGCAGCGAATCTTTCCTTCGGATCAGTGGTTAACCTGGTGACTTTACCTTTGAGTTTACTGGCAACTGCTCGGACTATTCCCACATCTTGATGATGATCTAGCCCTAGCCGTTGACGTAGATCGAACCATCGCTTCCGTAGCCGCCAGAATTTACTTTCCTCCATCGCCCCGATCGTCTCGCGCGCTAACGCGAGGGCATTTTGGTTCTCGATCACCTGTCTGCGTTCGTATTCCAGTTGTCCCCAGGTGTACTCCAGTTGGCTCTGGGTTTCGGTTAGTTGTTCTTTTGTTCGTTCCAGTTCTTCCTCCGCCCGTTCTAGGCACAGACACGAGTGATCGAGTTCTTCTTGAAGTAGCGAGATGTGTTCTTGGTTCTCGATCACCTGTCTGCGTTCGTATTCCAGTTGTCCCCAGGTGTACTCCAGTTGTCCCCGGGTTCCGGTTAGTTGTTCTTTTGTTCGTTCCAGTTCTTCCTCCGCCCGTTCTAGGCACAGACGCGAGTGATCGAGTTCTTCTTGAAGTAGCGAGATGTGTTCGCTGTGTTTTTTCTGTAACGCTTGAAACTCCTGGAATTCTAGATAAGCGGACTCGATTCCCACCTTCAATTCCCGTTTCTTTTCCTCGTCTAACTCGGTATCGTTATAGAAAACCGCCCAACTACTGAATTGCTCGACCCGCTCGAAGAGTAGAGTACATTTCGACGCAACGGCGCGATAGGCTGGCTCCACCGACGGCCAACGGATATCGTCGAGAACTATAAATCCTGTTTTTTTGACTCTCGGTAGATATAAATCCACGTCGAGCATGACGTGATCGGTATCGTGATTGCCATCGATATGGAGCAGATCGAAGAAAATTTCGTTTTCCGTAAAATAGGAGATCGCCCGCTCCGAGGTATCTCTTAAAACTTTCCCCCGTAGCCCGAACTCGAATTTATCGATCAGGGCGAGTACCTCATAGTAAATTTTTTCAAAATCCAAGCATTCGATAAACTCTTCTACTATCTCTTTAAGCGAATTGGGCAGATCGTTCTGCATCGCTTCTCCGTTCAGGTAGGGATCGATCCCGTACCCTGTCCCCTTCGTAAACTGGGTATGCGCTAGTAGTTGAGGAAGGAAAGACGCACCCCGATAGATACCTATCTCTACCGATGTATTGAGGTTGTATCGAGCGATTAACCAAGCAAGTAAGCACGCTTTGTGTAGCGGGCATTTTCCCCCGATATCTCCGACAATTTCTTCTTGAATCTTCTTGATCTCTAGGCTTAATCGCCCGATACTTACTTCCATAATTGATTGGCCATTCTTGTTTCCGTTTGGAAGGAATTGTCAGGAAGAAGAATAGGGATAATCTTCCAGTTCCAACTCAGGTTTAAATTGCACCAATAAAGTGCGCCTAATTGATTCGTGAACGGTTAGACTATAGAAGTCAGGTGTCGCACGACGGCAACCAGGAGGTGTTTACATTTCATTCCAGTGTACTAGATACACCTTAACATAATCCTTCATTTGGTATCTGATAGTCAAGACATTTTTGGTCGTGATTTGGTAGTATTAGTCTGTCAAAGCTATAATAAGGGACAATAGGAGGGGTAAATTCAGCCTGATTTGTCAAGACCTCGGTAGTTAAACTATAATTTCCTCTTGCCTACTACACCGTCATCAAGATAACTGCCGTTTTTTTCTTGGTTATCTCTCTATAAATTTTATATTTTTGGATATACCCTGTCAAGTTCATTCTCATCCATCCCACAAAAACGAGATTGATCCCTGCAAGGCTTAATGTTTTAATATTGTTCATCTCCTTTTTACTAACTTCGGCAACCGCTCTCACCATGACCTTTTTATATCGCTTTTTGTTTCCCCATCAGGAATTATCATCTTGCCTTGGCAGACTAGAACTGATGCACCACCTACGCAAACTTCCGTAATGTCACGGTGGTTTTTCTGAAACTTTAATTGTAAACTGCTGGGTCTGCCCATTTCCACTCCTTGGATTATTGTCCATTGATTCACCCCTTCCCTAGAAGATTCTAAGGCCCCTAAGTAACCTGCTAAAGCGGCCACAGCCGAACCGGTAGCCGGATCTTCCATAACTCCTAAACCGGGGGCAAACATTCGCCCATAGAGACGAGATTGGGGTGATTCTGGGTCAAAACAGCAGACAAAAAGGGAATTAGCGGCGGATTGGGCGAGTAAAGATGACCAGAGGCTTAAATTAAGTTTGATTCTCCCTAAAGTTTCCCGATTTTGCACGGGAATGAATAAAAAAGGGAGACCGCAGGAAAAGGCGCGGGGGGGATAACCGGGTAAGAAATCGGCAACGCTTAGGGAAAGAATCGCCGCTAAATCATCGAGAGCATAAGTATCCGTCACTAATTCTGGCAATTGTGCCACTTTTAACTCACTATAGACGGGTTTTTCCCCGTCCCTGCTAATTTTTACCGGTACTAAACCGACTCCTTCCTCCAGATAAATCGTGGTTTCTTGGTGGGGGGGAATAGCAGCGATTAGGGCTAAAATATAGGCTGTGCCGACGGTAGGATGACCAGCAAAGGGTAATTCGGTACTGGGGGTGAAAATCCGGACTTTTTTAGTGCCTTGGGGCGTTTCTGGCGGAAAAACGAAGACTGTCTCCGAGAAGTTAAATTCGGCGGCGATTTTTTGCATCTGGGTGCGGGTTAATCCAGATGCTTCCGGAAAAACCGCCAGGGGATTACCGCCAAAAATGCGATCGCTAAAAACATCGGCGGTATAGTAGGAATAGGTAGGCACGCGGGGAATAGGGCAACAATTATCGGAGAATTTTCTTATCTTACACCTATTTTCACCAGTTACCGCCCCGGCGCTCTGTCTAGGGATAGATTCTCCTTGTCAGTCCTGTTGGTTTCTATTAAGAAATAATTAAAATACAGAGTTTTTCATAAAGATAAGGTATGTCTTGATAGGGCATCGTCTCGGAGTCTCCTAATAACTGCTATAGGCTCTACTACTTATTCGGTTCTAATCTGGCTAATAAACTGACTAACTTATCTCTGACGGAATTGTGAGTGTATTCGTCTTCAGGGTGAGGTTTTTGATTGGGTTGTTGAAAATAGGGACGTTCCCCGTATAATTGTCCCCATTTCACATCGACTCGGTGTACTAATTCATAGAGTAATTCTTGATTGTCTAAAATTTCTTCTAGGATTAACTGTAAAGCTTGAACAGGATTATCTAAATTTTGACTGACTTTGGTTAATTCTTCATCAACGATAAGCTGTAAAATTATCTGCAAAGCTCCCGAAGAATCCCCTAAATTAGCGGCAATAAACTGTTTAATTTCAGTCTTTACCTGCACTAATTTGGGGACGGGAGATTCCCCTTTGAGGAAATCCGCCCCCTCTTGAGCGATAAAATCTGCTAGGGTAAACTCGCGCCTTTCGATGATATCTTGGGAAAAATCCGGTTCTTCAGGTGTCATAAACTAAAAAGATTAGCGATAATAGAATCTAAGACTTATTGTGACATTTTTAGGAATATCTATGGGCATCGATCGCAGAGAGTTTCAGCACCGTCGTCAGCAGGTAATGGAAAAAATCGGCAATGGAACCGCAATTTTTCGCAGTGCGCCCATGGCGGTCATGCACAATGACGTAGAATACACCTATCGTCAGGATAGTGACTTTTTTTACCTGACAGGATTTAATGAACCGGATGCGGTGGCGATTTTAGCACCCCATCACCCCGAACATCAGTTTATCCTGTTTGTGCAGCCAAAAGACCCAGAAAAAGAAACTTGGACCGGCTATCTCCACGGTGTGGAAGGAGCAAAGGAGATTTTTGGTGCTGATGAGGCCTATTCTATCCAAGAATTGGAGGAAAAATTACCCCAATATCTCGAAAAAGCCGAACGAATTTATTATCATCTCGGACGGGACAAAACTTTTAATACAAACGTTCTTAATCACTGGCAAAAATTAATCGCTACTTTTCCCCGTCGCGGCACCGGACCGACTGCTTTAGAGGATACTAATTTTATTCTCCATCCTTTGCGCTTACTGAAAACCGAGGCCGAATTGGACAATATTCGCAAAGCAACCGCTATTTCGGCCCAGGCACATAATCGCGCCAGAGAATTCACCAAAGTTGGTCACTATGAGTATCAAATTCAAGCGGAAATTGAGCATACTTTTCGCCTAGAAGGGGGTATGGGTCCTGCTTATCCTTCTATTGTTGCTAGTGGTGCTAATGCCTGTATTCTGCACTATATCAACAATGATCGCCAAGTACAAGAAAATGAGCTTTTGTTAATTGATGCCGGTTGTGCCTACAATTACTATAACGGTGATATTACACGCACTTTTCCCGTTAATGGTAAATTTACCCCCGAACAAAAAATTATCTATGAAATTGTTCTAGAAGCTCAATTAAAGGCGATTGAAGTTGTAAAAACTGGTAATCCTTATAATCTTTTTCATGACACAGCCGTGAGGACAATTGTGGAAGGATTAGTGGATTTAGGGCTATTGGTCGGCCCCATTGATGAGATAATTAAAGAGGAAAAATATAAGCCTTTTTATATGCACAGAACCGGCCATTGGTTAGGATTAGATGTCCATGATGCAGGAGGTTATAAAGTTAACGAAGAAACTTGGCAAACTTTGCAGCCCGGTCATGTTTTAACCGTGGAACCGGGGATTTATATCGCTCCCGATATTAAAGCTGCTGAAGGACAGCCGGAAGTGCCGGAAAAATGGCGGGGTATCGGTATCCGTATCGAAGATGATGTGTTAGTTACTGCCACAGGAAATGAGGTTTTAACTGCAACAGTTCCCAAAAAAGTTGAGGATATCGAATCTAAGTAAAAAGCTAGGTGTTAAAAATTGTCAGATTCCCCCTAACCCCCTTATTAAGGGGGGATCAAAGGCAAAATTTATCTTCAAAGGAGATTCAATTAAGTTTTTTCTAGAGATTATCATGATTGCTACCAAAGAAAAATTATATACCTTTGCGGAATATTTAAATTATCGGGACTCCACAGATAATAAATACGAATTATTTAACGGAGAATTAATTTCTATGCCTCCCGCTAGTGGCTTTCATGCTTTGATACTTAGATCTATATTTAAGGTGTTAGAAAGGGAAATAGAGAGGCTACAATTAGACTGGCAAGTTATGCCCGCTACGGTGGGAATTCGCACCGATAAAGCTAAATCGAGAATTCCAGATTTAATGATTTTAACTGCCGAACAATGTCAAGAGATTAGAAATATGACCACAGCAGTGATTGAATTTCCTCCCCTGTTAGTTGTAGAAATTGTTAGCCCCGGTAATGCCGATGATGACTACCGTTATAAGCGTTCAGAATACGCAGTGAGAGGCATTCCTGAATACTGGATTATCGATCCTATTGCTCTAAAAATATCAGTTTTAACCCTGATTTCGGGATTTTATGAACTGGCAGAATTTAACAACAAAGATAGGATAATATCGGTAACATTTCCCGATTTAGAATTAACTCCTCAAATGGTCTTTGAATAGTAAAATATTGGCGGGAGGTTATCATGATTGCTACCCAACAAAAAATATATACCTTTGCAGAATATTTAAATTATCATAACTCCACAGATAATAAGTACGAATTATTTAACGGAGAATTAATTTTCATGGCTCCCGCTAGTGGCTTTCATGCTTTAATTCTTGCCTTTCTTTATGATTATTTAATAGCAGAAATTAAAAGATTAAATCTAACTTGGAAAGTTATGCCCGCTACGGTGGGAATTCGCACCGATAAAGCTAAATCGAGAATTCCAGATTTAATGATTTTAACTGCTGAACAATGTCAAGAGATTAGAAATATGACCACAGCAGTAATTGAATTTTCTCCCCTGTTAGTTGTAGAAATTGTTAGGCCCGGTAATGCCGATGATGACTACCGTTATAAGCGTTCAGAATACGCAGTGAGAGGCATTCCTGAATACTGTATTATCGATCCTATTGCTCTAAAAATATCAGTTTTAACCCTGATTTCGGGATTTTATGAACTGGCAGAATTTAACAAAGAAGATAGGATAATATCGGTAACATTTCCCGATTTACAATTAACTCCTCAAATGGTATTTGCCCAGTAGCATTATTAACGATTATGACTATCCCCTTAGAAATCCAACAACGTTGCCAACAACTAAAAACAGAACTACAAAGAGCCAGTTATGCTTATTATGTTCTCGATGATCCTTTTATACCCGATAGCGTTTATGATCAACTTTATCGGGAATTAGAGGACATAGAAAAGCGTTATCCTCAATTAATCACCACCGATAGTCCCACCCAAAGAGTCGGGGATAAAATCTCTAGTCAATTCGTTTCTGTTCGTCATAATATTCCCCTGTATAGTCTCGAAAATGCCTTTAACCTCGAAGAATTAAATAAATGGGGCAGCCGTTGGCAAAGATATGTAAATGAAACTCAAGATACAGAATATGTGTGTGAACTAAAAATCGATGGTTCTGCATTAGCTTTAACCTACGAAAACGGTTTTTTCGTCAGAGGTGTTACTAGAGGAGATGGAGTCACTGGTGAAGATATTACCCCCAATGTGCGGACAATTCGCTCTATTCCTTTACGCTTAAATATAGATAATCCCCCAGCAATTGTGGAAGTGCGCGGCGAAGCTTTTTTACCCCTCGATACCTTCGATAAAATCAATCAAGAAAGAGAAGAAAAGGGTGAATCTCTCTTTGCTAATCCCCGCAATGCGGCAGCAGGAACCCTACGACAACTAGATCCGAAAATAGTTGATAAAAGACGCTTACAATTTTTTGCCTATACCCTGCATTTAGACGATAACAATATCACTACTCAATGGCAATCCTTAGATAGATTAGAAACCATGGGATTTCTGGTTAATCCCCACCGTCAACTCTGTCCATCCCTGCAAGAAGTGGCGCAATACTATCAAGATTGGCAAGAAAAACGTCATCAATTAGCCTACATGACCGATGGTGTCGTAGTCAAAATCAACGATTTACAGCGACAAAATCGGTTAGGATTCACTCAAAAATTCCCCCGGTGGGCAATCGCTTTAAAATATCCTGCCGAAGAAGTCCCCACAGTAGTTAAAGATATTATCGTCAACGTGGGACGCACCGGTGCGGTTACACCCATGGCGGTGATGGAACCGGTACAAGTCGCAGGAACCACCGTACAACGCGCTACTTTACATAATAGCGATCGAGTGGCCGAATTAGATATCCGCATCGGTGACACGGTAATTATCCGCAAAGCGGGGGAAATTATCCCAGAAGTGGTGAGAATCCTGCCCGAATTGCGTCCTCCCCAGACTTTACCCTTCCAGATGCCCACTAATTGCCCTGAATGTCAATCTCCCCTAGTTCGTCCGGTGGGGGAAGCGGTGACGCGCTGTGTCAATAGTTCCTGTCCGGCGATTTTGCGGGGAAGTGTAGTACACTGGGCTAGTCGCGATGCCCTCGATATCCGGGGATTAGGGGAAAAAGTGGTGATTTTGCTGATTGAACAGGGATTAGTTACCGCCATTTCTGACCTCTACAGCCTCGAAAAAACGGAAATTGCCAAATTAGACCGAATGGGCGAGAAATCAGCCTTAAATTTGATTACAGCTATGGCTCAGAGCAAAAATCAAAGCTGGTCGAGGGTACTTTATGGGCTAGGAATTCGCTATGTGGGCAGCGTTAACGCCAAAATTCTCGCCGAAAGTTTTCGGACTGTGGAGGAGTTAGCTAACGCCAGCGTGACTGATTTAGCTTCTGTCTATGGTATTGGTGAAGAAATCGCTCAATCTGTCTATGATTGGTTTAGAATCGAGGCTAATCGGGATTTAGTCGCTAAATTACAGGCAGCGGGTTTACAATTTGCCGCAGCAGCAAAAACCACCACCACTAAAGCCACCTTAGCAGGGAAAACCTTTGTGATTACTGGCACTTTACCAACTCTCAAACGGGAGGAGGCCAAAGAATTAATCGAAAAAGCTGGGGGGAAAGTGACGGGTTCTGTCAGCAAAAAAACCGATTATTTAGTGCTAGGAGAAGCGGCGGGTTCTAAGCTAGAAAAAGCCCTAGAATTGGGCATTACTCAGCTAACCGAAGCACAATTACTCGAATTAATCAAGGCTTAAAAGCTTAAGATTGCAGCAAATCTGCCGAAGCATTAAGTAGGGTTTGCGGCAAAAAGTTTTTCGTTGGGGGTTGGGGGTTGGGGGTTGGG
>VYLB01000120.1_pt1 | contig 15570 bp, 18 predicted proteins | sample 5114431 | NCBI WGS metagenome assembly VYLB01 (sample SAMN12291786, study PRJNA351875) | freshwater metagenome | isolation source: freshwater lake | place: USA: Michigan, Gull Lake | collected 2013-08-08
GATGAAGCAGGTGGTGGCGGTGAGCAGGGTGGGGATCATGATGACACCGAACCAACCGATGTATAAACGGTTGTTGGTGCTGGTGATCCACTGACAGAACTGCTCCCACAGGGAGGCGCTTTCGCGCTGTTGTAGGGTGGTGGTCATGGTTGGATAATTTCTGTATGTATTTGGTTGTCAAGGTTCTTTGTTTGACATGAGTTAATACTATCGGCTTTTTATAGTTATGTAAAGGGGTTTTAAGGAATGTTTTTTTATCAATGTCATAACTTTTACTTATATAATTGATGTTCAGGTAAACTAGAAGCAGACAAATTCTGCAAAAATAAGCGATGATACCCGAAATTACTGCAAAACTATTGGAAGCGAAGAAGGAAAAAGGCCTGAGTTTCGCTGACCTAGAAGCGATTCTAGGACGAGATGAGGTGTGGATTGCCGCTGTTTTTTACCGGCAAGCGAGCGCCTCCCTAGAAGAAGCAAGGAAAATTGTGGCAGCTTTGGGACTGGGAACCGAAATCGTCGCATCCTTAACCGAGTATCCTGTCAAGGGATTGGGTCCGGTTGTCCCCACTGACCCCCTGATTTATCGTTTCTATGAGATCATGCAGGTGTATGGAATGCCCCTAAAATCGGTGATTCATGAAAAATTCGGCGATGGTATTATGAGTGCGATCGATTTTACCCTCGACGTGGATAAGGAGGAAGACCCTAAAGGCGATCGCGTTAAAATTACCATGTCGGGTAAGTTTTTACCCTATAAGAAGTGGTGAGTCCCCCCAAAGTCAACGGTAAGGGATTTCTATTCCTTGCCGCTCTTGCTATTTTTCTTAACAAAACTTAACAATTGACGGCAAAATTTTCCTTGCTTTTGTCGGCAGATTTTGGGACAATATTTTTAAAAGACTTTATTCATAATGGTAATCTAAGTAATTGTTTATAAACACAAATATCCGATTATAAAAAAATTATAACCCAAGCCGCCGCCAAAGTCAAGGGATCACTCCTAATTATTCTGTGAAACTTCTAATTCCTTGAGCGGTGAAGGTTTGGGGAGACTTTTCAGTGATCAGTAAACAGTAAACAGTATATTTTGAGCCAGAAATACAATCACAAACTCGTCATGAATATGTTGATGGAAAAATTATTGCTATGACAGTAGGAACACCGACCAATAATCGCATTATTGCTAATTTATTAGTGGCTTTATATACCGCACTCACAAATCAATGTTATGCCGTTTTTGTCACTGTTCAGCGTTTATGGATACCTGAGCGGCGAATGGCCACTTATCCTGATATTATGGTAATGTCTGAACCTCTGACTTATCAAGAAAGACGCACAGATACTTTAATTAATCCTGTTTTACTGAGGTTTTGTCTTCTTCTACTGCTAATTATGATCAAGAAGATAAATTTACTGCTTATCGAACCATTCCAACTTTTCAGGAATATTTATTAATTTCTCAGGAAAAATGTTATATTGAACAGTTTCAAAAAGAAGGCGATTGCGGGTTTTTAAAAGCTTATAAAAATCCTCCTATAATAACTTTAAAATATTTGCGGGTTGAGGTAGAGATAGCAGATATTTATAATAATGTAATCTTCGACAATAGTTAAAATCTATAAGATTTTAATCACAAAAACTAATAAATTAAATTTGCTACGTCATTAGCTTTTAGTCCAACATCTTGATAAGGTTCAGCAACCCATTTATTTCTAATATCTTCTTTGCTCATACCTTGAGCAATTAAATCGACAAAATGAACTTCTGATTCATCAAAACGGAGGGCTATTGTTTGGTAATTTTTTTGTTGGTTACTACAGGTTAAAATAAGACGTTCAAGACGAATTGTGTAAGTATCCATAAAACCATCTTTATCTTGATCATTTCTAAAGTTTTCAAAAGAAACATATCCCATGTTTAAACCTGGACTCAAAAAAGTTGATAAATTAGTGTCATAATTCTTCAGCTTATGAACTCTTTGACTTTCACTAAGTAAAATGACATCTTCTCTAAAATCATTAAAGTAAATTAAATTTTTTCCATGTTCGAGTGTATCATTATTAATAATCATTATGACAAAAGTAGCACTATTTCCTCTGAGAAAATGCTGATAACTCTTTTGCAAAAGTTTGTTTTTTTCATCCTCCGCAAGATTTTCTAAGGCTACTTTATAGGCTACAGTAGCATCAATAACATCTTTGTTTAAAGGGATCATAATAATTTTAGATGTTAAATTGCTATTGAACCATCCGCAATTGACATCGGCTTCTCTATATTTTAAATTAGCCTCTAAAGCAACCTCTAACGCATCACGCATTTGAGCAATTTTTGATTCCTGCTGTTGCTTATCGTAAAAAGCTTGATCACAGGACGTTAAAGATAACATTAGACTTAGGATAATTGACAACTTGGCAATTTTTATCATTTCATTGTCCTCTATTTAGTAAATTTTATAAGGTCGAAAAATCAGCAAAATCTACTCCTCTATAGATTTAATGTACATCTATAGCGTTTCCTGTTCACAAGAGGTACATTCTCAATCCTGAAAAGCTTAATCAACAAAGGTTAAAGTGTGCCTCGCAGATGCGAGAACCGCTATAACTTAAATAATCAGCCAACAGTAGTACAAAAATGTTATTGCTGATATACTAAAATCTGTACTATCACACATTTTCTTTAGATTGGCTAAATAAAGCCTTGAAACTGCTTAATTACTTAGGATACATCGTAGTCTTGAGTTTAGTCAGTCGGAAAAGTCGGAACTTACAGCCAAACAATTGATCTGAAATATCGGAAATATCAGCTAAAATAAGTAAAAAACTTACCTAATCTATAGTCCATGTTTCAAGCTAATCTATCTAATACGGTGTTAAATCTCTTAGATGAGTTGGTTTTTGCCAAAACAGATCAACATCTAGACTATCTTCAAAAAACTATCTTGCAAGGGACCTTAGAAGGTTACAAATACTCAGAAGTTGCCAAAGAATCTCATCTTAGTGAAGGTCATATTCGAGATAGTGCTTCAGAATTATGGAAAATTTTGTCAGAAGTTTTAGGGGAAGATATAGCGGTTCTCACATCTGTGTGGCACACTTTAACCTTTGCTGATTAAGCTTTTCAGGATTGAGAATGTACCTCTTGTCAACAGGAAACGCTATATTACTAAATCAAATATTAGAGCAGTTTTAAAGAAATCTCAGTTCTATAATCATATTTCATCAGGTAGAGATTTTGTTTCTCTTAATAATGTCAATCTCTGTACTTCTAATCTATCTGCGTCTAATGGCAATAACCACCAATCTCAACCTGACAATAATCGTACCTATTTAGATTTAGGTCATATTCCTGAAATAACTCAATTTTATGGGAGAGTTGCCGAATTAAATAATCTAGAAACTTGGATAGTTGCGGAGAAATACCGTTTGGTTACTGTGTTAGGTTTAAAAGGAATTGGTAAAACCACCCTTTCTTTGAAACTGGTTGATAAAATCAAAAATAGTTTTAATTATGTTATTCGCAGAAGTTTGTATTTTTGTCCAAAATTAGATGAACTTTTAAGTGAAATTTTACCCTCTATCAATCCTCAATTAAAGCTCTCTCAAAGTCTTGACAAGAAATTAAATTTATTCTTAGAGTTAATAAAAAGCCATCGCTGTTTGATTATTTTTGATGATTTACAAAGTCTATTTGACTCTAAAAAACTAGCAGGTAATTATCAAAAAAATTACCAAGATTATCAACTATTGTTTAAAAGCATTGCTGAAGTCAATCATCAAAGCTGTTTACTGTTGTTGAGTCAAGAAAAACCTATTAATACGACTTTTTATGGACAGAAAATTAAAACATTAATCATAGAAGGTTTAGGAGAAGATGCGATAGAAATTTTGCGCCATCATAATTTATCAAATGAAGACAGTTGGCAAACCTTAATTAAATGTTATCAAGGTCATCCTCTTTGGTTAGAATTAGTTGCTAGTTTTATTCGGGGGATATTTTTAGGTAAGGTTGCTGAATTTTTAGAACTTAAATACCTGATTGCTGAAGAAACTTTAGAGCAGAATTTATTAAGTATTTTAGAACCTTTAACAGAATCAGAAAAACTAATGTTAATAGAGTTCGCAAATTTCAATCAACCTATTTCCATTAAAGAAATGATGGATCAAACCTCTCTAGATTATACAGATTCTTTGAAAGCAATTCAATCTCTAATCAGACGAATAATAGTGGCAAAAGATGAGAACGCTCTATTATGTTTAAATCCTGTTTTTAAAGCTTATGTAATTAATCATCAAATCTAGATATGAGTCGAAAGCAAGAGAAATTTTAGCTAATTTTATCGCAATCATAATAGTTTACGAAATTCTACGACTGTCAAATAGTTACACCTGCATTTTAATTTCAGGAATTTCCCCATCTTGCCAGCGTTCTTCTAAGGCTGCAAGATACTCATGAATTGCATCTTGTATATTAATTAATGCATCTTCCTCAGTGTCTCCCTCAGACCAACAACCAGGGAGTGCAGGAACGCCAACAGTAATTCCTTCTTCAGAACGATAAAGGACAATTTTGTATTTCATCATAAGTTCCTTCTAGATAGCACTTCATTAAGAAGTGGTGAGTACGGCCAAAGTCAACGGTAAGGGATTTCTATTCCTTGCCGCTCTTGCTATTTTTCTTAACAAAACTTAACAATTGACGGCGAAATTTTCCTTGCTTTTGTCGTGAGATTTTGGGATAATATTTTTAAAAGACTTTATTCATGATGGGAATCCAAGCACTTCGTGATACACACAACCATCCCATTATAAAAGAATCATAACCCAAGGTGCCGCCAAAGTCAAGGGATCACTCCTAATTAGGGTCTGCTGAAAAAGTTTTTCGTGGGGACAGGGTGTGGGGAATTATCAATTGGGGAGTGGGAAGACAGTAAACTGATAACTGATAACTGCCTAACCTAAATCTCGGTCTTTAGTGACGGTAATTTCCTTAGATAAATGTCGATACCAAGTAAAATAGAGACCGATGGAAAGCAAAAGAAAAACCAAAGCCAAAATCTTCAAACTTTGCCACTGCTTGATAATTAAAACAATCCCCATCATAAACAGGACTAATTGCCAAGGAACAGTGAGAAAAGCGGCGATGATATCCCGTTGATTTTCCGCTTTAATTTTTGCCTGTAGGTTAGGTTTAACACTTTGACGGACTTCTCCCCAAAAGCCAAAAGGTCGGGTAATATTATAGAAATTTTCCATAACTAAACTATCGGTGGGAGGAGTTAACAAAGTAGCGATAATACAGCCAGCTAAAGCGAACAAACTCGGCACAAGAAAGAGAATAAGTTCCTGATATTGACTGTGACGAAAGAAAGGTAAAATTATCGCTTGTGAGGCAATAGCCGCAATCATTCCCGCTAAAGTTCCCACGGCAAAACCATAACCATTAAAGCGCCACCAATACCAACGCAATAGGAGAGGAACTGCTAATCCCACCCCTAATCCCGTGGTTAACCAACCCCAAATATCATTGACATTTTGGATATTAAAACTCAAAACTAAGCCAATTACGACCACAAAAACCGAGGCCAAACGACCTTGAAAAACTAACTCCTGTTCTCCCGCATTCGGTTTCAAAAAAGCTTGATAGATATCTTTGACCCAATAGGCAGCACTAGCGTTAATAACTGCGTTAAAAGTGGACATAGCTGCCGCTAAAAAAGAAGCAATTAATAACCCTTTCATCCCCACAGGAATGTATTGAGTAATCACCGTGGCGAGAATTCTTTCTGGATCTGTAATCGTGCCTTCGGTTAAACCGTAGTGAATACCTAAAACCGCAAAAGCTGTGACTAAAGGCCAACGGAAAGAAAGCAGAATAATCCAGAATAAAGATAATAAACCGGCATCTCGATCGCTTTTGGCGGCTAGGTATCGTTGTAACATATAACCACCGCTGCCGCTGCAACCTTCGATGATGGTTTTAACTAAATAAAAGAAAATCACCCCACCAAACAAATTAAAGATGGCATAATCTCCGGGTAAATCCAAAGTCAGGGAGGGAAAAATACTAGCCCAGTCGCTTAAATTCCAAGTTTTTGGCTCCGCTGCCCCCGGAATTGCTACGGTAAAAGTATCAGGAAGATTAACAGTAAAAAAAGCCACTGTCGATACATAAATTACCGCCACAAAAATCAGAAATCCTTGAAATAAATCGGTAATTACCCCACCATAAAAACCACTGGCCACCGTATAAATCAAGGTTAGAAGAATTAATATCACCGAAGCAAGACGATCATCCATGCCCAAAAACTGCCCTAAAAATTTCCCCCCCGCAACGGAGAAATAACTCATCGCACCGATAGAGAATAAGAGAGTGGCGACGGCGCTAATAATTCGGGCAAAATTCCCCTGTTTTCCAGTTCCAAAGCGAAATTGCATCCATTCCGCCATGGTCATAACTTGGGCGCGACGATTCCATTTGCCCATAAAAGCCATGAGAAAGGCCATAATTAGGACAACACCGCCGCGAATTTCGATAAATAGTCCTTTGGGGCCGACGGCGTAAATTAGGGCAGAAATGACCATAGTTCCCGCTAAATCGGTGTTAGCTGCCATTCCCGACACCCCCAACATCCACCAGGGCAAATTACGATTACCTAAAAAGTAGGATTCTAGACCTTGAGAAGCTTTTTTCTCGGCTACAATCCCGATTATTAGGGTTGCTGCCAGATAAAGCAGGATAATTACATAATCAATTAACTGCATAGTTGAGATCAATTTAACTTTCGATCGTTATAGCATCAATTGACTACGATTTCTGGCTAACGGTTTCTTTTTCTAAGACTTGCACCCGTTGCTCTAGCTTTTTTAAATCTTCCTTTAATTCAATTACTAAAGTGGCTAAACGCTGGAACAGTGGGTCACTTTCCCCAACCACTTCCCCATTTACTATACCCGTTCCCGATCGCCGTTGGGGAATCGGAGCGGCATTTTCCCCGCGGGTGGATATTCCTCGAATCTGACTTTCAAGGCGCTCGACTCGATTGCGGAGACTAATTAACTCCGATCTTACCGCCGTATCCGATTGTGCTTTGCTGGCATTAACAAAACTCAGTATTAGCAAAAGGGAGATAATCAGCGTTAAAAAGCCATAAAAAGAGATTTTAGCTAATTTCATCGATTTTACCCCCTATCTATCTTACCCAACTTAATGTTAAGAAACGTGGCTAAATCTAAAGCTTAATTGCAATTCTGCCCCCAGGTGATTAGTTGCTCAAAAGAGGATGATAAGGTAAAAAACACGATTTTGTGGAAATTTGGCCTTATCTCTATGTATAAAAACTCGGATAAAGATTTTCTCGGAGCGGCAATCACAGCCGGTTTAGGTGCGGGAATCGTCACTTCTTTTGCCGTCAATCAAGGACAAGACATCGGTACAGCTTTAGGAATTACCGCTTTAGCGGCTCTTTGCGCTGTTATCTGCCGCCATTTTGACCTAATGTGATGCAATCTTCCTCACTCATCCAATTCTGCCGAAAAATCCCGTTTTTTCTCGTATTGATAGGGACCGAGCAGAGCGCCCCAAATTCCCTTACCGGTGCCAGGATCTAGGCCTTTATCGTAGGTTTTTAGGCTATGACTCGTCACCTCGAAACCTAAAGCCACCTGATAGGTTGTACCCTCATAGGTGAATTGACAGCGCTGTTCCGGTTGCGGTTGGGCGATAAACTGGTATTGATTATCAGCGAGAGTATGGACTTTGACCGCTAAAGTGCAAGTAGGCAGGAAAGTTAGGTCTTCTAAGCTAATTTTTCGCAAAATATCGGGATTTTTGCCCGCACCTTGCACGGATTTCAGGTCATTAAACATATAATGCCTAACCTCTAACCCTCCCGATTCCGAGCGCATTAATCGCCACAGTCGCGGTCGGTAAGGTTGGTCTAAATTGATTATACTCGCCTGTTCGGCAAAAAGAGCGATGCTGTCTTCCCGAAATAAAGGCAGCGGACGCAACCATAAACGCAGGTGAACGTACCACACCGGTTCTGCTTGCGCTTGCCGTTGATTTTCAAATTCACCTGCGAGATACCGACCGAAAGTGATTAATTCAGGGGTCATAGGTCAAAAAATTCTCCTTATTGCCTCAAAATTAATCCTAACACCCAGAGAACTCACTTTTTTGACAAAAATGACCTTCAGGCTACCGGAACCCGCTTAAACCCGGCTATTCCCCCTTTAGTGTACCAATATTCCCAGCGACCGCCAGCAGCACTAGACCAATCCTTGAGGTCAAATTTACCGCTGCCGGAGGGAGTTCCCGCGATGCGATAGACTTTCACCGCTTGACCGTTATTATTCCAGATTAAAGGCCGATCTGGCTCCATCTGTTCGGGTAGAGTCCCGTTAGTTTGCAGAAAATAGGCATCTTGTCCCTTATCGGTGCCGTTGCCGTAGACTTTGGCGATACCATGCTCATCGATCGCCAGAAAAGCACCTTCTTCTAAACCGATAGCGTAGGCGGGCAGTTGATTGTGATTATCGTGTACATTGCGGGCTAAAAAACCAAAAAGGCGACCATATCTTGTTTCGGGATGATCTTGATTGAGTCGATCCAAATGGGTATCTGTCACCACTTTTTTGAGAAAAGGAACCCGGATAAAATCACTCCGATAGAAGTCTTTAGTGTTGAAGTGAAAGGGATTATTTAAGATTTCCGAACTCAGTACCCCTTCGTGAGTGGGCGCATAGTAAAAATCACCCAGAATAGCCATTCCTGCGCTGGTTCCCGCCACGGGAACTTTTTTATCATTGATCAGATAATTGATCGCTGTTTCCACCTTTGTGCTTTCCCACAAATCCTCATACTGATTTTGATCACCACCGGCAAAAAAAAGAATATCGGCATTACGAATATATTCGATAACATCAGGATGATTCGCCGCTTCACGACTATCAATTGATAGTTCCGCCGCCGAGCCGATCAGGGAGCGGTAATTATCGCAAATCCAATCAGCTTGACCGCCAAGATTGCCAAAGCGCAACACTAAGTAATTACCGCCTTTAGCTCGATTCAATAACCATTTTGTCGCCTGATCTTCTCCTAATTTACCTCCTTCCGCTCCCCCGATTAATAAAATACCCGATTGATGTTTTACCGACTGAAAATTGGCTTGTCCACAACGACAAGAATAAAGAAAATCTTAGTCATTATTGTCTAACATAGTCTTATACCCTCGCTCCTTAGCTTACTCTTTCTATCCTAGCTTTAACTAGGACAAAATCAGAGTTTTCTACCATAAAAGTTAACAACAAAGCTGATCTATAGCTGAAATCGGTAGCGGCAAAACTCCCTAGTTTACATTCTGTTAAAAATCGTTCTATAATAATTTAAGGCTAGAAACTGGCAATTATTACTGTTGAAGTTGAAAATCGGCGGGCGATATGTTAAACAGACGTTCTTTTTTGCAAGGATTAGGTACAATCGCCTTAGCGGGGGGTTTAAGTGGCTGCGCTTCTGGAAGCGGCGATCCGAGCATTTTTCTCCTATCTGGTTCGATTCCGCCGCGATTACTAACAGATTTTCGGAAAACTATTGCCGAAAAAAAAGTAAATTTTCAGTCGGAAAGGCAGCTGAAAGAGCTATTAAAATTGTTGGAAAAATGGTTAAAAAATCAGGAGCAACCAGCCTCACAATTTTCGATTCCTATCCCTTTTAGGGAACAAAACCCAGCGCTGGGTAATTTAGTCACCCTAGGGGATGCTTGGGTAGGAAAAGCGATTACCAACGGCTTAATTCAACCCCTAGATACTTCTCAACTTTCTAATTGGTCAAAACTGCCCCCCCGTTGGCAAGAAAACATGACTCGCAATGCCCAAGGACAACCGCAAACAGAGGGTAAAGTCTGGGGTGCGCCCTACCGTTGGGGAATGACAGTAATTGCCTATAATGAGGAAAAATTCGCTCAATTTGACTGGCGGCCACAAGATTGGTCCGATCTATGGCGACCGGAATTAACCGGTAAAATTGCCCTAATTGATAATCGTCGCGAAGTCATCGGTTTAACACTAAAAAAATTGGGTTATTCTTATAATTCTAGTGATTTAAAGCAAGTGACGGCACTAAAAGACCAGCTATTTGCTTTACAAAAACAGGTAAGATTTTATAGTTCTCAACATTATTTACAACCCCTGATACTCGGTGATGTCTGGCTATCTGTGGGTTGGTCTAATGATATTTTACCAGTGAGTGATCGCTATAATAAAATTAAAGTTGTTGTCCCCAAATCTGGGACTTCTCTCTGGTCAGATGTGTGGGTAAAACCAGTTTTAACTACTCCTAATTCTCTTGTCGAGCAATGGATTGATTTTTGTTGGCAACCAGAATCCGCCACTAAAATTTCTTTATTTACCTCCGGATTATCACCCCTAATTCTCACTCAAAATCCCGACCAAATTCCCCCAGATATTAAAAATAATCCTTTACTTGTCAATCCAGAAGCAATCAAAAACAGCGATTTTTTAAACCCTTTATCGCCAGCAACCGAGCAAGAATACGAGCAATTGTGGCAAGCAATGCGACAGTTAGTATAGTCAGGAGATAATAGACAAAATTCTGCGAGAATATTGAGGTGAAAATTACATTTACCTAACTGATTCTAGCTGATAAGTAGGGAGGCACAATTATTTGTAGGATGGGTTAGTAACCCATGCGGGCGTTGGGTTTCATACTTCAACCCAACCTACGTTCATCTTATATTTAATTCCACCCACCTACTTAACTGATAACTGATAACTGATTAAGCGGTTTGACTTTGGGTTTCTTGGGCGAGAAAAGTAAGGATAGAAGCTTTCTCAATTAACCCCAAAACCGTGCCGTTTTCTTCTACCACTGTCACTTGAGATAAATTTTCGCCTTCCAAAATTTTCACCACATCTAGGAGGGAAGTATTAGACAAAACCAGTTTGAGACTTTCGCTAGTTTGTAATAACCGGCCGATATTTACCTCTGTCCATTGGGAAGTGGGAATCGTTTTCAGATCCTCTACATTAATCACTCCTAATAGTTTACCTTCGCTATCGTTAACTAGGAATTTAGACCATTGTTGTTTACCGATAACATAATTATTAGCAAACTCGCGCAGGGTTAAATTAATCGGCACTACAGGACTATTAGGAGAGATAACATCTTTAGCGGTGTAGCGACTTAGGAAATCTTGAACCTTAGCTGATTGAGCGGAAAAGCCAGCATTTTGTAGAAGGAAAAAGCCAATTAATAGCGTCCAAGCACTGCCAAATTGACTGATTCCGAGAATTGATAGCGCACCGATGACAATCGCTAACCAACCAAAAAATTGACCGAAACGACTAGCGAATAAAACCCCTTTATTGGGATTGCCCGTTACTTGCCAAACGATGGCTTTAAGGATATTACCACCATCTAAAGGTAAACCGGGGATCAGGTTAAATAACCCTAGGGCGAGGTTGATATAGGCCAGGAGAGAAAGAATCGCCGCCAGGGGCGCGCTTAAACTAATATTGGAACCAATAATTAGGAAGATACCGAAGAGCAGTAAACTAACTAAAGGGCCAGCAATTGCTACTAGAAAAGCTTCTAGAGGAGTTTTCGATTCTCTGCCGAGAGTTGCCAACCCACCGAATAAAAAGAGGGTAATTGATTTGACTTCAATACCTTGGGCGATGGCAACAAAACTATGACCTAATTCGTGGGCAACCACGGAGGCAAATAGGAGAATAGCGGCAAAAAATCCTAATAGCCAGGGCATGATTCCCGTTAACTGGGGAAACTGACTTAAATCTCTCCCATAGGTTAAGGTAATTAACCCCAGAACAAAGAACCAAGAAGGATTAATATAAAAGGGAATTCCAAAGAGATTCCCGACTCTAATGTTGCCATTCATTTTGTATCTTCTCCAATTATTGGGGACTAACGCCAAGAAGATTAGGTTATCAATTACGCCATTCACTTCTGTTAACAATTGTAACAAAAATGAAAATCTCCCCGGCATTCCTTCAGGGAGTAAAAACCGTCATCCCTGTGGTTCGGTTATTTTCGTAGGAGAATTAAATCAATGATTAATTATTTACGGGGACAAGCGATCGAGGTGCTCAAAACCCCTAATAACCGACTGATCTTGATTTTAGACGTAAACCAGATCGGTTACGAAATCCAAATTCCCTCGCGATTAGCCCTAGACATCGGCAACGATAACAATGATAGTTGTCAGATTTTTACTCACCTACTCCTTCGCGAGGAGCAGCCTTTATTGTACGGTTTCGGCACCGCCCCAGAGCGAGATCTGTTTCGTCAACTGCTTTCCGTCAATGGAGTTGGAGCGCAATTAGCCCTAGCTTTAATCGATACCTTGGGGATTGAGGAACTTGTGGTGGCGATAGTGACAGGAAATACCAAAATTTTGAGCAAAACCCCCGGAGTCGGCTTAAAAACAGCAGAGAGAATCGCTTTAGAGTTAAAAACTAAATTGGCAGCATGGCGACAACTAAGAGAAGCGACGACGACAACCACGGCAATACTACCGGCAGCGGAAATCCTTGAAGATGTGCAGATGACCCTTTTAGCTTTAGGATACAGCCGGGAGGAGATCGATCGAGCTATCGCAGTCCTCAGTCAAGATGCTTTATTTAGTAAAAATACTCAGCCAGAAGACTGGATTAAAGGGGCCATTAATTGGCTAGGGTAAACCAGGAGACAGCCTTTTCAGTGATCAGTGATCAGATGCGAGTTTTCAGTTCACTAGACATCTCCAAAAATTATAACCCAATCACAGCTTGCTTTTGGTCTGTGTACTAACCAAGTAGTTCGATAGCTGAAATGTATATCTATCGTTGCTAATTCAATTTCACTGAAAAAATATGAGGCAATTAAAATCATTTTTATTTGGGTAGATTCCTTAACTAGAAAGACTTTTAGTCTTGAGATAATATTAGATCGAGGTTCACTGATTACTGATTACTGTTTACTGCTCACTGAAAAATCGCTCCCCACTCTGGTGCTTCCTTCTTCGGGCAAATGTTAAAAAGTATTACGAAAATAGTGAGAAGGTGAACCAGATGCCGCAAAATAGTTGCGTTAGGTCGCTCTAGCTAGGGAAGTCTTGAGACGCTGAGGCGGAAACGAGATAACTTGAGCCTAGTGACCACAACTGCTATAAAATGTCAGATTAAGTTTATTAATCTCACTTAGTTGGGAGGAATCCATCAATGAGTATCGTCACGAAATCGATCGTGAATGCTGATGCTGAAGCTCGTTACCTCAGCCCCGGCGAACTAGACAGAATTAAAGCCTTCGTTACCAGTGGTGCCGCTCGTTTACGCATCGCTGAAACCCTAACCGGCGCTCGCGAAACCATCGTCAAACAAGCTGGCGATCGCTTATTCCAAAAACGTCCTGACATCGTTTCCCCCGGTGGCAACGCTTACGGCGAAGAAATGACCGCTACCTGTCTGCGTGACATGGACTACTACCTACGTTTAATCACCTACGGAGTAGTTGCTGGTGATGTCACCCCGATTGAAGAAATCGGTTTGGTCGGTGTGCGTGAAATGTACAAATCTTTAGGAACCGACATCGGTGCCGTAGCTCAAAGCGTTCGCGCAATGAAAGAAGTTGCTACTGGTCTTATGTCTTCTGACGATGCTTCTGAAGCTTCTTCCTACTTCGATTACGTGATCGGCTCTATGTCCTAGAATAACTCCTTTGTGAATTGTTCTAGACACACCCCTCGTAAACCTCTTAAGATTAAGCAAAACCCAAGGAAGAACCACCATGCAAGACGCAATTACTTCTGTTATCAACTCTTCTGACGTTCAAGGCAAATACCTTGACGCTGCTGCTCTCGGCAAACTGAAAGGCTACTTCGCCACCGGTGAACTGCGCGTGCGCGCCGCTAGTGTCATTAGCGCTAACGCTGCTGGTATCGTTAAAGAAGCTGTGGCTAAGTCCCTGTTATACTCTGACGTAACCCGTCCCGGTGGCAATATGTACACCACCCGTCGTTACGCCGCTTGTATCCGTGACCTCGACTACTATCTCCGTTATGCTACCTACGCTATGTTAGCTGGAGATCCTTCTATCCTCGACGAGCGCGTTCTCAACGGACTGAAAGAAACCTACAACTCTTTAGGTGTACCCATCTCCTCCACCGTTCAAGCTATCCAAGCGATGAAAGAAGTCACCGCTAGTTTAGTTGGTGCTGATGCGGGTAAAGAAATGGGGATTTACTTCGACTACATTAGCTCTGGCTTAAGCTAGAAGTAACGAACTCGGACAAAATAGGGTTCGGGAAGCCGAGGATGAGTGCTAGGTCTTTAAAGGCTGAATCTGTCCAAGATAGGTTTTGACGAGCTAGTATTGATCCTTGACTCCCGACCTTTGTTATTTTAGGAAAAAGCCTTCGTTAGTTTAAGCGACAAGTTTTTCAGCGATTAGGAGAAATCAATCCATGCGGATGTTCAAAATCACCGCTTGTGTTCCTAGCCAAAGCCGCATTCGGACACAACGGGAATTACAAAATACCTATTTCACCAAACTCGTTCCCTACGATAATTGGTTTCGTGAGCAACAACGCATCATGAAAATGGGCGGCAAAATTGTCAAAGTGCAGTTAGCTACTGGTAAACCCGGGACTAATACAGGTTTACTGTAATTGGCTGCCACTGGAACTTAAAAAAAGAGGTCTGGAAAGACCTCTTTTTGCTTTAGGGATTTTTTTCAAACTGCAAAGCGGCAGAGTTGAGACAATAGCGTTTTCCCGTCGGGGGTGGACCATCATTAAAAACGTGACCGAGATGAGCATCACAGGCGGCACAAACAATCTCTGTCCGCACCATGAAAAAACTAACATCTCGTTCGTACTTAATATTAGCCTCGTTAGTAGCGGTCCAGAAACTCGGCCAACCAGTACCCGAATCATACTTGTTGTCAGAAGTAAATAACTCCGTACCACAGCAGACACATTTGTAAATACCTTTTTCTTTATTATCGTGATATTTACCCGTAAAAGCCCGTTCTGTTCCCTTTTTGCGAGTAACTTGGAACTGTTCGGGAGTTAGCTGGGCCTGCCATTCCGCCTCGGTTTTACGAACTTTTTCTACCATAGTCATGACAACCGCCATTATGATTAAATTTCTCTTTTTAGTCTAACCTGAGTTCGAGATCTGGGTTTTTTTCATAAACATGAAGTATGACCTGATTTGGCATCCGCTTCTGACGACGGACTCCCCAAAAGGAAAACTTGGTCAAGAAACCCTATAAACTTAGCATAAGCTGAACTTATATCTTCAACAAGAAATACTTTTGTCAAACCCCTTTACAAACCGTTACAAAATCTCTAAGATAGAGACATCATCAATCGTACCTCGACAACTTAATAGGAATCATAAACCAATGACCACCACTCTACAACAGCGCGAGAGCGCTTCCCTGTGGGAGCAGTTCTGTCAGTGGATCACCAGCACCAACAACCGTTTATACATCGGTTGGTTCGGTGTCATCATGATCCCCACCCTGCTCACCGCCACCACCTGCTTCATC
>VYLB01000143.1_pt1 | contig 15460 bp, 13 predicted proteins | sample 5114431 | NCBI WGS metagenome assembly VYLB01 (sample SAMN12291786, study PRJNA351875) | freshwater metagenome | isolation source: freshwater lake | place: USA: Michigan, Gull Lake | collected 2013-08-08
TTTGCGTTCGAGCGGGGCTTCCGAAGCCGCGCGGTGTCCCCGACACCGAACGCATTAAAGATACGAAACGTTGGATTACGCGTCAACCCCGCTTGACGCAAATACATTGTTGCCAGCCGTATTATCTACCTCAACTACAATCAGGACTTCTATCGTAGCCATTATAAATTCTCAGTTTGTTTTTAGGGTCAATTGTTTCCTTAGTCCGAACTTCTTTAAATGATTTTGTTTTGAAGTCGAAAGTGAGCAGTCCCGTTCCTTCAATCCTTTTTACGTCCTCACTAATAATTGCAAAATATTGTCCGTCTTGAAAGTACCAGTCGGCAAGATATTGTTTTAGTTCGCCCGTATAGATTAATTCATTTTTAGTCAAATCAAAGATTGATACTCCAGACAAGTCCGAGTCGTAGTTGGAAAAGAGGTATTTGTTGTCATTGGAAACGTAAAATGTCCCGCCTAAATAATCTTTAAACTCTCCTTTGTTGTTAATTATTAACAGTCTGCCGTCATAGTCCCCGAACTTGGATATAATTATTAAATCTTTGTTCGGTTGACTGTCAGGGAAAAACAAACCTGAACAACCGCCAACTGCGTTTGCGTCTTGGCGCAGGTCCTTTATTAACTTATTGTTGTCTTTAATCGTAAGCCATGTCCGACAACTGAACTGTCTCGAGTCGTCTTGCTTTTTAGGTTTGGCGTGAATTAAGTCGACCGTGATTGTCCCAAGAGTCCGTAGTTCCTTTTTGACTACAAACTTGTCTGCGGAAAAGTCAATGTCTTTAAACGGAGCAATTGTCTGTCCGCTTGAAATAGTAGTTATCAGTAAGAATACTGTAAGTAGTCTGTACTTCATAATAATATGGCTGGCAACGAGACAAATGTTTGCGTTCGGGAGATTAGTATTGATGAAACTATTTTTGAAACACTAACATAAAACTTAAATTTTTGAGCGATGGATAAATTAACACTTGAAGGTTTTGGATTCAGAAAAAACGGTGAATACAATTCAATGCAAAAAGTAATTGCCAGGGGTAGAATATTGACAACGGTTTTAATTATTGCATGGGACGGAGAAACATGGATTGAATTAAGACAAGGTAAATTAGATTGGCAATCCCATTCATTTAAAACCAAAACCGTTGATGAATTAAAAACACTTTGGAAGTCAATTACTAATAAAGAACTCAAAGCGCGGGGCAAAAAAATTTAAGTTTTATGTTTCCCAAAATTCATTCTATAGCACTTCCCACGCCTGACGCAAACATGTTGTTGTATGGCTGCGAAGTGTCGGCCTTTAGCGTGGGGCAGCTCACGTTGCCATTGGTGCGGTGGGCACGGGCAAATGTCTTTGGCCTCCGCGCCTTTGCCCGTGATCGTTGGAAAATGGCAATGGCATACAACGTTTGTGTTTCTTCAGTGGTGCGCTTCCGAAGCCGCGTCCTGTCCCCGACACCAAACGTTGAACGAAGATATAAACTTTGGATTACACCTCACCGCACCATTGAAGGACATTTTGTTGTAAGTCGTGCCGCCTGTCCTACTCTAATTCTATTTCGAATCCCTTGTCCCGAAAACTCTCTATGATATACGGGAACTCGTCCTGTAACACGTCTTTAATCTGCTCCGAATTCTTGATTTTAATTTTAGCTCCTTTGTCAACGGTTATCTTGTCCTTTGTCTTTATGAATATCTCCGAAAAACAATCGTTGAGTCCGTAACCGTCTTGTCCGAAGTAACCGCGGTAACCAAAGAATGTCTCACCTAACAAACAGTAGAAGTCCAAGTCCAAAGCAACTTGATTTCCGTAAAGAATATACTCAAAGGATTTTATTTTGTCGTCAGGAAGTCCAGTCCACGATAAACAAGCTTTTAACCACTCCCTTTTTTCTTTTATAGTCAAAGGTCGCCAGTCAAGAGTTGTCTTTCCTTGTCCCCAGCGGTCCAAAATGTCTTGAGTCGTTATTTCTTTTTCGTTGATTTTCATTCGGAGATCAATTTGTCCAGCGGCATGACTTACAACGTTTGTGTTTCTGCAGTGGTGCCTTATTGAAGCCGCGTCCTGTCCCACGAAACGATAGCGTTGAACGAAGATAAAACTTTAAACCAACTCGTCACGGCACCATTGCAGAAACATTTTGTTGCCAGACGTAGGGTCATTCTCCTCACTTCATTCGTAGCCTGCATTCCAGTCACTCGTTAATTTACACCAATCTTTTTAGTAGGGGTGCGGTGGGGCTTTTTTCATTGACTACTTTCTCCACTTACACTTCGCTGAGCACACTCTTTGGCTGGCTTTGGATGTGGGCTGCAAGAGCGGCCAGACAATGTGTGTGCGATTTAAATGGGAAATTTTTGCTGCTCTTATGTCAATCTCTCTTCTAATGAATCTTTCCAGATAACAAATCCCTTTCTATCATCTGAATAGTCATGATGCACCCGACTGAAATTAATTGGGGCATTTTCGAGAAAAGATTGTCGGCCTTTATTTCTTATCGTATTCAAATCTTCGTCTATTAATTTTAGCATAGCAGGTAGTCCTCTTTTGTCTGCATCAAAATACCACATATAAGTTGCTTCTTCGGTGTCAAGCGTTTCTAAAATGATATGATAATTTATTTTCCCTTTGAGCAGAAACACAAAAGAAAAGGGACTTAATACAAACCTTAGTTTTAAAATCGTTTTCTCATGTAAATCTGCCAAATATTGAAGATGCCTTTTATGTCTAAAATTTCTATTGCTTAGAATGTCATTTAACAGTTCCTCACCGGAATTGTACAGGCTTTCCTTATCAACTTGCAATTGATTTATGTCTATTAGCTCCGTTGAGCCTTCAGATTTTGGTTTCTCAAGAAAGTGCTTTGTGATAAATCTAAATTTAACTCCCTCAATAATCTCTCTTGAGATTTTCGAAATATCCGTAGATGTCGCAAGTTGTGATACAATCTTCCTGTTCTCAAATTCGGCATGAATGTGAATCTTAACATTTTTGGATTTGAGAGTTTTAGCAAAGTATGGCTTTAATACTTCAAACTCAGGTCTTATATCAAGGTTCTCAATATCGAAATCCAGATCCGCCTGTATTTCCTCAATTCTATATTTGAATGTGACACTTCCGTACTGAAACTCCAGCTTTTCAATGGGTATTCTTATCTGCTGGTCTATTTTGATTACATCGGATGGTTTGACTATTTCCACCTCTACCGGATCATCAAACAAAGTAGGAAGCTGCTCGATCTTTCTGTAATAAGTGTTTCGCTTTAAAAACAATCTGTTCAGGTAATCAATCTTTATGTCTCGGTAGTCATAAATTATTGGGGCAATTTCCGAACGCTGCACTCGTCCTATATATTGAATCAGCTTTCCTTCGAAAGAGAAGGGATACACCAAAAACAGGCAATGGACATCTTGTATGTCTGTTCCTTCTCCAAAAAACTGTCCGGTTGTAATCAGTGCCTGATAGTTGCCTTCTTTAACAGTCTTCCATTTTAATTTTCTGTTACTATCGGAATCCTCTCCACTTAAAGTAACCGTTTCATAGAATTGCTTCAGATACTGATTAAGTGTATCGATATGTTCTTTCCTTTCTGTGATAATTACTGCCTTATTTCCAGAATCAAGTTCCTTCCTTATATCTTTTAAAACTAACTTGTTTCTGGATGAGTCGTGTGCAAGAATTTTCGATATTGTTTCAAATCTGTCAGTTCTTGAGTTAAAGGGCACATCAAGTTCCGTGTTTCGAATAATTACTTTGGGATGATGCGCGTTAGGAATATCAGCAAGCTTAATTTCTGAAATGATTTCACCCAAGTGTATAAAAATAATCTTACCATCATTGTATTTTCTGAATGGTGTTGCTGTTAATCCATACAGGTAGTAAGAGTTAAATTTAGACAAAGTTGTTCTGAAAGTTTCAGCAGGAATGTGATGACATTCATCAAGAATTATGGTTCCAAATGAATTTACAAGTTCTCGGTTTACAGGCTTCTCCAATTCTTTAGTAAGGCTTTGTATTGTTGCAACGGTTATTTGTTCGCCTGATTTATTCTTGCCTTGTCCAATTTTACCGATTTGATGTTTAGGTATCCCTAAAAATGTCTCAATCCTATCTAGCCATTGTTCCGCCAGATGTTTGCGATGGACAATAATCAATGTCGGTTGCTGTCTGTCTGCAATTACTTTAAGGGCAATGACTGTTTTACCTGATCCTGGTGGGGCTACAATAACCCCAATATCCTTTTTTGATAAAGTATTGATTACCGATATCTGATACGGTTTCAATTGGGCGTGAAATGAAAATACTACCGAATTAACTCTACTCCGATTATCAATAAATTCGTAATCCAGATTTTCCTCTTTACAGTATCGAACTAACTTTCCGATAAATCCCTTTGGAATTATTAATTCGTGTTCTTTCTCTTCGATGAACTTGAAGTATCGTTTGGTGTCATAGGTATTTCTTCCTGACTTCTGCTTAATGAAAAACTCTTCATTTGTAAAGTTTAATTCCTCCTTTAAAAAATTAGTTAATTTCAAAGTCAGGCCATTACGATTAATATGAATTGAGTTAGATAAGTTGATTTGTAGTTTACCAGTAGGGATTTGAACTGTTTTTGTTTCAGCTATTTCATTATATAAATCATCTAATTTCGATTTGGGTACTCGAATGATATTCCTTAATAAATTCCATTGGTCTTGTATAGGCTCTAATGTATTGGGATTGATGAAGCAACTATTACCCTGTTCCCACGATGACTTATGTAATGGTAGGGCTATCAAATTGCCCAGACCTTTTCCTGAATGAAAATCCTGATTAGGGAATAGCCTATCAAATGACCCTTTGTCGAATGGTGAAAAGATTTTTCTTTCTTCAAGAATAGAGATGCATATTTTTCTGCTGCGCAGTGCTGGATAAGGCTGTTCAAAGAATATCCAGACGTGCCCACCTTTGCCAGAGCGTGACCGCTCAAGGTAAGCAGTAATTCCTTTTTCTTTACATGCACTCACGAAGGCCCGACATTCCTCCTCCCATTTCTCTTTATCAAAGTCAGCGGCAATAAACCATGAGGTATTATCTGTTAGTAAGGGATATATGCCAGCGAGTTGATCTCCCTTGAGGTGCTTCTCAATTTGAGCATCGGTGAGTGCTAAGTAGGTTTTGTCTTTATAATTCTGAAATGTTCCGCCTTTTGCTTTATGTGCCCGATAAAAATAAGGATCGAACGAGTGGGCTGGCATGTAACCGCTTTTATTACCTTTTTCCCACCTGATAGCAAATACATCATCACGGCCTTTAAAAACAGATTTGAATAGCTGAACCTGTTCAGGTAATGAAGGTGAGATCATAGTTGACTTGAGCTGTTTCCATTTCTTGTAGAACCATTGATTCGGCCAATTAAATTTTCTCGACTTCTAAGTTTTGAGCCCAATACGAGCCGATCATGAGCCCATTGAGCCCATTATGAGCCCATTAAAAAGTAGGCAGTTCCTGCTCCGGTAACTCCCCTTTTTTCAAACACTCTAAACTTTTCATCGGATAATTTACTTAAATCCCGAGTTGCTGTTGGTTTTGAAACTGAAAATAGTTCCTGATACTTGGTATTGGTAATATTTCCATTTTCAATTACATACAACACTGCTTTTACCTGCCTTTCGTTCAACCCCATTTTTCTTAACTGCTCTTCTGTAAACCGGTCTTTGAAAAGCGTTATCATCACTCCCCCAAATTCTTCCTTCATTTCCGGTTCGGGAAGTTCGGCATCTCTACACGCAGTTATAATTTTTAAAGTTCCGCGTCCCCAAGCATCAATGTAACCGCCCTTGAAACAGACATCTGCAATAATCGGATTTCTCGGTTTTGAGGGATGATTTCCTCTTAAATCTGCAAAGGTGATTCCCGCAGGTAGTATACCTTCATTCCAGATGCTCAATTTATTCTCATAGATTCTTATCTGGATCATGGCTCCCATATAATTCCGGTGAACCAAAGCATTCAATAGCATTTCACGCAAGGCTGCTACCGGATATTCACCTTTTTCGATTCTCAACAATCCTTCAAAGCTTATGTTTTTAATCAGAAACTTATGTCCGAGTTGTTTAGGAACTTCCTGAAGAAGTTGTATCAAATTACCTTCTTCGGTTTCCTGAAATTTCAAATCATCATCCGTCTTACCAAACCTACCCATCTTTACTGTTAGGTTCGGATAAAACCTTCCGGGGTCTTTGCCGAATAGAATGAGTGCAGCACGTTTTAGTTTACCTGCATCAGCCACACGTAATTTCTCTAATAATTCCATCAGAATTAACCCCTTCACATCAGGCATCCGTCCTGACTTTTCTGCAGCTTGTAAGAAAAGCTCAATTGATTTTTGATCAATGTCATCAATCGTAGCACGCGACTCAAGGATTTCATCCCACGTCTGACCTGATTTCCTTAACAGAAATTCCGTCAACGCACTTCCTATCAATTCAGTATTAGTGCTTCCGCTCCGCTGGTAGTACCGACCTCTTAATGAAACCGCTACGGTGTACGATGGGGTTATGATCTCAATAAAGTATTTTTCATTTTCGTTGTGAAGGTTTACTTCGGAAATTATTCCCAAATAGTTTTTAATCTTATTAGGAATATCATCCATCAACTTCTTGTGATCAGAAATTCCTACTACTTCACCCTTATCATTCTTGCCAAGAAAAATTGTACCACCTGCCGCATTTGCAAAACCGCATACCCATTTCAAATGGTCATCATGCCAGGAAGATTTATATTCTATGTTTTGATTTTCAGCCATAATTTTTAACTATTCAATTCCGATACGGATGAAACTCTTTTGTAAATGATTTCTTCAAACTTGGCGAAATGCGCTTCCCCACATTTGATTTTCAGCTTTTCACTTCCTCTCAATTCCTGACCTCGGCCTTTTGTTTCAGCAACAAAGTAGATTTTCTTTTCGCCTTTAAACACTACTGCCCAATCGGGATTGTATGTACCAATTGGAGTATTTATCTTAAACCAGAACGGAAGTTTGAAGAAGAACTCAATATTGTCGCTGCTCTCACAGTCTTTGGCGAATTGGCTTTCGATGCCCGATTGAAGCGGAATATAATTCTCATAGATGGTTCTTTCCGGCTTAGAGATTTCAAATGTGAATTGGTTCACAAAGAATTCAAGTTCATCATCTTGAAACAAAGTCATTTCATACCACTTGTTGCCAATCTTTTCGTACTTGATTCCGTCAATCATTAATTCATAGAGCTGTGTCCGTATCGCAGTTACGGCATAGTCCATGAACAATTGTGGATTTAAAATATATTCGTTAAGCCTTTCCGACTTTTTAAGAATCTCAAGAATAGTACTTCTTGTTAACTCAGTTTTACTTTGTATGTATGTTAACAGGTCTGGAATTTCAAACTTTGCCGCATAGCTGTCAGTTGAACTGTCACTTAACAGTTGACTCTCAATTCCCTTATCCGTGAACAACAATCCTTTCTTGGTTGACTTTACGGATGGTTTTTTAATTTCAGGAATATCTTTTACAGCCTTGGATGCAAGTAAAACCAGTTCATCAGTTTTATACGAAACACTGTACTTGGTGTGAAACTTAATCTTCTCCCAGATTTGCAAAAACTTAGGGTCTGCTTCAAATCCCTTTCGAAGGTTAGCTGCTTGTCTGTCTCTTTTATTTTTCGTGCGACCAGAAAAATCAACGCCACAATCTTCTTCAATTTCTTTTTGAAGTGCCTTTGCGAAATCTTCATACCGTTCATTGGCAATAACAGTAAGGCGATTGATGTTCTGTCCGAAAATCCGTTGGCCGTTTTGGTCAACACAAAGTCTTAATCCTCTGCCAATTTCCTGACGCTTTTTGATTTCCGATTTAGTTTCGTTGAGTGTACAAATCTGAAATACGTTTGGATTGTCCCAACCTTCACGTAAAGCAGAGTGACTAAAAATGAAACGTAAAGGGGTGTCAATGTCTAGTAGCTTTTCTTTTTCCTGCATGATGAGTTGGTAGGTATCATCATCAGCTTGGGTCTCTCCGCCTGTATCTTTAACACGGCCTTTGTTGTCTTGTGAAAAATAGCCGTTATGAAGTTGCTCAACTTCAAAAGAGATTAGTTCTGAATAGGCTGGCTTCTTTATTTCTTCCTTATAAATTTCCTCAAACCATTCTGCAAACTTTCCTTTTACCGGATTGCCGTTTGCATCGTACTCACGGTAGTTTTTCACTTTGTCAATAAAGAACAGCGAAAGTACTTTAATGCCTTTGCCTTTAAAGCTCCGTTCTTTCTTCAGGTGTTCTTCAATGGCTTTGCGAATCATGAATTTCATCACTTCGTCATTCATTCCGCCTTGCGATTGACCTACGGAAAGCAGTAAACCATTTGTCATGGTAATACTCTGATTACCCGCATCCACTTCGTCAATGATAAAACCGTCTTTGTAAATCTCTCGGTTGTTGCTAAGCTTAAAAATATCGTCTCCAACTTTTACGGACACCGACTTTTTCGTAACACCCTTATTGGTGTTGCAATCAATTTTAATCTTGGCCGTAATTTTGGTTTTGGTTGCACTTATCTTTTCAACCTGAATAAACGCTTCATTCATGGCGTTTTCACTTACAACAGAATCTACTTCAATCTGTTTAACCAAACCCAAATCGTAGGCTTTCACAGGATTCAGCGAATAGACAAGATTATAAACATTGGTGTGCGTTGCGGAATAGCGAAGTGTGCAGAGCGGATTAAGATTTAAAATAGCCCTTCTCCTAATTTCGGTTTCCATGTTTTGCGGTTCATCCACAATCACAATTGGGTTTGTGCTTTGAATAAACTCAATAGGCTTCTTGCCTGTCTCGTTAATTTTATTGATGATGTTTTCGTCTTTGGCGAACGAATCTATATTGATTACCAGAATTTGAACGGCATTACTATTTGCATAGGTTCTCAGGTTAGAAACGCGCTTGCTGTCGTACACATTAAAAGTTATTGCCGTATTGTCGTAAAGCAATTGAAAATGTTCGTGTGTGATTTTAAGATTCTTGATTACACCTTCACGAATGGCAACCGAGGGAACAACAATCAGAAATTTCTTGAACCCGTAAAGTTTATTTAATTCATAAATGGTTCGCAGATAAACGTAAGTCTTTCCGGTACCAGTTTCCATTTCAATGGAAAAATTCATTCCCTGCAATTCAGTTACACGGTCTTTGATTTCGTTTCGCTCCTGAATTGTTTTTACATTGGCAAGTAGTTGGTCTTCGGAAAGCTTTAAATGATTTCCGAAACCATTCTCGGTTAACAGTTGCCCGGATTGAGTCAAGGTAAAATCAAAATCTCCACCGTTTAAAGGCTGACCTTCAAATAAATCCGTTACCGACCTAATGGCCTCTAACTGATATTCCTGGTTGCTGTCAAAGTGCAGTTTCATCGGCTATTTCTTTAAACAGTTTTAAAGTCAATGCCAGCATCTTTCATCTGCAATACAGTATTGGTCTTTAACTGGTCATTACCAACAAAGAGGTTATCAAGAGTGATTACCTTTTTTGGTTTAGGGATAGCTTTAACTATTATTTCTACATTTTCAAAAGCCATTTTATCAAAGACAATAATTAACTCATTATCCTTTACAGAATAAAAAAGTAGTCTTTTATCAACCTTATCAGTCAATTGATAGCCCGCCTTTAGCAGGAGTTCATAAAACATATTGTCTGTTTCGCTGCCCTCCTTTACCGGATTGGTAAATGCATCTAATTGGGTGGTGAGATTTTCTTCGGTTATTTCATTGCCACGCCAGATTTTGAAATTTGAAGATGAGAGTTTGAAAACTTTAAAACCTAAATCCAGTTTACCGTTTTCAAATAAATCTGGTTTTTCAGATTTCTCTTTTTGAATTTTCTGAATGACTTTTCTGACGCGCTCTTTTGAAATATCGGCAATTGTTTTGAAACCTGCTTTGTAGGCTTCACTATTCTCATCACATAATTCTGGTAATTGAACTAAAATAAATTTTCGATTGCCTCCGTCTTGTTTGTTGAGTTCTAAAACGGCTTGTGCGGTGGAGCCAGAGCCTGCAAAGAAATCGAGAACGATGCCATCGTCTGCACCCATCTGTAGAAATGAATTAATTAGACCAACCGATTTAGGTGTTTCGAATACAGCGATACCACCAAACAATTCTTTAATATGATTTTTAGCGGTCTCGGTCGTCCCTACGTCCTTTGCAAAGAGCATTGTTTCAGGCGTTAATCCTCTTTCTTTTGCATCCAAGAATGTCTTAATACGTGGAACTCCATTCCCATCTTTGCCAAACCAAATTCGATTATCTTTAATTGCTTCCTCCATCACTGATTTTGTGTAGAGCCAACAACGTCCACTTTCAAGTTGATGTTTAGTTCCGTTTGGTGCTACAAGGTCATAAAACTGCGAATCAGTGCCGTGGCCAGCTTGCGCTGTAGCGGGGTCTGATTTCCATAATCCACGAGGGTCATTATCTGGATTTTTATAATTTGCCAGAGCTTTCTCTGTCATGGGAGTTTGGTTAATTGGTCGCTCACCGTCCAGTTTCAGCCTTGAGTAACATAGTATATAATCGTGTCGAACAGAAGTCACTTTACGGTTTTCCCTATTTGTTCTCTTTTCCCAAATAAAAGACGCGACAAAATTTTCCTCTCCAAAAATTTCGTTCATCACTAACCGGAGATTGTGAACTTCATTGTCGTCAATGTGAATGAAGATTACTCCATCGTCACGCATCAGGTTTTTAGCCAAAAACAATCGTGGGTACATCATGCTCAGCCAATTGCTGTGAAAGTGTCCGCTGTCCTTGCTGTTCTTTCTAAAGTAGCCTTCCTTCATCAGGTAGCCATCTTCGTCCTTGTCGCCAATTCGCTTTTCGTAGTCGGCCTTATTCTCTTTAAAACTGTCGGGGTAAATGAAACTGTCGCTGCCAGTATTGTAAGGCGGGTCTATAATAATGCACTTAACTTTTCCGTAGTAGGATTTTTGTAATACTTTAAGAACCTCCAGGTTCTCGCCTTCAATAAATACATTTCCGGTTATGTCAAAATCGATGGATTCTTCGGGAGCTGGTTTAAGTGTCGCTGTGGTTGGTTGTTGCAAAGCCTTAAAGGCATCTGATTTGCCAGCCCAATTCAGGGTATATCGCTCATTGGCAATCACGATGTTGTCGCCAAAGTGCGCCTTTAGCTTCTCCCAATCGAGTTGGTCTTCACTGAATAACTCAGGCAATACGGACTTTAACTTATTGAGATTGTCGTCTTTGATATTCAGCGATTCACCGTTCATGAGTTTACTATAGAGTTTGTCCAAATATAGGTTTTTAGGTCCTTAATTCCGTCAGTTGGCGGGTGGGGATTTGGCTCTTGCCATAGCTTTGGTGTCGCGGTGGGTTTGCGCGGCTATGGCATGTGCCAAATGAAGCGGGGACTTCGGAGGAGAATCTTTTTAAAAAAGCGAAGGGTCGGCTGCATTAATTTTTAATCTGTCCCACGTTTTATTTTTCAAAGTCCAAGTTGTCACCGAGCCGTTAACTTGTCCACGTGGAGAATCTTTGTTAGTAGGTCGTTAGCCGTTTTGTTTGAAACCCAATTTGTCCCGACCCTATGGCTGGCAACGTTTGTGCTTCTGCAGTAGCGCGCTTTCGAAGCCGCGTCCTGTCCCCGAAACCAAATGTTGAACGAAGATAACACTTATAGCTTACACGTCACCGCGCTATTGCAGAAGCATTTTGTTAGCGGGCGTTTTGTCACACGTTATTTTTTTCTCACTCTAAATAAAAGTGAGCTGTTAAACTACCGTTGATGTCCGTTTGGATTTTATACTGAATATTGGTGTCATCAGTAGTTTCATAAAAGTCTACCAACTCTACATCTCCGTTACCGGCTGCTCTTCTCCTTTTTATTCAATCCCCACGATTTTGCTGCGTCTTTCTAATATATAGTTGTTTCTCCACGTGCCTTTTAGTTTACCAATCTTCTCACGTATTCCAATAATTCTAAAGCCCACACCTTCATGTAATTTCACACTTGCTTCATTTTCTTGAAAGATACCTGCTTGCAAAGTCCAAATTCCATTTGTCTCACTTTCAGCAATGAGCTGTTGCAGCAGTTTTTTGCCAACTCCTTTGCCTCTATGTTTGTCTGAAGTATAAACACTTAGCTCTGCTACCCCACCGTAAACACAGCGACTTGAAACAGGACTTAGGGCAGCCCAACCAACTACACTATTGTTAATTGTAGCTACCAATCGGCCGTATTTTAAATGACCACTATCCCATTTCTCCCAAGTTGGGGTTGTGGTTTCAAAGGTGGCAACTCCAGTTTCAATGCCTTGCTCATAAATGCTCTTAACCCTTTCCCAGTCGTTGGGAAACATTTCCCTCACAATTATTTCGTCCATTTTCGTTAACTAAATAGCTTCCAGCCACTTACCCTGCAGTTAGTGTATATTGTAAATGCACTTGCTACGAGAACTACATTTTTCAGAATGTATTGGCCTGACAATGATAACACCAGTATATTATCCCAAACTTCCTCTGGTAAAATTATTAGTGGTAAAAAAGTAGTAATCATTTGTGCCAAAAAAATTACAATTGCATATTTAGTAAAGCTCGGTACTAGCCAAAGGATACCGATTACACACTCTGTTACACCCAATAACATCAGGAACTTATCAATACTAATAAATTCTCCTATTGTGACTTGGTGTAAGTGTGAAATCAACTGTTCGGCTGGGCTTAGTTGTATGATTTTCAAGAGTCCAAACCAAAAGAAGATAATAAATAATGCTAGTCGATTGAACCAAATTACACTTTCTGGTAAACAAGGAGCGTCTAATTTTTTAGATTGAAGAAAATTAATGCTCATTTAGTTTTTGGGTAAATGTGAATACTTCTTTTTTTGCAGCCTCCAAATCATTGATGAACGATGGATTTTTGAACAAACGGTTTACAAAATCCCTTGCCCAAACTCTGCCTGCTTCACTATCACTTGGATAGTGAACACCAATTACTTCTCTTGAAAAAGCGAGTTCAGTTGCATTCTTATAAAATTGCTCTTTCAGATTGGGGGCAAGCTCTTCAACTACATAGGCATTTACCCAAGAAAAACTCGAGTGACCGCTTGGATATGACGCGTGACCCAATCTCTGTAGGTTTTGTAATTTCGGTTCTAAATGATACGGGCGTGGCCTGTTAAAATCGTATTTAAACCAAAATACGTAGTAAGTAGCATCTTGAATTACTTTCGATAATAAGAGTACTGTTTTAGGGCAGTTCTTGTAGGTAAACCATTCACCAATGGGTTTCCCCACAAAAAATAAACTACTAAAATTTCTATCGTAGTCGGGGTCGGTAGGGTTGAAAGTGTAAGGGTCATGATACACATTCGCCAACATCATGTATCGGCTTGTGTCGGCCGTAGTACGGTTTTTTTGCAGTTCTAACAAATACGTTAGCTCAGCTTTGGTTTGCTCACTGCTATTGGCAGGAGGCTTTGGATAATTTAAAGAAGTTGGTAGGTCTGCAAGATAATTTGTTCTTAGTTTCAGATATGGTAATCTTCTAAATTCTACCAAGGGGAATTTAATAGTGTCTCGTTCACTATCAACATCCGATTTTGGTAGTTTTGCTAGCGCTGCGTAGTGACCAGTAATTGTAGCAAGCTTTTTAGGTTTAACAGCTTGTGCCAAAACCTGACCTATAACCAATAACGTTACGCATAGTAATAGATTAAATTTTCTCATTTTGCTTCGTTTTAAATTTTTCAGGTTCAAGACGAAGACAAGTAAAAAAAGATGCAAATTAGCTTTGAGTTTCTTTTTTTATCTTTTGCAGGGGCACGCAGTTCTCTTTAATATCGAAGGAAATAATACTCCCATGCTTATCGGTTTCAAAGTGACAGCAAGTAATAAATTCGGCTTTTAAAAGTTGTCGTGCTCTTTGAATTCTTGATTTTGTGGCCGGCAAGGTTAACCGTAGTTTTTTGGCAATGTCTGCTTGCTTCATGTTTTCTATGTCTGCAAGTTTTAAGGGAATTGCATATTCGTTCGGCAAGAAGTCAAGCATAGGTAATATATATTTTGTCGCCTCGCTAAATGCAATATTTTGATCTTCGATCTCCACCTCAACTATTTTATTTAAGGCCGTAAACTTTGTTTGCTTTCTATAATGGTCAGTTATCGTGTTTTGAGCAATCTGAAAAAGCCAGCTTCTGATATTTCTTACACCTGATTTCGAGGTACAGAAGTTGTAAACTTTTATCAAAACGTCTTGCAAAATATCATTTGTCAAGTCTTGGTCTTTCACTCTTTTAAAAATGAAGTTTCGTAGCTCATTTTTATGTTCTTGCCAAAGTGAAGGAACATCGCAATTCGTATTGTTTTCAGTTTGCTTTGTCATTGAAAAACTGTGTTTGGGTTGTCTATATTGGTTGTGTTTGGGAGGTGGCCTGCATTCGAAGGCGCGTTCCAAGTCGAGTGTACGCAGTCTGTCCAAATGCGACTTGTCCAATGAGTAGAAAAAAAATGGTTAATGTCAATCTCATTTTGTTGTCAACCGAAAATGCCCGCTAACGCGAATATTTGCGATCGGGCGGGATTTTGAAACTGCGTACTGTCCCACACACGAAGCGGAATAAAGATAACAAAACTTAGAACTACACGTCAACCCCGCCTGGCGCAAATAGTAAACCAACGTCCCCGTTCTTTATTTTTACTACGTTATAAATAATAGTCGAACGATTTACACCTGGATTAATTAAACGAGCTACCGTGTCAACAATTTCCTCTGGAACATCCTTGTCCACATGGAGATTGATACTTTCCTTAGGGCAGTCCAAGCAGCTTTTCAATTCACGCAAGTAATCTGGGATGTCCTTATATTTTATCAAGACGTCATTGACTTGAATGAATATTGAGTCGGGGTATTGTTTCGCTAACCTATCATTTTTATCATCAAGTCCTAGTCTCAATTTTCCAATCAGCAAGTCCCCCGTTGTGTAATCATAATTTGAACTGTCAAACGGGAAAGCAGACGCTACTTCTGGCAATGATAAGTCAATCATGCAGTTCTTGTACCTGTCAGGAAGCAGGCACAACTTTAAGTCTGACCTGTAAAAATAATATGAGGTGTCAACGTAATTGAGGCTTAACTTGTCTCCGTTCATCTGTACTTTAACGTCTTGTCCGATATATAGAAAATGACTGAATGAACCAATAATGTATTTGTCGCTTACTATAGTCGTGTCCTTTATGTCGATCGTTTCAAATTCACATTGTCCCGAATCAATACAATGCCAATGACCTTCTATTTTGCCATCATTATTTATAGTCGAGCAACCAAATAGAATTAGGAGTCCGAAGCAGATTAATTCGCTCTTAGTCATTCGTTAGCTGAAATTTGTCCGCGGGTTGCCCACAACGTGAGTATTTGCGTTCGAGCGGGGCT
>VYLB01000127.1_pt1 | contig 15226 bp, 13 predicted proteins | sample 5114431 | NCBI WGS metagenome assembly VYLB01 (sample SAMN12291786, study PRJNA351875) | freshwater metagenome | isolation source: freshwater lake | place: USA: Michigan, Gull Lake | collected 2013-08-08
AGTGGTGGCCCTATTACCAACGAAGGTGCGGGAGGCGAAAACTACAACACCATTTATTACGTGATTGAATCTCCTCATGAAGTGGGAGTAATTTATACTGGCAGCGATTGCGGACTAGTTCATCTAACTAAAGATGGTGGAAAAAATTGGAGCAATGTTACTCCAGCGGGTTTGCCAGAAGGCATGATTCATTCTATCGAAGTGTCTGCGCATGATAAAGGCACGGTTTATATTTCAGCTTCGCGTTATAAGTTTAACGACTATAGCAATATGACTTACAAGTCTGTTGACTATGGAAAAACATGGACAAAGATAGGAACAGGTGTTGAGGCCGATGATTTTATCAAAGTAATTCGCGAAGACAAAAAGATAAAAGGACTATTGTACGCAGGTGCCGAAAGAGGATTTTATATCTCCTACGATGGAGGAACTTCCTTTAGCAAATTTCAATTGAACTTACCGGTTGTACCTGTAACTGATTTGACTATTCGCGACAATGATTTGGTAGCCGCCACTGCAGGAAGATCGTTTTGGATACTCGATGACTTAGGGGCGATTCAACAATCAAAAGGAAATGTAGATGCTGCTTTAAAAATCTTTACACCTAAACCCACTTACCGTTTGTCTTCTGTATCCATCCCGGAATATTTTGGTGAGATACCAGGATTAGGTCGCAACCCGGCAAACGGTGTTTTGCTTGATTACTATTTGAAAGAGAAATCAGATACTGTAAAAGTTACACTCGAAATTTTGGATGCCAGTGGTAAAGTGCTTCGTGCTTATACGAACAAGAAAGACGAAAGCCTCAAGCCCTATGCAGGAGGGCCACCTGCAAAACAAACCATTTCGGCAGAAGCCGGATTGAATCGTTTCGCTTGGGATTTTAGAACCGAAGCCTTGAGCGGAGTGCAAGGCGTGTACGTCTATGGCGACTACAGTGGCTATCGTGTTGCACCAGGAAAATACAAAGCGCGCATCACGCACAAAGGCCAATCGTCTGAAACTGACTTAGAAATTATTGCAGACCCCAAGGTTACGGCAACGGCCGCAGATTGGGCTGCGCAACAAGAATTCTTAAAACAATCGGGCGAACAATTCGAAGAGATTCATAAAAACGTGAACAAAATGCGCCAGGTAAAAAAGCAGATTGAAACGTACAACGAATCGCTTAAAGAAAATGCAGATGCGAAAGAGATTGTAAAAACGGGCAAAGAATTAATCAAGAAAATTGAAAAGTGGGAAGGCAATTTAATTGAACCGAGAAGTAAAAATTTTCAGGACGTAATTAACTTTCCTAATAAACTGAATTCAGAGTTCTTGCAGTTGCGTGGAGTTGCAGATCAACATGACCCTCGCTTAACAAAAGGAGTGCAGGATCGTGCGCGCGATGTGCAAGCCGACTGGGCAAAATACAAACAGCAAATGCAGATATTGATCAATTCAGATATTAGCAATTATAATAAGATGTTTAAAGACAAGAATATGCCCGCGCTAATTACCGAAACGAAAGAGACGATTATAAACAACTAACACGAAAGGATAAACGTCTCAATTGGGGCGTTTATCTTTTTGTTTTGACATTCTCAAGCGAGCGGGGTTGTTAGAGACATTTCAATTTGAATATATTTGTGTAACTCACACACAAATGCAACAATCCATAAAAGTCTCTGTAGATGCCGTAGTATTTGGATACGATCCTGAGGAGGGTGTTTCCGTTTTGCTTATCACTAGAAAATATGAGCCTTTTCAAAAATTCTGGGCGCTACCAGGTGGATTAGTTAAGGAGGAAGAATCTCTTGAAGAAGCGGTAAGAAGAGAGTTGAAAGAAGAAGCGGGTATTGATGTTACCTATCTCGAACAGCTTTATTCATTCGGTAAGCCCGACCGTGACCCGCGCAATCGAGTCATCTCGGTGACCTATTATGGGTTGGTGAGGCCAAAAGATTTTCAGTTATCAGCTCAAACCGATGCAGAAGATGTGGCGTGGTTCAATATCAAAAAACTTCCGCGGCTGGCTTTCGATCACAAACATATTGTGGAAACAGCAATAAAGCGCTTACGCGGAAAAATCGCTTACGAACCAATTGGGTTTGAGCTGCTCGACAAAAAATTTCCTTTTTCTGATTTAGAAAAATTGTACCAAGCCTTGTTGGATAAAAATTTGGATAGGCGAAATTTCAAGAAAAAGATAATGGCTTATGGCTTCCTAGAAGAGCTAGACGAAAGTTTGCAACGTGGTGCTGGGCGGCCAGCCAAATTGTACCAGTTCAACAAAAAGAAGTATTTTGAGCTGAAAGAAAACGGCTACAACTTCGATCTTTTCTTTTGATAATCAATTTGTTACCAGATTATTGTATTTTTTACACAAATAGACTTGGAAAAAGGAAACTCGCTGGTTTATATTTGCGTATATAATACACAAATAAGGAGTAACCCTATACCAATGAAAACAATCGGAGTCATCATCGCGCGGTTTCAATCACCGTACTTACACGAAGGTCACAAGGCACTGGTCGATTCTGTGCAGAAGAACCACAACAAAACAGTGATCGTACTCGGGGTTTCACCCGTGCTAGGCAGTCGCAAAAACCCGCTTGATTTTCACACTCGCGAAAAAATGATTAAAAAAGAATATCCACAAGTAGTGGTTCTTCCGCTCGCTGATCATCCATTGGACACCAAATGGTCATCAAACCTCGACAGTTTATTGAGCAATTCATTTCCCGGATCATCATTCAAGCTGTTTGGCAGTCGTGATAGTTTTATTAAATACTATTCTGGTCATTATGAAGTGGTGGAGCTTCCCGAATCTGGTTCACACAATGCTACTCTTATTCGCGAAAAGATCAGCGACAAGGTATTAGACTCTGAAGAGTTTCGTACAGGAGTGATTTACGCCTATTCCAACACTTATTTGAAAGTTTACCCCACGGTGGACATAGCGGTTTTTAGAAACAACAAAACCGAAATGTTGCTTGGGAAAAAAACGATCGATAACAAGTGGCGATTATTAGGCGGCTTCTCTGATCCAACGGACGATAGCTTTGAAGCAGCGGCAAGACGTGAGCTGACCGAAGAATGTGGAGCCATCGAAATCACCGAAATGAAGTATGAAAAATCATTTCGCGTAAATGATTGGCGCTATCGCTCTGAGGCCGACAAAATCATTACAAGTCTATTCTCCACAGATTTCAGAAGCGGTGATCCTGCTGGTAGCGATGACATTGCCGAAGTGAAATGGTTTACGCTGACGGAAATTCAAGTGATGATGGATCAACAAAGTACTGCAGAAGAACACATCCCACAACTTACCTTATTGCTGAACAAGTACAACACCAAATAAAAATTTTATGAAAACGCACAATCTTTTGCTACTGGCAGATGCTTACAAATATTCTCACTATAGTCTGTATAGCCGGGGCACCACCAAGATCTATTCTTACCTAGAAAGTCGTGGTGGTATGTTTGATGAAACTATTTTTTACGGACTTCAATATTTTTTGAAAGAATACCTAGAAGGGCCTGCATTTACCAAAGAAAATATTGACGAGGCCGAAGAAGTATTGAGCGATGTCTTTGGAAGAAAGGGAGTTTTCAAACGTGAAAATTTCGATTACATCTTACGCCAATACGGTGGCCATTTACCTGTACGCATCAAAGCCGTGCCTGAAGGAAATGCCGTGCCCGTGAAAAATGTGTTGATGACAATTGAGAACACTGACCCCAACTGCTTTTGGTTGACCAATTTTTTGGAAACATTGTTAATGCAGGTGTGGTATCCTTCTACAGTAGCTACGTTATCTCGCGAAATCAGAAAAACGGTGGAATACTATTTTGAATTGACAGTAGATGAAGCAAGTAAATCGTCCATTGATTTTGCATTAAATGATTTCGGGTTTCGGGGTGTGAGTTCTGTAGAAAGCGCTGGGCTGGGTGGCTCCGCTCACCTCATCAATTTCATGGGCAGTGACACGGTGTATGCCTCTTCATTTGCTAAGAAATACTATAACGCTCAAAAAATCTATGGCATGTCTGTACCTGCTACGGAACACTCCATCATGACACTGAAAGGAGCTAAAGGAGAGAGCGAAATTTTTGGTCATGTGCTAAACGCATATTCAGAAGGAATACTTGCTTGCGTAAGCGATTCGTACAATATCTTCAATGCTGTAGGCGAACTGTGGGGAAAGGAATTTAAAGACAAAATTATGCAACGCAATGGTACGTTAGTGATCCGTCCTGATTCTGGCGATCCTGTTCAAACATTATTGAAAGTATTTGAAATCTTGTTTGATCGTTTTGGATTTACAACCAACAGCAAAGGGTATCGTGTGTTACCTAAGCAAGTTCGCGTAATTCAAGGTGACGGAGTCGACTACGAATCCATTCAATTGATTTATAAAACGCTGAAGGCAAAAGGTATCTCTGCTGAAAACCTGTTACTTGGCATGGGCGGGGCGTTGCTACAAAAAGTAAATCGCGATACCCAAAAGTTTGCACTTAAATGTTCGTATGCCGAAGTGGCTGGGGAAATAGTGAACGTACAAAAGTCTCCAACAGAAATGAACGAACAAGGGGAATTGATGAAATCCTTTAAAACTTCTAAAGCAGGAAGGCTAAAACTTATCCAAGCAGAATCTGGATTAAAAACAGTAAATGAAGACGAACCAGGAGAAAATATTTTAGAAACTGTTTTTGAAAACGGTGAGATCAAAAAATTACAAACCTTTGAAGAAATACGTGAGCGCGCAGCCATCAACAATCTTATATTAGCATGATTATGGAAAACACAATTAAGATTTACGCTACTGGCTCGGCCCAACATCTAGGGAAAGCGATCGCCACGCAAGTGGGGCTTCCATTGTACGCCACACACACTGAAAAATTTTCGGACGGTGAGTTGTTTGTGAAATTCAATGAGAGCATTCGCGGGCAGATTATTTTTTTAATTACAAAAATCAATATGCCGTATGAGAATTTCTTTGAACTGCTCATGACCATTGACGCTGCGCGAAGGTCATCGGCCAAGGAAGTAATTTTGGTGATTCCGTATTTGCCACATAGTAGGCAGGAGCGCAGGGATGGGCAGCGCACGGCCATTTCTTCGCGCATGGTAGCCGATATGATCCAGCTCATGGGTGCCGATCGATTGATCACATTGGATTTGCATACAAATGCCATTGAAGGTTTTTACAAAATTCCTGTGGATCCTCTTTCCTCGTTACGGCTCTTTTTGAGTCACATTCAGCAATCCAAGATTCAATACTTATGCTTATGCAGCCCGGATTTTGGAGGGATCAAGCGCATTAAGCAATACAAAAAAAATCTGGAGGCCGATATGGTGGTGATTAACAAAGAAAGATTGAAAGCCAACACGGTGGCCAGCATGGAAATCATTGGGGATGCAAAAGGAAGAAACGTAATCATCATAGATGATTTGGTGGACACTGCAGGCACATTGTGCAAAGCGGCTGATTTACTGATGGAGCATGGCGCACTTTCGGTAAAAGCGTATTGCACACATGGAATTTTGAGTGGTGCTGCACTGGCGAATCTCAGCCAATCGAAAATCGAAAAACTTTTCATTGCCGATACGGTGATGGAAAAAGTAGATCACCCCAAAATTGAAGTGGTCAGTTGCGCGTCTGTATTGGCAACAGCAATTGAAAATGTAATTTCAAACAAAAGTTTAAGCCAGTTATGATTACTAAAGCCATCGAAAATTGCTTGCGCAACGCCAAAGAGAAGGGATGGGAGAAAACATATTGGGCGATTGATATTCACGGTACGATTTTAAAACCCAACTACAAAAGAAACGAAATCAGTCGCGAGTTTTATCCAAATGCTATCGAGGCTTTGCGGTTATTGGCAAAGCGCAAGGATATTGTAAAAATTCTTTACACCTGCTCGTACCCGCACGAAATTGCGCAGTACATCGAATACCTTGCGGAGCATGGAATTCATTTCGATCACATCAACAAAAACCCAGAAGTGGTAGATGGTGGGTATGGCTATTACAATGACAAGTTTTATTTCAATGTGCTGATGGATGACAAGGCTGGTTTTGATGGGGAAACAGATTGGGCGGAAATTTATAAAATTATGAACGATGAAAAAATTTGAAGAAGTAATCAAAGAGAAAATCGCGAAGGCCATCGTTGTATCGTCTCTTCAAAACGAAACTTTCGAAATGTTTTGGGAAACATCTTCGCCCTTCTCGCAATGGCACAAGTGTTCATTTAATGTAGAACCGTTGTTCAATTCACCCGATTTTAATGAAGAAATTTCATTCACCTCGTCCGACCAGTATATGATGCTACACAAAGCGCTCGCTTTTGAGGATTTGGAAACTGCTAAACTGATAATGAAGACGAATAATGTACGCGAACAAAAACGGCTTGGGCGATCAGTTAGAGGTTTTAATGAGAAATACTGGGATGAGATAAGGGTTTGGATTGTCTACCAAGGAAACAAAAACAAATTCGCTCAAAACGAGAGACTACTCAGTGAGCTCATTAAAACCAAGGGAAAAACGCTTGTTGAGGCTTCCCCCGATGACAACATTTGGGGCATTGGTCTTTTAAAGTCTGATCCCAAGGCGCGGAAAAGAGAAACATGGCAAGGCTCCAATTATCTTGGCGACATACTGACTTACCTGAGAATGGAACTCAGCAACTATTAACTACAACTTATATGTTCGGATTAAATTTCAGAAAATTTGACTCCATGACGTATGTGATGCACAGCGTAAATGGAAAAGTGAAACGTCAAGGCAAAGCACTGTCTTTTTTCTACTTCAGCCCTGTGTCGACTATTGTGGCGGTTCCACTGGGCAGTCGCGACATTCAATTTATTTTTAACGAAACTACTAGGGATTTTCAGACCATCACCATTCAAGGACAAATTACTTATGTGATTGAGAATCCCAAAGCGCTGGCAGAGTTGTTTGACTTTACAGTTTTTACCGACAAATCGAATACCACTGAGAATTTCGAAAAGCTAAATCAACGGATGAATAACGAAGCCCAAACGGCCACTTCCGCTTTTATCCAAGGGCTCTCGCTAAAAGATGCGCTGCGCAGCGCTAAAGCCATCAGCGATCAAATCTCTAACGGATTAAAATCTTCGCAAGCCATCAAAATGTTGGGTGTAGAAATTGTTAGTATTGATGTGCTGGCTGTGCGCCCTACACCCGAAATGGCAAAAGCGTTGGAGACTGAAACACGAGAAGCATTGCAAAAAGATGCCGATCAGGCGATTTACAGCCGAAGAGATTTTGCTGTAGAGCAAGAGCGCAGAATAAAAGAAAGCGAACTTAATACGGAAATTGCCGTGCAAGAAAAACAGAAGCAAATCAACGAAAAACAATGGCAGATCAAAATCATTGATGCCGACAAAGCTCGCAAGCTCAGAGAAATGAAGATGGAAGCCGACTTGGTTGTAGAGGAACAAAAAACCAAGCTGACAGAAATTCAAGCGGCCAACGACAAGCGTATCGCTGATGCCAAAGGGTACATGCTGGAAAAAACATTGCAACCTTACAAAAACTTGGATTGGAAAACACTTATGGCTGTTCAATCAGGAAGCCTTACGGCCATGGATAATATTGGTTTTGCTTTTCGCGAATTGGCCGAAAATGCTAATAAGATTGGAACGTTGAACATTACACCGGATTTATTAGAGACGGTGATTAAAAACCAAAAGACCAAATAGGCGATCATGAAATTTGAAAATGTCATTCTAGTGATTGGCAAAACCCGCTTAGAACAAATGATTGAGCGATTCAACACAAAAGATCAAGCCCGATTTTACATTAAGCATGCCAGTGGAGATTTTGAAGAGTACGAACAGGAACACGAAGAATTTCATAAGTCGTTGAAAGAAGTTTCGCTCATTGCTAGCAAGCAGGCGAAGATGAAAATGATTGAAAGAAAGTTCTTGCCTAATTTTCTTTTTAGCAATCGGGATGTGGTAGTGGCCTTGGGGCAAGATGGTTTGGTGGCCAACACTGCCAAGTACATCAACGGACTACCGCTATTAGGTGTAAATCCCGATCTAAAAAGGAACGATGGTATACTATTGCCTTTCTCAAAAGATACCTTTGAACACGGATTGGCTTCGGTATTTTCAAATCGGTATAATCAAAAACAAGTAACCATGGCACAAGCGGCCACTCACGATGGACAAACACTTTTAGCTTTCAATGATCTATTCATTGGGCCAGCCTCACACACCTCTGGACGATATAAAATCAGCTATGGCGCAAAATCGGAAAACCAAAGTTCTAGCGGGCTGATTGTTTCTACGGGTGCGGGATCAACAGGCTGGCTAAGCTCCGTAGTAAATATGTCCAATGGAATTCAATCATCTTTCTTTAATGCTGGCAAAAACAGTTTTTCAGAAAATGATATAAAATCAAAGGAATCAAAATCTGTAAAAAATGAAATACATATAAAGATGAACTGGGACGAAGACCGGCTAGCCTTTGTGGTTCGTGAACCTTTTCAAAGCAAACATTCACAAATCAGTTTGACTGCTGGATATATTACAGAACAGGTGTCTCTACGATTAGAATCGCACATGCCCTTCAATGGTGTTGTTTTTAGCGATGGCATTGAAACCGATTTTTTGCAATTCAATTCGGGGAGCAGACTGGAGATTACAATTGCAAAGCAAAAGGCAAACATGGTACATTTAAACCAATAAAAAATGATAGGTGCAATTTTTGGAGACATTATTGGCTCTGTATATGAAGTCAATAATTTAAGAACAATCGAGTTTGAGTTGTTTACAAAAGACTCTCACGTATCTGACGATTCAGTCCTGACAATAGCCGTAGCCGATGCGCTCTTGAATGATAAGAAGTATTTTGAGTGTTACCGCCATTGGGGGAGATTGTTTCCAAATGCAGGATACGGAAAATTTTTCAAAGAATGGCTTTATAAAGAATCCTCTGAAACTGGGCAAAGCTTTGGGAATGGGGCAGCTATGCGGGTAAGCCCAGTGGCTTGGTTTCACGACAATCTGCACGATGTACTTGATGAAGCCGAAAAAAGTGCAATTCCAACACATAGTCATCCGGATGCCATTTTAGGTGCTAAAGCAATCGCCTCAAGTATATTCTTGGCCCGGACAGGTGCTTCAAAAGACGATATTCGTGATTTTGTTAAGTCCTCCTTTGGTTACGATTTAAACAAATCGCTGAATTGGCTTCGTACTAACAATAAATTTGATTCGACTGCACCTGGTTCAGTACCAGAAGCAATCACTGTTTTTCTAAATTCATCCAGCTATGAAAACACCATTAGAAATGCCGTTTCTATTGGAGGAGATACAGACACCATTGCATGTATGTCTGGTGGGATTGCAGAAGCTTTTTACAAAGAAATCCCCCAATCAATTCGTGAAAATGGTTTAACAAAATTGCCTATTGAATTTTTAGCTATTGTTGAAGAGTTTAAAAAGAGATTGAATCCTTTTATGTTTGGGTAAAATCTATTTTTATGTACCTCCTCTTCCCTGGCCGCCATCACTTACTCACGCAATTTCAGTTCGATTATCTAAAAGAACTTTTGAGTAAGCCGCTCAAAAATATTCCTGACATCGATGGCAAAGCCATCGGCAAGGAAGAAAAGATCAATGCCATCATTTTTGCTGTAACTTCTGCCAACCACAGCAACACGCGCAGAAATCCCTTGCCGTTCTACATACGCGCTTTAGCGCTGGAAGAATTTGGGAAAGCTCTCTCAGTTCCCTCTTTTATTTATGGAATAGATGATGTGGGCAACGTAGCCAATTTTTCGAGTTATACTCGAAAAAGAATCAAACACGAAAGCGAGGGCGCATTTGACCTGCGGCCGGATAATACAGTCGTGATTTGCTCCACGCCTGTTTTGGAGATGTACGAGAAAGAGGGATTTCAAATATTGCCTGCCGAATTGATCGATCGAAAAACGTGGAAGCTCAAAGCGCCACTTCCGTGGGGTATTGTCGAACGCATTGCCTCCACCACACAATGGCACACCGATCCATCTATTTTTAAATCAATTCACAGCTCTTCATTGGATATCTGGACGAAATACCGATTGGGCTCAAAAGTGCAAATGCTATTTCGCGATAAGATGATCAGCGATGATGGCGACATCACCACCACCCGCGACTACAACACCTACGTACGGCAGATGGATGAAATCGCACTTTTAAAATTTCAAGAGACAGAACCACACATTCTGGCCGGCCGTATTGGTGATATCGGCTGTGCGGTAGGTTCATGGATCAAGCTCGGCTGCCAAGACGAGCGCCTGCGCGAATCTGACTTTTATGGAATAGAAGTAGCAAGACACCTGTACGATATCTGTCAACAACGCAAGCACAACGGAGAGTTTAAAAATCCTTTTGTCTTTTTTTCTCAGCGCAACGCGGTGACTGGTCTTGTGTTTGATAAAAACTCGATGAACACCATTCATACTTCTTCGCTAACGCACGAGATTGAATCATACGGAAGCCGAGCTGATCTGCTTTCGTTTATCAAAAATCGCTACGAAGAACTGGCTCCGGGTGGTGTTTGGATAAACCGCGACGTACTGGGGCCGCAAAACAAGAATGAAGTTGTTTTGATGAAGCTCAATCAATCGGATGGGCGCAATGAGGATTTTGATAGGACGTTTTCTACACGTGACGAATTAGCACGTTATCTTGCCGGTCTTTCCACCTATGCCCGCTTTGTTCGCTTCGTGCAAGATTTTCGAAAGCACGAAGGTTATCATCTCAAGTTTGAAAAAATTGAAAGGAATGGTTCACACTATTTCAAACTGGCATTAAAAGATGCTTGCGAGTTTATGAGCCGTAAAGACTATATCGACAACTGGCAAAGTGAAATGCATGAAACATTTTGCTTCTGGGATTTCGATGAATGGAAACAACAACTCCAACAAGCTGGATTTCGGATATCAGAAAAATCAAATGCTTACACCAATGAATGGATTGTGAGAAATCGATATTTGGGAAAAGTAGATCTTTTCGAAGACACAACCCAGCTTAACAAATTGGATTATCCGGTGACGAATATGATTGTGTTAGCGGTGAAACAATAGTTACGATTTGGCGAAAACGAAATCACTAGCTACAACTTGATTGCTCTTAGCAGATCCGATTTTTTGTCAAGAGCCGGACTCCACTCGCGAGTTAAAAAAACCGGTGGTTACCAATCATCAAGAATTCCAACGATGATGGTCTATTGGTTATTTTCCTGGTTTGACTTATTGCCGCTGTGTACGTCAATCAGATGAAGAGCTTCGGGGTGCTCAATAATTGAACAGCCTATTACTCGCGAACGCACCCGTTTACTAGAGGTCAACGCATTTTCAATGTCGGGTTGAATCCGATAGTTGGCTTTATCTATAATTTGGGTTAAAAAAGGTACTAAAAGGCAATCTGATAAAGCTACCTTTGCGTCATGCAAAACAATCAAAAAACAGCAACCGCTGCTTTCTTAAAGAATCTTGGCATTGCTGAGCTTAACGAAATGCAGGCAGCCGTTGTCGAAAAGGCTTCTTCTACAAGCAACCTGATGTTACTCGCGCCCACGGGATCGGGTAAAACGCTAGCCTTTTTGATACCTCTCATTAACAAACTAAAAACTGACGTGGTTGGCGTTCAAGCGTTAATCGTAGCTCCCTCACGGGAATTGTCACTTCAAATTGAAGACGTTTTTCGGTCAATGAAAACATCTTACAAAGTGAGCTGCTGCTATGGAGGGCACTCGGTAAAAGTGGAGCAAAATAGTTTGAGTGAGGCGCCCGCTGTAGTAATTGGTACACCTGGCCGCCTGGCTGATCATTTTTTGCGCAAATCATTTGATCCACGAATGATCCAGCTAGTTGTGTTGGATGAGTTTGATAAATCGTTACAAATGGGTTTTAGTAAGGAGTTGACTACACTTTTTAAATCGTTCAATGGAATACCACATCACATACTTACATCGGCTACACGTCTAGCCATCTGGCCCGAATTTTTGCCTTTCACAAATCCGGAAACGCTCAATTATTTAAAAGATGAAGCGGCCTCCAAATTGGAGTTAAAATTGGTTCGCACCAATACAACGGATAAAGTGGAAACACTCATGCGACTGGTGGCTGGATTTAACCAAGAAGTTTGTCTGGTATTTTGTAATCACCGCGATGCTGTGGAGCGCATCAGTGCATTGCTGGCGGAGCACCAATTCGCACATGGCATTCTCCATGGGGCGATGGAGCAAATCGATCGCGAAAAAAACCTGATTAAGTTTAGAGGTGGAGCCCACAACGTACTCATCGCAACAGACTTGGCGTCACGTGGGTTAGATGTTCCAGAAATAAGGCATGTCGTTCACTACCAGTTGCCGTTACAACAAGAAGCGTTTCTACATCGCAACGGCAGAACAGCCAGAATGCATGCTGACGGCAAGGCCTATTTGATTGTTGCTTTGGATGAAACGATTCCGGAATACATCGACAAACCAATCGAAGAATTGAAAGTGCCCTCAAAACTCGTCTTGCCGCCACCACCACTTTATTCTTGCCTCTACATAAGTGCGGGCAAAAAGGATAAGATCAGTAAGGGGGATGTTGTCGGATTATTAACCAAGAAGGGCGGCCTTAAGAGTGACGATATAGGGTTAATCACGCTACTAGATTTTTCTTCTTATGTGGCCGTTAGACGTCCGCTCGTTGATAAGTTACTAGCGGCAATCAAAAACGAAAAGCTAAAGAAAATAAAGGTGAAAATTGAAATAGCTAACTAAAGCTCAATACAGCAACTATGAAGATCAGTTTGTTTTCTGCAAAGCAATACGACAAAGACTATTTTGAAAAAGTAAATAAATCTTTTGGATTCGAAATTGAATATTTTGATACTCACTTGGGGCCACATATCATCAATGCGATTGAAGATACAGATGCTGTTTGTGTATTTGTCAATGACAAGGTTGATGCAAAGGTGATCGAAAGCTTAGCTGCCAAGCATGTTAAGATAATTGCGCTACGATGTGCGGGCTTTAATAATGTGGATCTAGAAGCCGCGAAAAAATATGGCGTGAAAGTGTGCAGAGTTCCTTCCTATTCTCCCGAAGCGGTAGCGGAACATGCGGTGGCAATGATCCAGACTTTGAATAGAAAAACGCATAAGGCTTATAATCGCGTTAGAGAACAAAATTTTTCTTTGAATGGCTTGTTGGGTTTCGATCTATATGGAAAAACCGTAGGCGTTATAGGTACAGGAAATATTGGCAGAGCATTTTGCAAGATCATGGTGGGCTTTGGGTGTCAGGTAAAGGCATTTGATGTGGTTGCAAACAAAGAACTTCAATCGTTGGGCGTGGAGTTCCTTCCAGCGATAGATGTATTTCAGCAGGCGGACATTATCTCGCTTCACTGTCCTTTGAATGAAAGTACACGGCATTTAGTAAATCGCGAGGCGTTACAATTGATGAAAAAGGGCGTCATGTTAATCAACACTAGTCGTGGTGGGTTGATTGATACAAAGGCGGTTATTGATGCATTAAAATCCAGACAGCTAGGCTATCTTGGGATTGATGTATACGAACAAGAAGAAAAGTTATTTTTTAGGGACTTATCGGCAAGCATCATTGAAGACGACACCATTCAACGTTTGATGAGTTTCCCAAATGTACTGGTCACCGCACATCAGGCATTCTTTACAGAGGAGGCTTTGCAACAAATTGCTACTACTACGCTCAGTACTATTCAGTCGCTTTTGCTAGACAAAGAATTGGCCTTGCCGGCTGCGAGGTTGGCTTGAGGTTGCAAATAAATATTTAAGAAATACACCCCTTGCCTTGAATGAAAGAGAAAAAACACTGGAACGAGATTGCAGGTCGTTACAACGAAGAGATTTTTGATGTATTTCGAAGCGATCGACTAAAACGACTTCCCTTTTATTTTAGTAAACATGCCGGCCTCAAAAAAACTGCCGTTGACTTGGGTTGTGGCAATGGAAAGGCGTTCAGGTATCTCTCTCCTTTATTCGATAAGGTTGTTGGTCTTGACATTTCGCAGAAGTTGCTTGATCAGGCAAAAAAACTTCCCTATTCCAATGTTAAATTATGCTGTGAGGATTTAACCAATGAAGAAATTACCTTGCCGAAAGCTGATTTTGTTTTTTCATGCAACGTAGTCATGTTCCCAAGAATTGAAATGAACTATGCCATGCTTCGAAACATTCATCGAACACTGAAACCGACAGGCAGCGCTGTTTTGGTTCTTCCAGCCTTGGAGTCTGTTCTTTTTTCTTCCTGGAGATTGATCTCTGTATATGCTTCTGAGGGGGTTGCTTCAAATGACATTCCGGCAGATGAATTTGACTACTTTAAAGCCGCTAAGCGCGACATCGTTCAAGGGATTATTCACATTGACAACGTGCCCACCAAGCATTATCTCGAATCGGAAATAGAAGTTGTTTTCCGAAACGCTGGACTAAAAGTAACGGCACTGGAAAAACTAGAATACAAATGGGATACTGAAATGGATGCTCCTCCCGACTGGCTGGGAAAGCCCTATCCATGGGATTGGCTGGTGGAATGTAAGCGCAAATAAGTTGATCAGAACCCCTTACTCGAAAACAAATGTTCCAACTGCGTTAGCGGGCAAATAGGTGTTTGCAATTCTGGTTTTGAAACGAAGGGAAAAGTTTTTTCCTGACGGACTATCATTTAAAACGATAACTACCTTTTTTCCTGATGGAGTGATGAAGCCTACGTTACTCAGGTTTTCCGGTTGATTTGATGCGATTCGGATAGACTCAGGGGGCACAAATTTTGAAGCGTGCGCGATGATGAAGTAAGATACATTTCGTGTTACATCCTTGCCGATTGTTAGCGCACCCAAGCAACGGTCGCACCCACCATCTCCGGTATGAGGGTTGAAATTTTGATCTGCCGCCAAATTCCATTCTAGAACAGCTTTAGCCCCATTGCTTGTAGCTCCGATAACTACGTTTTTAATGTGCCAAATTAAGTCCTCTCCAAACTTGCCATCCCCCGATGTCCACTGTTCTGTAAAATAAATATTTTTGTCCGGGTAGACTTTTTTTACAGTCGATAGAGCAGAGATGGAACCAAGATATAGATGAAAAGCAGTTCCGTCCACGAACTGTTTCGTGATCGGATCATTTAAAATGGAGATGGGATATTCGGGATGGTCACAATTGTGGTCGAACAAAACAATTTTGG
>VYLB01000128.1_pt1 | contig 15214 bp, 12 predicted proteins | sample 5114431 | NCBI WGS metagenome assembly VYLB01 (sample SAMN12291786, study PRJNA351875) | freshwater metagenome | isolation source: freshwater lake | place: USA: Michigan, Gull Lake | collected 2013-08-08
GTGTCGGCGGGGGCGCCGGCCGCGACCTGCGCCGCCCTGCGCCGGTTTGGCCGCAACCTGGGCCTGGCCTTCCAGCTGGTGGACGACGCCCTGGACTATTCCGGGGCCAGCGAGACCCTGGGCAAGAACCCCGGCGACGACTTCCGGGAGGGCAAGGCGACCCTGCCCCTGCTGCTGGCCATCGCCCGGACGGGCGAGGCGGAAAAGGCCTTCTGGGAGCGGACCATCGACCGGCGCGAGCAGACCGAGGCCGACTTCGAGCGCGCCCGCCTGCTGGTGTCGGGCTGCGGCGCCCTGGAGACGACCTTGGCCCTGGCCGAGGACTACGCCGCTGACGCCAAGGCGGCCCTGGCGGGCTTCGAGGGCGCCGACGGGTGGAAGGCCGCCCTGATGGAACTTGCCGACTTCGCTGTCTGGCGGCGGATGTAGGCGTCCGGGCGCGGCCCGGGATCTCAGCCCCTGAGTTCGAGGTTCCAGGCCCGGTCTGCGACGGGTTCGAACCCCTGCGCCCGCCAGAAGGCCTGCGCCCTTTCGTCCTCCGTGTGCACGGTGAGACGCCGAACGCTGTCGAGCCCCTCCTGGACGAGGGCCGTGGCGAGGGTGCGGCCCAGGCCCCGCCGGCGGGCGTCCGGGTGAACGTAGAGCCGGCGCAGACGCAGGGCGGGGTCCCCGTCGTCTGGCAAGGGCTCGTCGGTCAGGCCGCCGATCCCAAGAAGCGCGCCGTCCTCGCGCACGGCGAGGAGCGCCCGGAAGACCGGCGCTCCGGCCGCGACCTCCGCCGCCAGTCGGTCCATGTGCCGCCAGCCCTCCGCCGCCGCGGCGGCGCGGAGGGGCTCGAAGTCGTCGGGAAGCCCGTCTTCGAGGCGAACGACCTACATCAGCCCGGCGAGATCATCTTCTCGGGCCGGACGACCTCGTCGAACTCCTCGTTCGTCACATAGCCGCCGCCGACGGCCTCTTCCCGCAGGGTGGTGCCGTTCTTGTGGGCGGTCTTGGCGATCTTGGCCGCCGCGTCGTAGCCAATCTTGGGCGCCAGGGCCGTGACCAGCATGAGGGAGCGCTCGAGGGCGGCCTTGATGTTGTCCTCGCGGGCCTCGATGCCGACCACGCAGTTATCGGTGAAGGAGACGGCGGCGTCGGCCAGCAGACGGCAGGACTGCAGGAAGTTGTAAGCCATGACCGGGTTGAAGACGTTCAGCTCGAAATGGCCCGAGGCGCCGGCGAAGGTCAGGGTGGCGTGGTTCCCGAAGACCTGGGTGCAGACCATGGTCAGGGCCTCGCACTGGGTCGGGTTGACCTTGCCTGGCATGATGGACGAGCCGGGCTCGTTCTCGGGCAGGGACAATTCGCCCAGGCCCGAGCGCGGGCCGGAGCCCAGGAAGCGGATGTCGTTGGCGATCTTGAACAGGGCGCCGGCCACGGTGTTGAGGGCGCCGTGGCTGAAGACCATGGCGTCATGGGCGGCCAGGGCCTCGAACTTGTTGGGCGCCGAGACGAAGGGCAGGCCGGTGATGGCGGCGATCTTGGCGGCGACCAGCTCTGCGAAGCCGACCGGGGCGTTGAGGCCGGTGCCGACCGCGGTGCCGCCCTGGGCCAGCTCAAGGAGGCCCGGCTGGCACAGGCGGATGCGCTTGAGGCCATTCTCGACCTGCTGGGCGTAGCCGGAAAATTCCTGGCCGAGGGTCAGGGGGGTGGCGTCCTGGGTGTGGGTGCGGCCGATCTTGATGATGGGATCGAAGGCGGCCTGCTTGACGCGCAGGGCGGCCAGGAGGTGCTCCAGGGCCGGCAGGACGTCGTGGTGCACCTGCTCGGCGGCGGCGATGTGCATGGCCGTCGGATAGGTGTCGTTGGACGACTGGCTCATGTTGACGTGGTCGTTGGGGTGGACCGGCGTCTTGGACCCCATCTCGCCGCCCAGCATCTCGATGGCGCGGTTCGAGATGACCTCATTGGCGTTCATGTTCGACTGGGTGCCCGAGCCGGTCTGCCAGACCGACAGGGGGAAGTGGGCGTCAAGCTTGCCGTCGATCACCTCCTGGGCGGCGGCGACGATGGCCTGGCCGATCTTTGCATCCAGCCGGCCCAGCTCCACATTGGCCTCTGCGGCGGCGCGCTTGACGATGCCGAGGGCGCGGACGACAGGCCGGGGCTGCTTCTCCCAGCCGATCTTGAAGTTGCCGAGGCTGCGCTGGGCCTGGGCGCCCCAGTAGACGGAGGCGTCGACCTCGATGGGGCCGAAGGTGTCGGTTTCAGTGCGGGTCTTGCTCATGGCGGGCCTCCGGTCGAATGTGCGCCCGGTTTAGCGGAGCCCGGCCAGACTGCAAGGCGGCCGCCGCCGGAGGATGGCCATGGACGCGGGCTGGACCCATCACGGCAAGGTGCGCGCCCGGGAGCACGAAGGCGCCCTCGAGGTGGTGGTCGACGGCCTGACCACCCAGACGCGGTACTACAAGCCCCTGATCTATGAGTTCTTCCGCAAGGCCTGGCGGGGCGGCCGGCCCGCCTGGGGCGAGTTCTCCGTCGAGATCGTCATGGACTATGTGGGCGATCCGCCCTGGATGGACCTCGACAACCTGGCCAAGGCCCTGCTGGACGCCATCAAGGGCTATGTCTTCCACGACGACGCCCAGGTGGCCCGCCTGCTGGTGGAGCGGCGCGCCGGCGAGCGCGAGCGGATCTCGATCCGGGTGCGGCGCTTGGGCGACGGGCCGGACAGGGCCGCCTGAAGTGGGGGCGGCCTGAAGCTGGGGCGGCCTGAAGGTGGCGCCCTGAAATGCGGAACGGCCGCATCCCGGGGGTGGGGATGCGGCCGCTCGGTCGCCTTTAGGGGCGGAAACTCAGCGGTACTGCTGCAGGCGCGTGGTCCGGAGCCCGGCCATGCCGTGCCTCTCGATGGACTTCTGCCAGGCCTGGAACTCTTCCTGGGTCAGGGAGTACCGCTCGCAGGCCTGCTCGAGCGTGAGCAGGCCCCCACGCACAGCGGCCACCACCTCGGCCTTGCGGCGGATCACCCAGCGGCCCGTTTCCGGCGGCGGAAGGTCGCGGAGCGTCAGCTGGGCGCCGGTGGGGCCAATGACATAGGCCTCACCCCGGCTGTTCGTCCGCAGCTGCGGCTGTTGTTGCTGATACATGGCCTTACGCCCTTCCCGCCATCAGATCTTGGACGCAGTCTGGCGGGAACGGCATAACGCGCGGTGAAATATTATAGTAAACAATTCGATAAACACTGATTGCCTCATGTATTAAAGCGAAGTATTTGATGCGCTTAAGGAAAATTAAGCGCATCAAGTATAGGAACTATCGCTTAATATTGATCAATTCTTCCAGCATTTGGTCTGCCGTGACAATGATCTTTGAGGATGCCGAGTAAGCTCTCTGGGTGACGATCAGGCTGGTGAACTCTGTGCCAAGATCCACGTTCGAAGCTTCCAGAGCGGAAGACTCAATCAATCCGGCTCCGCCGAGTTTGGGTTGTTTAATCGAATACTCACCGGATCGCGAGCTCTGAGAATAGGCGTTGCCACTTACGGCGGAGAGCTCATCCGGATTGGGGAAGGTGGCGAGGCCGATCTGGGCCACCAGGCGGACCAGCCCGTTGTCGAGGAGGGCGGACACGTTACCGTCCTCTGTGACCTCCACACCGATTACGTTGCCCACGGTCGCGCCGTCCGGGTTGAGAGAATTCACCACGGAGAGGGCGGAGAACTGCGTAAAGTTGCGCAGATCGAGGTCAATGTCTGCAGCTTCGATGCCCAGGGCGGGGGCAAACCGGACACCAACAGTCGCGGTGGAAGCGTCGATCGCGAAGTTCGGATCATTACCGGGTGCGCCGAAGAGGGTGGTGTTCGCCTGGTCGAAGGTTCCGTCGGGGTTAAACCTGACCTGTCCGGAGGCGATCTGGCCGGGGCGGACGCCGCCGACGACATCAGAGTCGGGTACGGCGTAGATTTCCGCAAACCAGGTGTTTGCGGTCGTATCCTTCAGGAAGGCCATCGCGATGCGCCGGATTCCACCACTGGAATCGACGATATTCATCGTGAACGCGAAATCGGGCCTGGTGCCTGTCGCCGGGTTTACGGCGAAGTCCGCCATCGAGGCGGTCGTCGTGGCATTGTAGCCGGTGGGGCCCACAGATCCGGTCACGCCGCGCTTGTCGAGGTTGGCGTTGATGATGACCTCGGTGCTCGGTTGGACCTGAGCCGGGACATTCTTGATATTGATGGTGTTCATCTGGGTGAGGTCAGAGGGGTCGGGACTGATGTTGCCGTCTTCGTCCGCGAGCCACCCCTGCAGATAGAAGCCGGCGTCGTTCTTCAGGAAACCGTCGGCGTCGACGTTGAAGGATCCGGAGCGGGTGAAGAACCGGGGGTCCTGCTCGGTGACTGCGGTCGCCTTGTCGGTGACCACAAAGAAGCCAGCGCCGCCGATGGCGATGTCGGTCGGATTTGTGGCGGCCTGAATTGAGCCCTGGTTGGTGACAAAGCTACGCGTAATCGCCTCGACACCGCTGGCCGAGTAGCGCCCTTGCACCAACTGTGCGGACACCATGCTGGAGAAGTTGATCTGGTTGCGCTTGTAGGCCGTGGTGTTGGTGTTGGCGATGTTGTCCGAGATGGCCGCCATGGAGGCTGCGTTGGCGACCAGCCCGGAGGCGCCGGCGTAGAGGGAGGAGGTAAGGCTCATTGGGTCTGCTTTCCTGCGATTGGATTCTGAGGGACGGCGGCCTAGGCGGACTGCCGGACGGCGGTGACGGCGGACCAGGGAACCTTGGCGCCGGCGAGGGAAAGGACGGGTTGTCCCGCCACCTGTTCGACGCCGGTCACGACGCCGCGCTGAAAAATCTTGGAGGTGATCCTGGCCCCGGAGGCATCGACCGGTGAAATACGGAGAGTGTATTCGCCGCCGTTGGCCCGCTTGACACCGCCCAGGTCTGTTCCGTTCCAGGTGAATGTCTGATCCCCCGCGCCGACATTCTTTGGCGCGGAGACCGCCACGGTCTTTCCATTCGAGTCGATAACTTCGATACTCACTGATGCGGCGGCCTTGCCCAGATTGTACGACCACTTAGCTTCGCCGTTTGTCAGAGTCGACTTTGCTGTCTCGGCGGTGATCTCCTTGCCGAGCACCGAGACCGCCTGAGACATTCCTGTTCCGGTGTTGTTCACAAGTTGCTTCAGCAAGTCATTGGAATAAAGTTGCTGTTGCACGCCCGTCATCTGGACAAGCTGTTCGGTAAACTGGTTCCCATCCATCGGCTTCAGAGGGTCCTGATTTTCGATCTGGGCGGCGAGGAGCGTCATGAAGGTTTCATAGCTGTTCACCAGCTGATTTCTGCCCAAGATGCCGAGATCCTGGGGCGCGGAGGATGTGGCTGTGGAGGATGTGACAGTCATGATTTCAGATCCTGATATCGACGCCGGAACGGGAAGGGGGCCTACGCCCGGAGAGGGCGTCGGCGATGAGTGTTGAAGTCTCGAGGGAGAGGTCGGGTTCAGGCGCAGCAGGGCTGTGGGCCCTGTCTTCCCGGGCCTCCGCCCAGGTTGAGTGGCGGCTGTGGGAGCGGTCTCCCGCGACATCGAAGGAAAGGCCCCCGGACAGGTTGAACCCTGCACTCTCGAGGCTCTTCTGAAGTTCGTCCGCCCGCCGCCCCAGTTCACTGGCGGAGCTGGGTCGCTCAAAGGTGAAGGCGGCGCGGATTCCGCCTGAAGCGTCGATTTCCAGTCGGACATCCACCCGGCCGAGTTCGCTCGGATTGAGCTCGAGCTCAAACCGGGTGATCCCGTCGTCCAAGCGCCGCGCCATCTGGGCGCTGAGGGCGGCAAGGGTCTCCGGCGTGGCCCTGACGGATCGCGCCGGGCTCTCAGGCGTTTCTGCGCCGGCTGGCGTCAGTACCGCCGGCGCCGCTGGGGTCAGGGTCTCGGCTGGCTCCAGCAGCTCAGGCGCGGCTTCGGCGTCAACAGCCGCCAGATTGGTCGCACCCGGCTGCGCTTCAGCCATCTTGGCGGTAGGGGCGGTTACAGGAGCCAAGCCTGTCACGAAAGGTGCGCTATCGTCCGAGGTCCCGACTCCATCGGCACTCGGCTCGATACTGACCGGACCCAGGTGGCGGCCTGCTGGCCCTGTGGTTGAGCCGCGGCGCGTCTCGGAGGGGCGCGTCTCGGGGGGGCGCGTTTCTGGCGGCGTCACGACGGAAACAGAGCCCTGAGGGAGGGGGCTAAGGACGTGGGCTGGATCGGCCGTTGCGACGAGAGCGCTTTGTTGCGCCGACGGCGACGGCCCGGCCATCACGCCATTCAGGGCGATGGGCGTAAGATCAGGCTCTGGAGTCAGGAAGGCGTTGGACGCTGGAGAGGGGGTCTGGAGAGGGGGCTGGCCAGACGCCTTCTCCGGAAGGCGGCTCGGTGCGGGCGTTACGATGAGATCGCCGCTCTGCAAGGACGGCGCGGCGGGCGGGGCCGCCTCGGCGTTTAGGGTCGCGGCGTCAGGCTGCTGGCCTGGCACAGCGTTGATCGCTGGTGCAGGGATCTGGGAGTTAGCCTTGCCAGTGGCGTTCGTCGTGCGGGCGGCGGGCGCCGTGGCGACGGGCGCTGCAGACCAGGAGGCTAACTCCGGGCGGCCGGGTTGGGGACGTTGGGCCAGACCTGCCGTTACAGTGAGGTCAACTTCCGCCGCGACGGCCGGCAGCCCCTCTTCAGAGATACCGGGCGGGATGACGGCCTGAGGATTGACGGCGGTCATCGCTGGCGGGGCGGGGACATTGTTCGGCTTTTGCTCCCCGCCGAGGCCCAGAGCCGAGGTGATGGGGGGGTCGACCGAGCGAACAGGCGGCGCTTCAGGCTGTTGGGCCGGATCGGTTATCGCGGGCAAGTCGACCTGCATCGCCGATGGCGCTGCGATGGGCGGGCTCACTCTCGAGGTGGCGATTGGGGCCTCGGTCGTCGCAAGGGCGGCAGCGATCTGGCCCGTCACCGGAAACGCGCCATCGGTCGGGGCCGGGGCGGCAGGGCGGACGGCCTGAGGAACCAGGTCCAGAGGAGCGGCTTCAGGCCGCGGGGCCAGGTCGCCCTTGGCCGGAACCCCGCCATCCCTCGTCCCAGTGGAAGCGACGAGGCCTGCCTCCGGGTTGAGTGGTGCGGCCTGGGTCTGGACGCTGGTGACAGCGATCGGCGGTACGGGGGCGACCTTGCCCTCCACCTTCTCGCCGACAGGGGCGGGAGTGACGAGGCCGGCCTCCGGGTTGAGAGGTGCGGCCTGAGTCTGGACGCTGGTGACAGCGATCGGCGGTACAGGGGCGACCTTGCCCTCCACCTTCTCGCCGACAGCGGCGGGAGTGACGAGGCCGGCCTCCGGGTTGAGAGGTGCGGCCTGAGTCTGGACGCTGGTGACAGCGATCGGCGGTACGGGGGCGACCTTGCCCCCCACCTTCTCCCCGACCGCGGCGGGAGCGACGGCCGCCAATGCTGCGGTTCGGCGACCAGAGTCCTCGCCGAACACGCCCGGGCGCGCCGCCGGACCGGCGTTCGCCGTGAGGCCGCCTTCCGGCGCTGACGTCAGCGCCGGCGCAGTGATTGGGAGGCTCTCGGGCGCGGTGGGCGAGGCATTGGCCAGCGGCGTCAAGACCGGGCTCGCCGGCATGGAACCGTCTTGCCTCACCGCTCTGTCCCCATCTGAGGCGAGACCGAGGGCTGCGGTCGGTGTGGCGTCCTGGACAAGGCCTTCATCGAAGAGTCCAGGAGGCAGGGCCGGAGCGATCATCGTCGCCAGGTCGCCTCTCCCGAGGCCCATCGGGGCGGCGGGGCCAGCCTCAGTGTCGACAGATGAGGTCTCGGTCTGAGAGCCCCTGTCGGCGTTCTGTGATCCAAGCCCGATCGGGCGGATCCCCTCATCCTCACCGCTCGCGAGGCCGAAGGTGGTCGCTGTGGGGGACGTCGGCGCCACCGCTGCGCCATTCGCCGCGGGCGGGGCCGAAAGGCTCTCCGGCATCGCGGCCGGAACGGGGGGCGCGGCGGGCATCCAAACGGGGGCGATGGCGTCCTGGAGCCGGAGAGCGACCGGCGCGTCGGCGCCCGGCGCGATGTCCCCAGCATCCCCGTCCGAGCGCTCCGCGCCCCCTTCCGAAAGAGGCGCCGCCCCGACGGAGCTGGCAATTGGAGTGTGAACAAGCTTGGCCTCAGGACGCCCTACAGTGAATGCGAGCACCGGAACATCGAGCGCTGAAGCCTCGGCTCCGGCGAACTTGACCTTCTGCGATGCGCCTGGCGTGGGGCTGGCCGGGGCCGCAGCCACCGGCGCTTCGGGCGTCCCGGCAAGGCTCTCCAGCACCGCCGCGAAGTCGCCTTTGACCGCACCCTCGCCAGCCGACGACGGTGCGGCGCCCGGGAACGTTCCGGGCGCAGGAGGCGCAAGAATCTGGGCGATGTCGAAATTCAAGGTGGGGCGACCGAGCCGGACTGACCCTCCGGCAAAGGGGCGCCTGCTGCGCCACATGACTTCGCGTCTTGCCTCGCAACCTTTGCGCCAACTTCGCGAACACTGCCTAACCCACCGAAAAATATAGGAAAAGTTTCCATTGTGCGGCGGCTTTCTTCTGGCGCGGTGCGGATTTTGCCGGGCGCAAACCGGTCGGGCGGGGCCAGTCCTGCCGCCCTGCCGGCGAGCCGTGGGCCGTCGATTGATTCATATCGTCGCCGGCCCGGATCTTGCGACGTCTGAGGCAGACCAAAGCGGCGACAAGACCCGCCGTTTTGAATCGAATAGGTTTTTTCGGAAGCCGTGCGCAGGCGCTACCGTTTAGGCTCGGCAGAAAATGCCGGCACTGCGCAAGGGTTGCCGGTCAAGAGGGCGCGAACCCATGACTCTCACAGCTGTACTGAGCAATGCCGCATCCGGAGTCATCGCCGCCCAGTCAGGGCTGCGAACGAGCTCTGATAACATCGCCAACGTCAACACGCCCGGCTACGTGCGGAAGAAGATTGACCAAGAGCACCGGGTGTACGCAGGCGTAGGCTCCGGAACTGAAGTCTCGGGGGTCCGCAGGGTCATAGACAATTTCCTGGTCGCCTCTGGCCTGACCGCGAGCTCAGCCACCAGTCGCTGGAACACTGTCGCCTCGAGTCTTGACAACGCACAGAGTCTGTTTGGCGATCCAAACGCCGAGACCGGATACTTCGCCAACCTGGACGAGATTTGGACGACCTTCCAGTCCTTGGCCCAGAATCCGACCTCGGGAGTCCTGCGCTCCCAATCCGTGACCGCAGTCAGGACCTTCCTCGACCAAACGGGGCGTATCAACGACGAGCTCCAGAGTATGACGAGGTTCGCCGATTCTCAGGCCAGCGCCGCGGCAACCGAAATCAACGACCTGCTCAGCGAGATCGCAAAGCTTAACTTGGAGATCAGCAAGGCGTCGGTCAGCTCCCGCGATACGACGGGTCCGGAGAACGTCCAGGCGGAACTGATCGAGAAGCTGGCGAAGATCATGGACATCAGGCTCCAGCCAAAGGAGACGGGCGGCTTCGTGATACGCTCCGCCGAGGGTGTTGAGCTCGCCGGCGACAGCGCCGCGACTGTGGTTTTTCGCTCGACGAATTCCACGCCAGGCTACCTTGCGGTCCAGCATCCTGTCGGCCCTGAACAGCCGATCACGGTCTCCAGCGGTGACTTGCGGGGCTTCATGGATCTGCGCAACACCCACTTGCCGGATCTGTCGAGGCAGTTGGGAGAGTTCGCCGCGCGCGCGGCGGAGCGGATAAACGCGGCGCACAACGCCTCGACTTCATCCCCCGCCCGGGCCCTGCTGCAAGGGCGCGATACTGGCCTCGACCTGCCCACAGCGATCGATGGTTTCAGCGGTCAGACCACCCTTGCGATCACCAATGCGTCAGGTGTGATCCAGCACCAGGTGTCGATCGACTTCACAGCCGGGACGATGAGCGTCAACGCGGGTCCGCCCTCCGCCTTCACCCCAGCCAGCTTTCTGACCAGCCTCAACACGGCTCTCGGCGCCTTCGGCTCGGCGAGTTTCTCCAACCGGGCCCTGAGCCTGACCGCTGCTGCGCCCAATGGCATCGCTATCGACGAGGGAACCTCCCAGAAGGCCAGCCGCGCCTTCTCGCATTTCTTCGGACTCAATGACCTGATCCGCAGTGAGGGTCAGACGATTTATGAAACCGGCCTGAAGACAACGGATCCCCACGGCTTCACCCCGGGTCAGACCATCAGCTTTCGACTCTCACAGGGCGACGGCAGGCCCATTCGGGATGTCACCGTGACCGTTCCGGCGGCCGGGACCATGCAGGACCTTCTGGACTCCCTGAACGCCAACACGACGGGCGTCGGCCTTGTGGGCGCCTACGCCCTGGACGCCCAGGGCCAGCTGAGTTTCACTCCGAGCACCTCACCACCGGTTTCAGTGTCCGTTTCTCAGGATCTGACAAGCCGCGGCCCCGGCGGTCCATCCATCAGCGCCCTCTTTGGAATTGGAGTACGCGATCAGACCTCCCGCGCAGGCCGCCTCTCTATCGATCCCGATATCGCCGCTGACCCCAACAGGCTTGCGACCTCCAGGCTCAACCTTTCCGTGGCCGCCGGCGCCCCGGCCATCAGCCCGGGCAATGGACAGGGCGCGAATGCTTTGGCCGCTGCGGGAGAGACGACGGCGGCCTTTGACGCCGTCGGGAACCTGGGCGCTCTGAATACGACCCTGATCCAATACGCCGCACAGTTCAGCGCCGCTGTCGGCAGCCGGGCCAGCGCGGCTGAGACTCAGCGACTTTCGAGCGAGGCGATCTCGAAGGAGGTCGATGCGCGCAGGGAGTCTGTCGAGGGCGTGAATCTCGATGAGGAACTGGTCCGGCTCACCACCTACCAGCAGGCCTTCAACGCCTCAGCCCGCATGATCCAGGCGGCTAGGGAAATGTTTGAAGTTCTAACGAGTGTAGTTTAATGAGGTTTGAATGACCCGAATATCGACAAGTGGAAATTACGCTTCCGTCTTGAGCCATCTTCTGTCCGCTCAGGAGAAGCAATTTGATGCAAGCAATCAACTTAGCACGGGTAAGATCGGGACGGATCTGAAATCCTTCTCTCGGGATGCTCAGGTTCTGACCGCCATGAAGACCCTGGATACGCGCCTTGAGGCTTTCACCGAGCAGAATAAGTTAACCTCTCATAGACTCGAGACCCAGGATATCGGCCTGACCAAGGCGGCCGAGGCAGCGAATAGTGTCCGGCAGTCGATCATGAACGCAATCGCCGCCGGAAACGCCCTTGGGATGATGACCGCTATTCGAAGTGAGTTCGACAAAGCCGCCGGCGCTCTGAATATCCAGGCCGCCGGAAAGTATGTCTTTGCAGGCGGCCAGGTGGATACCGCACCCTTCACGGCGACGGCACTTAGCGACCTGACCCTCTTGCCGACGTCCGTAGCGGACTCATTCACGAACGACGATTACATTGAGACAGTGCGTGTGGACGAGACCACCAACCTTAGGTTGGGTCAGGTCGCCAATGAGTTCGGCACCGCGATGATGAACGCTTTCCGGGACATTCAAGCCTTCCATCAGGGTCCTAGTGGCCCCTTCACCAATCAACTCACCCCGGCCCAGACGACCTTCCTCGAAAGCCAGATCTCCGTCTGGAAGTCTGTGCACGATGACCTGGTTGAGGCCGCCTCACGGAATGGTGAGGTCCAGAATCAATTGGATAAGGTCGAGACCCGGCTGACCAGCCGGCAGAACACCATTCAGGGCCTGATCAGCGATGTCTCCGACGTGGATATGGCCAAGGCCGCCACCAACCTGACGCAGGCCCAACAGGTGTTACAGGCCTCCTCCCAGGTCTTTGTCTCCCTGAGGAGCACATCCCTCCTGAATTATCTGCGGTAGCCCTGGCTCGTAATACTCGCGGCCCCGGCTTAGATAAGGCCCCATGACGAGGGTCGCCCTGAACGCTGGACTGAATGACCGCCTGATGGTCCACACCCGCCAGGCCGTGGGCCTGCCGGCGGGCGCGCGCGTGCTTGCGGCCATGTCGGGCGGAGTGGATTCCACCGTAACCGCCGCCCTTCTGGCCAGGGCCGGATACGACGTTGTCGGCGTGACCCTGCAGCTTTACGACCATGGCGCCGCCATCCAGCGGAAGGGCGCCTGCTGCGCCGGCCAGGACATCCACGACGCCCGCACTGCGGCGGAGGCCCTGGGCATCCCGCACTATGTCCTCGACTATGAGAGCCGGTTCCGCCAGCAGGTGATCGACGACTTCGCCGACGCCTACCTGCGCGGCGAGACGCCGGTGCCCTGCATCCGGTGCAACCAGACGGTGAAGTTCCGGGACCTGGTCGACACCGCCAGGGACCTGGGCGCCGCAGCCATGGCCACTGGTCATTATGTCCGGCGGGGGGAGGGAACTTTACGTCCCCAGCTCCGGCGCGCCGTCGACCCGGCCCGGGACCAGTCCTACTTCCTCTTCGCCACCACCCGCGACCAGCTGGATTATCTGCGCTTCCCCCTTGGCGGCCTGCCCAAGGCCGAGGTCCGCGCCCTCGCGACGGAGCTGGGCCTGGCCGTGGCGGACAAGCCGGACAGTCAGGACATCTGCTTCGTGCCCGAGGGGCGATACACCACGGTGATCGATCGCCTGAGGCCCCAGGGCGCCGAGCCGGGCGATATCGTCCACCTGGATGGCCGGGTTCTGGGCCGGCACGAGGGCGTGACCCGCTACACCATCGGCCAGAGGCGCGGCCTCAGCGTGGCCGTGGGCGATCCCCTCTATGTCGTCGGCATCGACGCCGAGACCCGGCAGGTCCGGGTCGGCCCCCGCGAGGCCCTGGCGACCCGCGCAGTCGCCCTGAAGGAGACCAACTGGCTCGGCGACGAGGCCGGGCTGGAGGCTGCGGCGTCCGGCGCGCGGCCTGTGCTGGCGCGGGTGCGCTCGACGGCCGAGCCGGTCTCCGCCCGCCTGGGCCTGGAGGCCGGAGAGGTGCGGGTCATCTTCGAGGCGCCGGAATACGGGGTCTCGCCGGGCCAGGCCTGCGTGCTCTACGCCCCGGAGGACCCCGAAAGGGTCCTGGGCGGCGGCTTCATTGCGTCGGCGCTGAAGTAATCGGCTCGACCAGCCGGGCGACCTCATTGCGCCTGAGGATGGGCACGGTCCAGGGCGGATCGTAGTACCAGGTCACGGGCTCGCCCACCGCCCGCCAGGAGGATCCCGCCAGGGCCGCATCCAGGGCCTTCTCGTGGCGGGCGACGGCGTCTTCCCGACCCAGGCCCGAGAACCTCACTACGGCGAAGGTGCGGGCCGGGATTTCGACCAGCCGCACCCGGGGATCGTTGGGCTGGGGCAGGGTCGCCATCGTATACTTCGAGGGCATGATGAACTGGATCGACCAGGACCCCGCGCCCGCGGGCTGCTGGACCACCGGGGAGGTCATGGCGATGGACTGGGAGCCGCCCGAGGGCTCGCGGCCCTGGACCACCGGCGCGGTCATGGCCACCGAGGCCTTGGCCGTATTGTCCCCGAAGATGTAGCCGGCCACCCGCCGGAAGCCCTCGTTGCGAGCGGTCTCCACGGGGCCCTCGACCACGGCCTCCGCGACGATCTGCGGGGCGTAGCGGCGGATCTCGGCGTCTCCGACCCGGCCCACGACCTCGTAGGGGGGCTGTTCGGTCCCCGCCCGAATGCCGACCAGCTGGCCAATCCCGGCCAGAAGGGTGATCAGGATCTCGCCAAGGCCCATGGCTCTACTCCGGTTGCGAGGGGCAGTATGGGGCGCCGCGCGCCTGGAACCTAACGGGAGCGTTCCCGCCGCCTCCTGGCGGTTGTATGAAGGCGGCATGACCCAGACCTCTGATCCCGTCGTCATCGCCGCCTACGCCCGCACGCCGATGGGTGGTTTCCAGGGCGTCCTGTCCGGCACCAAGGCCACCGACCTGGGCGCCGCCGCTGTGCGCGCCGCGGTCGCGCGCTCGGGGCTCGACCCTGCAAGCGTCGAGCAGATCTTCATGGGCTGCGTCCTGCCCGGCGGGCTGGGCCAGGCGCCGGCGCGCCAGGCGGCCCTCGGGGCGGGGCTGTCCCAGTCCTGCCAGGCGACCACCGTGAACAAGATGTGCGGCTCCGGCATGCAGGCGGCCATCCTGGCCCACGACGCCCTGGCGGCGGGCTCGGCGGACATCATCGTCGCCGGCGGCATGGAGAGCATGACCAACGCCCCCTACCTGCTGGCCAAGCACCGGGGCGGCGCCCGTATCGGCCACGATGTGATTTCGGACTCCATGTACCTCGACGGCCTGGAAGACGCCTACGAGCCGGGCCGGCTGATGGGATCCTTCGCCGAGGAGACCGCCCGGGCCCACCAGGTCAGCCGCGAAGCCATGGACGCCTACGCCATCCGATCCCTGGAGCGGGCCCGGGCCGCCCAGGCCTCAGGCGCCTTCGACCGCGAGATCGTCCCGGTGGAGCTCGCCGGGCGGAAGGGCCCGGAGACGGTCAGCGCGGACGAACAGCCCGGGCGCGCCGATCCGGCCCGCATCCCGACCCTGAAGCCGGCCTTCGCCAAGGACGGCGCCATCACCGCCGCCAACGCCAGCTCGATCTCCGACGGGGCGGCGGCCCTGGTCCTGACCCGGGCCTCCATCGCCGAGCGGCTGGGCCTCAGCCCCGTCGCCCGGATCGTCGCCCACGCCGCCCACGCCCAGGAACCTTCGAAGTTCGCCTCCGCCCCAGGGCCCGCCCTGCGCCGGGCCCTGGACCGGGCGGGCTGGACCGCCGGGCAGGTGGACCTGTTCGAGGTCAACGAGGCCTTCGCCGTGGTGGCCATGCTGGCCGCGCGAGAGCTCGACATCCCGGACGAGAAGCTGAACGTCAACGGCGGCGCCTGCGCCCTCGGCCATCCCATCGGCGCCTCGGGCGCCCGGATCCTCGCCACCCTGGTCTCGGCCCTCCAGGCGCGGGGCGGACGCCGGGGCCTGGCCAGCCTCTGCATCGGCGGGGGCGAGGCCACGGCGATGGCGGTGGAGCTGCTCTGAACCAAAGGTCCCGCTTCGAAAGGTTCGGCTGAGGCGCCGTTGACCCCCTCAGCCGGCTTCGCCGGCAGCTCCCCCTTGGGGGACTATTGCGAAATCCCCGGATCGTGATTCCCTGCTTTGGCGTTGGAGGATTTGCGATGTCAGTGAAGTCGACGGGACAGCTTGGGTTTGGAGAGATTGGGGCGGCCCGG